>JACCED011939159.1_pt1 | contig 11993 bp, 15 predicted proteins | sample 7455021 | NCBI WGS metagenome assembly JACCED01 (sample SAMN15323456, study PRJNA562643) | freshwater metagenome | isolation source: river surface water | place: USA:Blue River Watershed | collected 2017-08-19
TAATTAAAAAAACATCAATTTTTAATTATTCATCAAAATAAATATTGTATATCTCTTCTTCTCCGTATTCTTCTATTAATCTAAATATCCGTTTTGGATGCAATGCTTTTGCTATTATTTCTTCCTTTAAATCAATATTAGAATTTCGCATTTTTTCATAATCATAAGTGAAAATTGCTGGATTTGCTGATAATTGATATAAATATATTTTATCTTTATTTTCCTTTAAAATAGAAATTGCATTTGAATTATTTGATAATGAAGACCAATTTATTTTATCCTGATTTTCTTTTAAAATAGAAATTGCATTTGGATTAGATGATAGACAATACCAATCAATATAATCATTGTTTTTTTTTAATAATTCTATTGCACTTGGATTTAATGATAATAGATATTTATTTATTTTATTTTGATTTCTCTCAAGAAGTTTAATTGCTTTTGAATTTCTTGAAAGATAATCCCAATTTATTTTATCTTGATGTTTTTCAAGAATTTCAATCGCATTTGGATTCTTTGAAAGATAAGTCCAATTTATTTTATCTTTATTTTCTTTTAATAATTCTATTGCATTAGGATTCAATGAAAGATAAGGCCAATTTATTTTGTCAGGATTTTCTTTTAATAATTCTATTGCATTTATATTACATGATAATGTAGACCAATTTATTTTATCAAGATTATCTCTTAAAAGTTCAATTGCATTAGGATTACCTGATAATATATTCCAATTTATTTTATTCTTATTTTTACTTAAAATACTTATTGCATTTATATTCTCTGATAATATATTCCAATTTATTTTATCTTGATTTTTATTAAGAAGTTCAATTGCATTTGGATTACCTGATAATATAGACCAATTAATTTTATCTTGATTTTCCATAAGTAATTCAATAGCATTAGGATTAGCTGATAAATAACTCCAATAAATTTCATTTATATCAATCCATTCTAATAATTTCACAGGAATCATATTATATTAAAAATTTATATTTATAAATTTCATTTTTTTATACTAATAACAAAAATATTTATTCATCAAAATAAATATCATATATCTCTTCTTCTCCGTATTCTTCTATTAATCTAAATATCCGTATTGGATGCAATGCTTTTGCTATTATTTCTTCTTTTAAATCAACATTAGAATTTCGCATTTTTTCATAATCATAAGTAAAAATTGCAGGATTTAATGATAATTGATACCAATTAATTTTATCTGGGTTTTCTTTTAGAAGTTTAATAGCACTTGGATTAGATGATAAATAATCCCAATTAATTTTATTTGGATTTGCTTTTAAAAGTTCAATCGCATTTGGATTAGATGATAATAAATCCCAATCAATTTTATTTGGATTGGCTTTTAAAAATTTAATAGCATTTGGATTAGCTGATAAAATAGACCAATTAATTTTATCTTGATTTGCTTTCAAAAGTTCAATAGCATTTGGATTATTTGATAAATGATACCAATTAATTTTATCTTGATTTGCTTTTAAAAGTTCAATAGCATTTGGATTAAATGATAATACACCCCAACAAATATTATATCTATTATTTTTTATTAATTCAATAGCTCCTGAATTAGATGATATTTCAGTCCAATTAATATTTTCTGGATTTTCTTTTAATAATTCAATTGCATTTGGATTACTTGACAACCAATCCCAATCAATATTATATCTATTTTCTTTTAATATTTCAATTGCATTTGGATTAGATGATAAATAACACCAATCAATTTTATCTTTATTTTCTTTCAATAATTCTATAGCATTTGAATTTTTTGATAACGTAGACCAATTCAATTTTTCAATATTAATCCAATCATGCAATTTTAATACAAACATTTATTATAAAAATTAAAAAAAATACTTATTAATCATTTTTTTAATTTTATTATAAAAAAAAATTAATCATCATCAAAATAAATATTATATATATCTTCTTCCCCGTATTTTTCTATTAATCTAAATATTCGCTTTGGATGTAATGCTTTTGCTATTATTTCTTCTTTTAAATCAATATTAGAATTACGCATTTTCTCATAATCATAAGTAAAAATTGCAGGATTTAATGATAATTGATACCAATTAATTTTATCTGGGTTTTCTTTTAGAAGTTCAATTGCACTTGGATTAAATGACAGATAATACCAATTTAATTTATTTTGATTATCTCTTAATAAATTAATTCCATTATTTAAATTTCTTGATAATATTATCCATTCAATTTTATCAGGATTTTCTTTTAATAATTCAATTGCATTTGGATTAGCTGATAACATTGACCAATCAATTTTATCTTGATTTTCTTTAAGTATTTCTATAGCATTAGGATTAGATGAAAGATAAGTCCAATTAATTTTATTTGGATTTTCTTTTAATAATTTTATTGCATTTGGATTCTTTGAAAAATATTTCCAATCGATTTTATCTTGATTTTCTCTCAATAATTCTATACCATTTGGATTAGATGATAAATATGACCAATTAATTTTATCTCTATTTTTTCTTAATAATTCTATAGCATTTGGATTTTTTGATAATACAACCCAATTAATTTTATTTTGATTTTCTTTTAATAATTCAATTGCATTTGGATTAGATGATAGATAATACCAATCAGCTTTATCAAGATTTTTTCTTAATAATTCTATACCATTTGAATTTTTTGATAAATAAAACCAATCTATTTTATTAAAATTCTCTTTTAATAGTTCTATTGCATTTGGATTTGCTGATAACATAGACCAATTTAATTTATCTGTATCAATCCAATTTAATAATTTCATTTTGATTAATTTTTTGCCATTTATAATAAATCAATTTTTATAAATGACAAAAATTTATTTTTTGCCATTTTTATTTTAGGTAATCAATCACTCATGTATATATCATAAATTTCATCTTCTCCATATTCTGCAATTAATCTAAATATCCGCATTGGATGTAATGCCTTTGCGATTATCTCTTCCTTCAATTCAAGATTAGAATTACGCATTTTTTCGTAATCATATTTAAATATTGCAGGATTTAAAGAAAATTGAGTCCAATAAATTTTATCTTGATTTTCTTTTAATAATTCAAGTGCATTTTCATTTTTTGATAATATAACCCAATTGATTTTATCTTTATTTTCTTTTAGAAGTTCAATTGCATTTATATTAGATGATAACATAAACCAATCAATTTTATCTAGATTTTTTTTAATTAATTCAATGGCATTTGAATTACACGACAACGCATACCAATCAATTTTATCTTGGTATGCTTCTAATATTTCAATTGCATTTTCATTTCTTGATAAATTCGACCAATTAATTTTATCTATATTTTCCTTTAGTAAATTAATACCATTTGGATTTGATGATAATTCTGACCAATCAATTTTATCTCGATTCTCCTCAAGTATTTTAATTGCATTTGGATTCGATGATAAATAATACCAATCAATCTTATCTTGATTCTCCTTGAGTAGTTCAATTGCATTCGGATTTTGACATAACGTATGCCAATTGATTTTATCTTCATTTTCTTTGATAAAATAAATCGCACTTGGATTAGATGATAATTCTGACCATTCAATTTTATCAGGATTTTCTCTAAGTAATTCAATAGCATTTGGATTGGATGATAAGTAATACCAATCGATTTTATCAATGTTTCCTTTAAAAAGTTCAATCGCATTTGGATTAAGAGATAACGAACGCCAATCAATTTTATCTTCATTTTCTTTAATAAAATCAATCGCATTTGCATTAGTTGATAAGTAAAACCAATTAAATTTATTCACATCTACCCAATCTAATAACTTCATCGGAATCATTTTTGTAGAAATAATTATAGTAAAATTATATACATCAATTTTTATTTTATTTACAATAAAATTATATACTATGTATTTCTCTACTATAATATATAGCTATACAACATCCTATAAAAGATATAAATATACATATAATCGCTTTATAATCTAGAACAATATTAAAAATTCTATCATTATTTTAATAATAATATTTAAAAAAAATGATTCTTCATTTTTCAATAAAAATTTTATGATTCCGCTTAAATTACTTGATTGGATTGATATTAATAAACTCGATTGGTTTTATTTATCAGCTAATCCAAATGCTATTCAATTACTTAGAGAAAATCCTGATAAAATAATTTGGACAGAATTATCAACTAATCCAAATGCTATTGAATTACTTAGAGAAAATCCTGATAAAATTGATTGGACTGTTTTATCAACTAATCCAAATGCGATTGAATTACTTAGAGAAAATCAAGATAAAATCAATTGGTCTATGTTAGCAACTAATATAAATGCAATTGAATTATTAAGAGAAAATCCTGAAAATATTGATTGGGATTTATTATCATCTAATCCAAATGCCATTGAACTTCTAAAAGAAAACCCAGATAAAATTAATTGGTATCATTTATCAGGTAATAGAAATGCTATTTCTATTCTCAAGAAAAATACCAATAAAATTAATTGGGATTTATTGTCAAGCAACACAAATGCTATAAATATTCTTAAAAATAATTTAGATAACATTGAATGGGTCGAATTATCATGTAATTCTAATGCTATTGAACTTTTAAGAGAAAATCAAGATAAAATTGATTGGTCAGAATTATCATGTAATCCAAATGCAATTGATTTGATTGAAAAAAATTTAGATAAAATAGATTGGTACTGTTTATCATTAAATATCAATGCTATTTCTATTTTGAGAAAAAATCAACATAAAATTAATTGGCGTATGATTTCCTTTAATATTAATGCAATCGAATTATTGAAAGAAAATACTGATAAAATTGATTGGAATTATCTTTCATCTAATATCGGTATTTTCGAATATGATTATAAAAAAATGTACAATTCTAATATTCAATTAAAAGAAGAAATAATTGCAAAAGCATTACATCCACAACGCATATTTAGATTAATTGCAGAATATGGAGAAGATGAAATTTATGATATATATATGAGCGATTAAATTTTTATTTTTGTTTTAAAAATAAAAAAATAATTTAAAAAATGATTAATTGCAAATAATCAAAATATTTGGTTACGATGAAATTATTGAGTTGGATTAAGATTGATAAGCTGAACTGGCATTATTTGTCGAGAAATCCCAATGCTATTTCGTTATTAGAAGAAGAATTTGAAAATATTGATTGGTTCTATCTTTCTTCTAATCCAAATGCTATTGAATTGCTAAAAATAAATTTAGAATATGCAAATTCTCATTTATTATCAGCAAACCCATGTGGAGTTGAAATCCTCAAAAATCATGAAAAACATATCGATTGGTCTATGTTATCTAAAAATCCTAATGCAATTGACTTGCTTAAGAAGAATCCAGATAAGATTAATTGGTCTGCTTTATCTAAGAATCCCAACGCAATTGACTTGCTTAAGGAAAATTTAGATAAAATTAATTGGTATTATTTATCTAAGAATCCTAATGCAATTGAATTGCTAAAAGAAAACCCAGATAATATTGACTGGTCTGCTTTATCCAAGAATCCGAATGCAATTGAATTGCTCAAGGAAAATCCAGATAAAATAGATTGGGATTATTTATCAGGTAATCCAAATGCAATTGAACTGCTTATGGAAAATCAACATAAAATTAATTGGTCTATGTTATCAAAAAATCCAAAAGCTATTAATTTGCTTAAAACTAATAAATCTGCGATTAATTGGAAGCATTTGTCAATGAATCCGGCAATATTTGGTTATGATTATGAAGAAATGCGTAATTCTAATCTTGAATTGAAGGAAGAAATAATTGCAAAGGCATTACATCCAAGGCGGATATTTAGATTAATCGAGCAATATGGCGAAGATGTGATTTATGATGCATATTTCGAGTAATTAACAAAAACAAAAAAATGGCAAAAAGAAATTTTTGTCATTTAAATAAAAACATTTAAATAAATTTTACATGATTTATAAAAAAATTAAGAAAAATTGATACTTTATTTTTTAATTGAATTTTCATCAGCTTAATCATGTTGAAATTCATTGATTGGGTTGATGCCGCAAATTTGGATGCCGAAGGACTTGCTTTGAATTCTAATTACGTTATTGAAAATACGCCTGTTAAGATAAATCCTGATGAAAAAATCGATTGGAATGTACTTTCCGGAGATTCTAATTATATCAATTTACTTAGAGCGAATTCAGATAAAATAAATTGGATTTTATTAGCAAGTAATCCTTGGGCAATCGATTTGATTAGAGAAAATCAGGATAAAGTATGTTGGACGCTGTTATCTGCTAATCCTAATGCTATTGAACTATTAAAGGAAAACCCACATAAAATTGATTGGTTCAGATTATCATTTAATCCGAATGCATCTGAAATTATCAGGGAAAATTTAGACAAAATTGATTGGGATGCTTTATCCATGAATCATGGCGTTATTGAAATTCTTAAGGAAAACCAAGATAAAATAAATTGGGAGTGTTTATCAATGAATCCCTCAATTTATGAATATGATTACGAAAAAATGCGTAATTCTAATCTTGATTTGAAAAAAGAAATAATTGCCAAGGTACTGTGTCCAAGAAAACGGATGTTTAGATTTGAGTGATTAACAAAAACAAAAAATGGCAAAAAGAAATTTTTGTCATTTTATATTTAAATATAAATCAAATAAAATCTCATTAAATGGATATAGAAAATTTCTATAATAATATTGCTGATGAATTTGATAAAACAAGAGTTAGATTATGGTCGTGTGTAATTTCTTTTTTAGATTCATTTCCTTCTAATTCTAAAATATTAGATATTGGATGTGGAAACGGAAAATATATGAATTATAGACATGATTTAATTATTAAAGGTATTGATATTTCTATTAAACTTGTTGAAATTTGTAAAAATAAAGGGTTTGATGTTATAAAAGCATCAATGACAGATATTCCTTATAATGATAATTCTTTTGATGGTATTATTTGTATCGCTTCTTATCATCATTTAGATAATGATGATGATAGAAAAAAAACATTAGATGAAATTTATAGAATACTTATTCCTGGAGGAATAGCACTAATCGAAGTATGGGGAAAAGAACAAATAAACCCAAATAAAAATGCAAAAGATTTTGTTGCAAAATCGAATTTAGTTAAATGGACTTCTGTTAAAACTGGTGAAATTTTTTATAGATATTATAATATATATTCTAATGGAGATTTAGAAAAAGAAATAATCAGACTAAATCCAAATTTTAATATTGTTGATAGTGGATATGAAAAAGGTAATTATTATGTTAAAATACAAAAATAATTTTGTATTTTTAATATTTGAATAATTTTATTTTAATATTTCCATAAAATCATTCATGTTTTTTGTTCCCATACTTGAATTACAATTTTGACAAATTGGCTTTAAATTTGAAGCTATCGTCTCTCCTCCATTAAATTCAGATATTATATGACCTGCATGAAATGATAATTGTACTATATCTGTAGTTTTACAACATGTACATTTCGCTTTACCTATTTCTTCACCAATCCATGTATTCCAAACAAGTCTTTTTAATGTCGATGAAATATATTTTTTCTTATATTTCCTCTTTGGAATAGAAAAGTCATTATCATCATCAATAATCATATAATCTGGTGTTTTTCTTTTACCCATGATTAGAGATGTATTTATACTTATATATAACAAAAATCATTTTTTATATATTTTACTATTATTTTTAGTATTTTGTTTTAATTTATAGTAAATATAAATTATAACTGACTGTTGCAATTGTTTTACAAATACCATAAATAATATTAATTATTATATATATCATTTTTTTTAATCACTTAAATAAATATCGTATATTTCTTCCTCCCCATATTCTTCAATTAATTTAAATATTCGTTTTGGATGTAATGCTTTTGCTATTATTTCCTCCTTCAATTCAACATTCGAATTTCTCAATTTATCGTAATCATATGTGAATATAGCAGGGTTTATAGACAATTGCCACCATATTATGTTATCTTGATTTTCTTTTAAAAGTTCTATGGCATTTGGATTAGTTGATAACATAGACCAATTAATTTTATCTGGGTTTTCTTTCAGAAGTTCGATGGCATTTGGATTAGCCGATAAATAAAACCAACTTATTTTATCTGAATTTTCTTCAAGAAGTTTAATAGCATTAGGATTAGAAGATAAACAGAACCATTCAATTATATTAAGATTTTCTTTTAATAATTCGATTGCATTTGGATTTTTTGCAAGATAATATTGATTTATTTTATCTTTATTTTTTATTAATAATTCTATAGCATTTGGATTACCTGATAATCTATACCAATTAATTTTATCTGGGTTTTCTTTGAGAATTTCAACAGCATTAGGATTACCAGATAATAAATCCCAATCAATCTTATCTAAATTTTCTTTAATTATTTCTATTGCATTTGGATTCATTGAAATATAAAACCAATCAATTTTATCTTTATTATCTTTTAATATTTCAATTGCATTCGGATTTAAAGATAGAAAAGACCAATAAATTTTATCTTTATTTTCTTTTAGAAGTTCGATTGCATTTTCATTTTCAGATAATGCATTAAAATCTAAATGATTTATATCAATCCAATCACGTAATTTTAAAGGAATCGACATTAATTCAATAATAATGACAAATAATTATTTGTCATTTTTTTGAAATTTTATTTATTCGTCAAAATAGATATTATAAATCTCTTCTTCTCCATATTCTTCTATTAATCTAAATATCCGTTTTGGATGCAATGCTTTTGCTATTATCTCTTCCTTTAATTCAAGATTAGAATTTCGCATTTTTTCATAATCATATGTGAAAATAGATGGATTAAATGATAACGAAAACCAATCAATTTTATCAAGATTTTCTTTTAAAAGTTCGATTGCATTTGGATTTAATGATAATAAAGACCAATCAATTTTATCTTGATTTTCTTTTAAAAGTTCAATAGCATTCGGATTCGATGATAACATAAACCAATTAATCTTATCTTGATTTTCCTTGAGAATTTCAATAGCATTAGGATTAAATGATAAGTAATACCAGTCAATTTTATCTTGATTTTCTTTAAGAAGTTCAATGGCATTTGGATTATTTGAAATAAAATCCCAATTAATTTTATTTGGGTTTTCTTTAAGAAATTCAATAGCATTTGGATTAGATGATAATGAAATCCAATCAATTTTATCTTGATTTTCTTTTAAAAGTTCGATTGCATTTGGATTCGATGATAACATAAACCAATTAATCTTATCTTTATTTTCTTTTAAAAGTTTTAAAACATTTGGATTTCTTGATAAATAATGCCATACAATTTTATCTGGATTCTCCTTAAGCAATTCAATAGCATTTGGATTTTTTGATAATAAAGACCAATTAATTTTATCTTTGTTTTCTTTAAGAAATTCAATTGCATTTTCATTCTCAGATAGTGCACGAAAATCTAAATGATTTATATCAATCCAATCACGTAATTTTAAAGGAATTGACATTAATTCAATAATAATGACAAAAATAATTATTTGTCATTTTTTTGAAATTTTATTTATTCGTCAAAATATATATTATAAATCTCTTCTTCTCCATATTCTTCTATTAATCTAAATATCCGTTTTGGATGCAACGCCTTTGCTATTATCTCTTCCTTTAGGTTAATGTTAAAATTTCGCATTTTTTCATAATCATATGTGAAAATAGATGGATTAGATGATAATGAAGACCAATTAATTTTATTTTGATTTTCTTTAAGAATTTCAATTGCATTTGGATTAGATGATAATGAAACCCAATCAATTTTATCTTGATTTTCTTTTAAAAGTTCAATTGCATTCGGATTTTCTGATAATAACTCCCAATCAATTTTATCTTGATTTTCTTTTAAAAGTTCAATTGCATTCGGATTAGATGATAATAAATCCCAATTAATTTTATTTGGGTTTTCTTTAAGAAATTCAATTGCATTTGGATTAGCTGATAATGAAACCCAATCAATCTCATCTTCTTTTAATAATTCAATTGCATTTGAATTTTTTGCAAGATTATAATAATTAATTTTATCTTGATTCTCTTTAAGAATTTCAATAGCATTAGGATTACCTGACAAACTATTCCAATTAATTTTATCTTGATTTTCTTTAAGAATTTCAATAGCATTCGGATTACCTGATAATAAAATCCAGTCAATTTTATCTAAATTCTTTTTAATTATTTCAATGGCATTCGGATTCAGTGAAATATACAGCCAATCTATTTTGTCTTCATTATCCTTTAATAATTCAATAGCATTTGGATTCAAAGATAGAAAATACCAATCGATTTTATCCTGATTTTCTTTAAGAACTTCAATCGCATTTGGATTTTCCGATAATGCAGTAAAATTGAGATAATAAATATTAACCCAATCGAGTAATTTTAAAGGAATCGGCATTTCACAATCAATAATACTATTTTTAGTATTTTCTCATTTTTTTTATTGTTTATTATTAAAAATATAAAAAATTATTTAATAATCAAAAAAACAATCATAAATTTCATCTTCTCCATATTCCTGCATTAATCTTAATATTCGTTTAGGATGCAATGCTTTTATTATTATTTCTTCATTTAAATCGCAATTTTTATTATTAATTGCTTCATAATCATATGTGAAAATAGATGGATTAGATGATAATACATACCAATCTATTTTTTTTGAATTTTCTTTTAATAGTTCAATTGCATTTGGATTTTTAGATAAACAATCCCATTCAATTTTATCTTGGTTTTCTTTTAAAAATTCAATTGCATTTGGATTTGCTGATAAATAATACCAATTAATTTTATCTTGATTTTCTTTTAAAAGTTTTATAGCATTTATATTGCCTGATAATAAATCCCAATCTATTTTATTTTGATTTTCTTCTAATAATTTAATTGCATTTTCATTTAATGATAAAAAATGCCAATTAATTTTATTTTGATTTTCTTTCAAAAGTTCGATAGCATTTGGATTTTTAGATAAATAATGCCATACAATTTTATCTTGATTTTCTTTAAGAAGTTCAATTGCATTAGGATTACCTGATAAAGAATCCCAATTAATTTTATCTTCATTTTCTTTTAGAAGCTCCATTGCATTAGGATTAGATGATAATCCAATCCAATCAATCTTATCTTGATTGTATGTCAAAAGTTCAATTGCATTTGGATTTTTAGATAAATAAAACCAACTTATTTTATCTGGATTTTTTTTAATTAATTCTATTGCATTTGGATTTTTTGATAATACTTTAAAATCTAATTTTTTAATATCTATCCAATCTCTTAATTTCATTAATTAAAATAATAAAATCGTTTTTATATTTATTTATGTATAAAAATTGATTTTTATTTTGAATTTATTTATTATTTTAAATGGAAATAACGAATTATGCTAGTTTTTTACATAATTATAATAATAGAAAAAAAATCTTAGAACCAAATTTATTATTAGCTAAACAAAATAATGATGTTAATAGATATAATAATATCATACTTGAATTACAAACAATAAATACAAATATTAATTTTAGAAAATCGCAATGTAAAAATATGCTTAAAAATAGGCTATTATTAAAAGCAAAAGAACAATATTTATATTATAATTTAGATATAAGAGATTTTATTAAAAAAAAGAATTTATAATGATTAAATTATTAGATGATAATAAATTATTATTATCTTTATCTATTAATCAAATAAGTAAATTAGAAAAAAAATTAGATGATATTTATTTAGAATGGAATGACGAATAAAATTTATTTATCTTAATTTTTGTTTGTTTATTCATCAAAATAACAATTATATATTTCATCTTCTCCATATTCTTGCATTAATCTTAACATTCGTTTAGGATGTAATGCTTTTGCTATTATCTCTTCCTTTAAATCAACATTTGAATTACGCATATTTTCATAATCATATGTGAAAATTGATGGA
>JACCED011372713.1_pt1 | contig 11986 bp, 9 predicted proteins | sample 7455021 | NCBI WGS metagenome assembly JACCED01 (sample SAMN15323456, study PRJNA562643) | freshwater metagenome | isolation source: river surface water | place: USA:Blue River Watershed | collected 2017-08-19
ATTGACAGGCGCCGAGACCACATGACTGTGACTCGCAAGGCGTAGCAAACCATCGACGAGATCCGTCACATAACAGAATGAGCGCGTCTGTTGGCCATCGCCATAAATGGTAATGTCAGCCTCCGTCAGCGCTTGGTGGATGACATTGGTGACAACCCTCCCGTCATCGGCACGCATGAATGGTCCGTAAGTATTGAAGATGCGGGCAACGCGCACATCAGCCCGACCCGCACGTAGATAGTCAAAGCACAATGTCTCAGCTGCGCGCTTTCCCTCATCATAACATGCGCGCGGCCCATTAGGATTCACATGACCCCAATAATCCTCGCGCTGGGGATGGATAAGCGGATCACCATAGACTTCGCTTGTGGAGGAAAAGACAATGCGCGCATGAGAATGCTCGGCAATCTGCAAAAGAGAACGCATTCCGATAATGCTCGTGAGAAGCGTATGTTCTGGCCTTGCTTGATAATGTTGCGGTGAGGCTGCACAGGCAAGATTGAAGATGAGATCCGGCTGCAGCCTCAAGATCCTTTTGGGCAGCGGCTCTGAAATGTCTGCATCAATCAGCTCAAAGCCGGGCTCTTGCAAAAGCTTTTCAAGATTGGATTTGCTCCCGGTTTGGAAATTGTCGATACATACGACCTTGAAACCGGCCTTCAGCAAGGCACGGCATATATGTGAGCCAATGAATCCTGCACCGCCCGCAACCATCGCAACTGGAGCTTTGGCGATCTTCATGACGTCCTCGTTTCAGTTGACCTCTACGGGCAACAACAAGAAGCACCTTCGGGTCGCAAAACGGAATTGACTTCTGCCACGAAAGCTTCGAGATCGCAGGCGCGTTTGTTTGGTAAATGAGCTTGTTCAAATCTGGCCCGCGCAGCCTTACGCAGTGACATGCGCTCAGGCTCAGTCATATCGAGACAGGCAAGTACATCATCACGGCCGGAGGCAAGACAGATCTCCCGACCCGGATCGAAAATGCTGTCGATCCCCTCCCAAGAGTCCGAAATGATCGGGGCCCCTGCAGCTGCGGCTTCAAACAAGCGCACACTGGGACTAAAGCCAAAGCGTCGCATATCCGCTCGCGTGATGTTCAGAGTAAAGCGAGAGGATGCATAGAAATGCTGGTGATCTTGCGGCGAGATATGCGAGAGATGTTTGATATTGGACGGCCATGATGATGTATCAGGGTATTGAGGTCCTGCAATCAAAAACTGCCGTTCCGGCAGGGCCGCCGCAACTGAAACCAGCAATTCATCAAGCCCCGGCTGCCGATCTGCGCTATAGGTGCCCATATAGGTAAGGTCATAAAGCGGGCACGACTCCACAAGAGGCAGTTCCGAAGAACAGTACAGCGCTCGCGGCCGCTTCACACCGAAGCGGCGTGAAAGCTCAAAAAGCCTTGGGCCGCCAGAAAATGAAAGATAGAGATCGTAGCGTGCCATTTGCATTGCATGAAGATAGCTGCAATCACCACGCTCCACAGCCTTAAGGGTCACCGGCGTGTCGATGTCAAAAAATGCTGTTACCCCTCGGGCTTCTTGCAGAACATAATCGCCAACCGCAATGCCTTCACCTATGAAAGAGCCCACAATGACGAGATCCGAAGATCTGATTTCTTGGGCGAATTGCTGCAGTTCGATCAGATCAGTATAAAAGCATAATCTGCAAAAATCAGGATCAGTCAGATCCTGATTGCTGCGATACCATGGACGTTCGCATTCAAGAAAGATGCAGTCATGTCCGCGGTGAGCCAGCGCTCTCATCAACGAACGATAGGTCGTTGCGTGGCCATTGCCCCAAGAAGAGGACAAAGAGAGGCCTATGAAGACGATCTTCATCCCGCACAGATCCCCATGGCTTGGTTCTGTAATCTTTTGAGAATGGCTTGCAGCTCTTCAGCGCGCCGCATATAGCTGTGATCTTTCGTGGCGCGCGTCAAAGCGGCATGACCTATTTCGCGCGCCTGTCTTGGTGTAAGTTTGTCCAAGATCTCCAATACATCTTGCCCATCGCGTGCGACAAGAATTTCCTCTCCAGGCTTAAAGAAGGTCTCTACGCCCTCCCACTCATCGGTAATCAGGCAGGCTGCAGCGCCCGCAGCCTCAAACACGCGCGTTGCAGGAGAAAAGCCCGTTAGGGCCATAGATTCACGCGACACATTCAAAACGGCCAGAGCGCTGCAGTTCACAGCGTTATGATCGCTTACCGACACATGCCCGATATAAGTGACGCTGTCGGGCAATGAACGCGTTTGCCAGCCGGATCCCCCCAACAAGAAATTTTTTTGTGACCGCGAGGCCGGCAAAAGAAAAAATTCATCGACTCTTTCCTCACGATCCGGAAGGCGATTACCCATGAATGCAAGATCGCAATGAAATTTCGGATTGGCCTTTACTGGAAAATGCGTCTGCGGATCGAGACCATTATAGATTGCGACACAGTCCTTGGCGCCAATAGCACGATAAGCCCTGCGAACCGGCTCGCCACCACCATAAACAAGCACGCAATCATAGAGGCTAAGAGCAGATCGAAACTGAGCTGCATGGTCTTTGCGTACCTGCTCTAGAGTTGCAGGCGCATCTACATCCCAGAAGATCTTGACCGCATCAGGCCGCGCATAACGGGGCAGCGTTTCCATCAGAAGATCGTCAAAAACGCCAACCCCACTTGCTTTGACGACGACATCAGCAAGTGCAGCCTGCCGCATCACATGTTCTACGGACGCGCGATTCGCATCATAAACGACAACTTGCGTCCATTCAGGCGGCTCAATATCCCGGTTTTGCTGCCGATCATAGGCATCTGGTTCAAAAAACGTAATTTCGTAGCCATGTGTGGCAAGAGCCTTGAGTAAACCGCGATAATAAGTAGCGGCCCCATTCCAATAGGATGACAAAAGGCTTGAGCCGTAAAACGCGACTTTCATGAGAGCCGCTCCTGCATGACCGGGACACCGATGTTCTTGATGGTCTTGAGTAGTTCCTGAGCACGATGCCGGCAGCTATGACGCTTGTAAATTTGGTTCAATCCGTTCCTGATTAACTTCTGCCTCAGCAATGCATCGCCCAAGACATCTTTCAATAGCTTCCCCATCTGCCCCGGGGAGGACGCTTGTAGATAATCTTCATTTACGCAAAACAAACCTTCTGTGTCCTGCCATGGTGCGCAAAGAAGTGGAATGCCGCATGCAAGCGCCTCAAACACGCGAATGGTCGGGATACCGGGCAAATGATCTACATAATATCGACGCGGGATATGAATGGTTGCGCAATGACGACCATAGAGCGATGGAGCATCAACATTGGCGCACCAACCATGATATTCTGCGCCAAATTGAGCAAGCTTATGGCGTGCCTCTTCAGGATATCTTACGCCAAAAACGGATAATCGGAGACCAGCCTGCCGCGCAGGGTGCAGCAGGTAATCCTCAATGTCTCGACTTCGTTCATCATCTCCCCAATTTCCAATCCAGATGAGCCCGTCTTGAGCGCGAGAGCTTTCGATTGGCTTGAAATGAACGATGTCAGCTCCCTCATGCAAAACAAAAGCAGCAATGCCCCTTGCTGTATAGGCGTCGGCCAGAACCTTTCCGAAGGCTATGACGCCGTCAAACTGTTCCAACGTTGTCAATGGCAAGGTTTGCGGAGCGCTGATGATTCGATGATGCGTGTCATGGAAAAATAAGAGCGTTTGTTTTGAACGGCGGCGGAGGCTCGCCATTCTCTTAACAAGCCAATGAGGCGTCCATTCATGCACGATGACCACATCATGCTGATCAAATAGGTCCTCGAAAGCGCTCTGCTCGCTATATGTAATTGGATCAAGCTCCGGGTAATTCCGCCTGAATATATTGGCTGTCGCAGAGCCCTGATCATGGATCAAATTTTTTAGACTCCAACTATTTTGCTCCTCGAATATGGAGACCTCGACGCCAAGCCCCCGAAGCTCGCGCAATAGTCCACGCTGAAAATGCGCATTGCCATTGTTCCAGCAAGATGTGATGGAATGGGCGAAGTAAGCGAGCCTCACAACACAGCCTCACTTTGTAGCTCATGGTGGATTGCAAATACAGATTGTGCGCAGGCCTGCAGGGAGTAACGTGACGCATGACGGCGCGCGATATCGCCCATTTCCTGACAGCGGGGAACATCCTCTAAAAGCGCTTCCAGAAGCTTTGATACATAGGCCTGATCAGCTAGATCGACGAAAATCGCAGCGCCCTCCCACAATTCGCGAAATGTCGGAATGTCATTGAGGACGAGCGCGCAACCATGGCTAGCGGCTTCAAGAACGGATAAGCCAAAGGGTTCAAACAAGGCCGGAGAGATATAGATCGGCTGCAACGCTAAGAGTGCCTGAACTTCTTGCCAACTGCAATTTCCCATCGAATGAAGATGATGAAAGCCGACATCACCACCAAGCGGTGATGCCAAAGCTCCTGCGACATGAATTTCGTGATGCATTAAACCGGCAATTTCGTCGAGCGAGGCAATATTTTTGGCTTCGTCCCAGAGGCGACCTGCACAAAAGATAAATGCTGCGCTATTACGACATGATCGAGTGCTTTCAATCTCAATACCGTTGTGAATGACAAGAGGGAGTTTCGGCAGATCATAAACCTCCTGCACAAGCTGCGCATAGCTTTGACTTGGGACAATCAGCTCGTCACATGTCAACATTCCCATTCGGTTCAACTCTGCGCGCCATGCGAGATCCTCGGGCAGCGGCCCCTGCCGCATCACATGCCACCATGTTGCGACACAGGAGTGATTGACCGCAACACAGGGGATTTGAGGATTAAAAGCAGCAAAAGCCGGACTATGAAGATGGATTGACTGCGCGCTGCATTTGCGTGCCACCGCCTCAATGATCGAAGCGCTTTGCTGCAAGTCGCTCTCAGATGAGGCAGTCCACTCAAGTGGAGCCTGCTCACAAATTATGTTCAGCCCGATAGATCTCACCCGCTTCAACTCTGCGGAGGAAGGTGCTGGACCTAGCACAAGGATTGTGCAGCTTACATGCAAGCGCTGCAAGGCCTGCGCAAGAGCCAGAGTATAGGTCCACACCCCACCCACAGCATCGCTGGTCAGCAGGATATGCATGTGCGCATCTCCGCTGTTCGGCAACAGGTTTCCAGTTCCTGCAATCGGGCTGGCTGCTCTGACTGCAGATCACTGAAAGCTTCGAACTCTCTCAGATAATGATCATGCGCACGCTCCCAAGCGTGGTCATCCGGCTCACCCCATAGTTCCCGGTAACCGGGTGAGCTTGGATAGCGATAAAGTGGCACAGGATCATTGGTCCACACACCATGGCGCGCGAGCTGATCGCGCCAATATTGCATCATCACACTTTCATCTTCTTCCATCCGAATAAGATTTGCCTGAACAAAGGGTACGAATTGTCTCGCATAAATCAGTCGATCAACCAGATCATCTGTACTCATTTTACATTTCTTGCGTAAGGCTTCACGCCCCTCCAAACTCACACTCTCCATGCCCGCTTCTATGGAAACACAGCCGGCTTCACCCAAGAGACGCAACATCTGGGGCTTCCACAAATCGACTCGCGTTTGGACACCAAAGGAGATTGCCCTCGTTGCAAGCGCCTCTAGCAGCGACTTGTCAGCCAAAAAGATCTCATCAATAAAGTAGAGATATGTGACACCTTGCGCGATGAGGCCGTCAATCTCATCAAGCAGCCTGGCAAGCTCCCGTTTACGGTAACGGTCTCGAAAATCCATCTTTGCGCAGAAAGAGCAGGCATAAGGGCAGCCCCGCGAGGCTTCGACCTCTGCACCATAGCCAGTCCATTCCCCATGGAATCGATGATGGTGGTGGGTATGACGCGCAATCCACTCCTGAGGCCACCTTAGTGGCGGCAAATCCGTGAAGCGACATGCTCGCGGATGACCGGTAACCCGAATCCGGTCGCCCTCCCGTATGGCAAGACCGCGCAGCGCGCTGATTGACTCCGTATTGGCAATCTCGACGATTGCTTCTTCACATTCGCCCCTGATCACGACATCTGCGGGTAATTTTTTCAAGACAGCCTGCGGCGTAACAGACCCATGGGGTCCGACCAGAACGCGCAAGCCACCTCGCGGTCCCAACAGCTGCAGAAATTCCAGCGGGACGGTGATTTCGGGCTGCGTGCAGCGCCAGAACAGATAGGTTGGCGCCGTTGTCAGTACCGTCATGTCTGGTGCAAATTCCGCCACTCGATCGACGAGGCCTTGCTGATCAAGCCCCATGATACGCCCGTCCAGCATCAAGACATCATGACCGGATTGCTGCAAAAGGGTCGCTGCATAGCCCAGTTCTAAAGGCAGATGCTCACTCTGACACCCAAAGTAAATGCTGCGAGCAAAATGCCAATGGGGGTTGACGAGAGCGACCTTCATGGCAGTGCATCCACTGCTTCACGGTGCGATACGTCTTGGGCAATCCACCGCAGGAGCTGATCGAGGCCGCTTCGCCAATGGAGAGAAGGACGCAGGCCTAAAGCGAGCATCGCTTTGGTCGGACAAGTCACATACCAAAGCTGATCGCCCTTGCGCCATTCAGCCCTTTCGATATGCGGCACCCGCCCGACCCTCTCACTGATTGCGTGCAAAACGGTTTCAACACTGACAGCATTGGCAGGGCCACCTCCCAGGTTAAACACTGCACCATTGAAGCGGTGTAATTGATCCCAGGCTGCAAGATAGGCGCGCACTGCATCATCAACGTAAAGAAGATCACGAACCTGCAGGCCGTCGCCGTAAATGGTAACTGGCTCACCAGCTGAAAGACGATGAGCGAAATGCGCGACCCAGCCTTGATCTTCATTGCCCATTTGCCAAGGCCCATAGACGCAACTCATGCGAAACACGACGGTGTTCAGTCCAAAACTGTGTCCATAGTCGAGCACATATTGATCAGCTGCACCTTTTGAGCATCCGTAAGGCGTGCGGAATTGCAGCGGGCGATCTTCGTTGATACCCGCTTCCGCCAGATCCTTGTTTGCTGGGCGATAGCCATTCGAAGCAGGGCTAAATTTCAGATCAGCAAGGTCTCCATAAACCTTGTTCGTGCTGGCAAAGATAAGGCCGGGGCGTCGATTGGCTGTGCGCGCAGCCTCAAGCACGTTCAGTGTTCCTGAAATATTGATGCTGAAATCCTGAACGGGGTCATTGAGGCTTGATGTGACGGCAACCTGCGCAGCCAAATGAAAAACGACATCTACGCCTGCCATTGCTTTAACCAGGGCATCATAGTCACGGATATCCGCTTTGATGAAATCAAAGCGACCGGAATAGCGTTTCTGCAATCGTATGAGATTGCGCTCTGAGCCGGGCCGTGCGAGCGAGTCAAGGATAGCCACATCTTGACCCCTGCGCAGTAGAGCGTCGGCAAGATTTGAACCAATGAAACCGCATCCACCAGTAATGAGCGCCCTGCCGCGCTGAAGAGCTGCCGACTGCATCACGCAACAAGCCCCCGCGTTTCGAGTTCTCGCGCCGCTTGCGCAGTCAAATCTTCAGCTGATTGCTGAGACACCCATTCGGCCAGCTCTACAAGGCTGCTTTGAAAATGTCGCCTTGGACTATAGCCGATGACCTCTTGAGCAAGGCTGATATCTGCAATGCAATGACGAATATCACCCGCTCGTCGTTTTTGCGTGGTAAGTGGCACCAGGTTCCGGCTCATGGCTTTGGCCATATCGAGTGCAACACTCTTGATGCTGCGCGCCTCACCACTGGCAATGTTCAATGCCAAACCATCTGCGTTTGGTGCGTCAAGGGCTCTGGCAAATGCCTCGGCAACATCTTCCACATGCACAAAGTCGCGCTGTTGCTCACCGTCCTCGAAGATCATTGGCTGCTTGCCATTCAGCAGCCGTGCTGCAAAGATTGCCAACACACCTGTATAAGGATTACTGAGCGCCTGTCCGGCCCCATACACATTAAAAAGACGCAATGCGACAGCCCCCATACCATAGGCACGGGCTACATTGAGAACCATTTGCTCTTGAGTGAACTTTGTCAGCGCATAAACAGATGAAAGGACAGGTCGCTTCCATTCCGGCGTCGGCATGGGCTGTAGCACTTCACCATTCAAGCCTTGCGGATCCCAGCCACTCAGCGGCAGGGAAACAGATTCATGATGTCGTCCATGCGCATCACGATAGAGGCCTTCCCCATAGATGCTCATGGAAGAAGCCACGAGGATTTTTTCGACCGGGCATGTTGTGAGGGCTTGAAGAAGAGTTGCCGTGCCAAGGTCATTGACGGAGACGTAACGATCAATCGCATACATACTTTGGCCGACACCGACCTCTGCTGCGAGGTGGATAACCCCATCGACATTGCGCAAGGCTTTATGCACAGCTTCGCTATCGCGAATATCGCCGATCTGAACCTCAGCATCGCGGCAGCTCAGGCGATGCGATGAGCCATGCACCTGCGGAATGAAGCTGTCGAGAATGCGCACCTCATGACCGCGCGCTTGCAGGGCACGAGTGGCATATTGACCGATGAACCCACCGCCGCCCGTGATGAGGATGCGTTTGCCCACGCTCTCGTTCCCTTGCTGCTTCGCTGAGGTGGCAACGCAGCAAGTTTGTCGAACGTTCCCGAAGGATCAGATGAGGACGTAGCGACCCTGTTCGTCGCGTGAGAGGCGTTGCGTCTTGCGCAATCTGTCCAGCTCTCGCACGATCTCGCGGCCATCCCGTCTCCCAAGCGCCGCCATCAGATCTTCGAAATAGCATGGGCCATGTTGCAGCGCGGCCTCGACGCTTGCAAACCGTGACGACGCAAAACGCGGTGCTTCTGGCACTTGAATATCCAGCCGGTCCTGCGAACCAAAAGGCCATGTCAAGTCAAAGCCTGCCTTGCCACCCACTCGGGCAGCTCCCAGCGAAGGGTCGAGCGGCAGGGTGCGCATGGAATTGAGTACGATGAGATCCCGATCTGCCTGAAAGCGCGTCGCCATGGCCCAATCAATCTGCTCATCGTCATAAATGTCGATATCCGGATCAACGACAAAGGCGTGTTTGATATTGGCAAGACAGCCCAGCGCTGCAGCGATCGCATTGCGCGCTTCGCCCGGCACGCGCTGACGCAGACTAATCCGCACATTGAACATGCCCCCGCTCGCTGGCGTGGCATAGACCGCCAGCGGCTCGCGTATGGCGGTTTCGAGTGCCCGCCACACGACGACTTCGGTGCGAATGGCGTTGAGCTGCGCCGTATCAGTTCGGCTCATGGCACGCCCGCCAATACTCATGGTCTGGAACAGGGCATCCTTGCGATGGGTGATCGCTGTGACATGAAAAACCGGGTTGCGCTTCACCGCGCCATAATAGCCGAGAAATTCACCAAAGGGGCCTTCAGCCTCTACATGGCCGCGCTCATCAAGATAGCCTTCAATGACATATTCGGCATCAGCGGGTACGCGAATATCATTCGTGATGCATTTCACGACAGGCAAAGGCGCATCCCTTAGGGACGCAACAAGGCCAAGCTCATCGACGGGCAGACGCATCATGGCAGCAACATAGTCGATGGGGTGCGCGCCGATGACAAAAGCAACCGGAAAAGGGCCGCTCTTCGCATTGGCTTCATAAATGGCGCGAAAATCGCTTGGCGAGACGAGATCAATGCCTGCTTCTTGCGGACCGCGCAGCATCAATCGGCGTATGCCTGAATTGGTGAGACCTGTGCGCGGGTCGAGGACAAAATCAATTGCTGCCGAGATGTAAGGCGCCCCATCAAGCCCATGCTGCAAATGCACCGGCAAGCGTGTGAGATCTGCCGCTTCCCCCTGCAGCACCACCTGCTGCACGGGCGCCTCGGACCTCGCCAGCTCGGTGATGACTGGTGCGTTGCGCAACCGTCGCTGCACTTCTTGACGCAGTTTGTGGGGCTCAACACCAAAAGCCAGCGCAAGGCGCTTGCGACTGGCGCAGATATTGGCGGCAAGTGATTGACCCTCATCACCCACAGCATTGATCAAGACTGCTTTTGCCTCTCCATCAATCTTTTGCGGAAGATCGACAAGATCACAGGGCTCGTCATAGCGGCGCAATTCTCCGGCCGCATCAAGCGCTGCAATGAAATTGCGCAGGCGAAAGCGGTCAAGATCAAGGCTCATGCGCTACCCCAGACGTCCCGCGCAACATCAACGATCATCTGCAGCTTCTCAAACTGGCGCTCAATCGTCATGGTCTCACCGCCAATCCCACTAGAGAAACCGCATTGCGCGCTGAGAGCGATCTGATCGAGCGAGGTGAATTTCGACGCTTCTTCGATCCGACGAAGAATGGCATCGCGGCTTTCCATCTCGGCACTCTTCGTCGTGACAAGGCCAAGCACTGCGACTTTGCCTTTGGGCAGGAAGCGCAGGGGCTCAAAACCACCCGCACGCTCACTGTCATATTCGAGGAAATAACCGGTGACATTGACCTGATTGAACAGAAGATCTGCCACAGGCTCGTAACCGCCTTCTGCAATCCACGCGCCCGCAAAATTGCCGCGACACAGATGCATGGCCATGGTCATGTCTTGCGGCAGGCCGCTGATGCAATCATTGATCAGGCGCGCATAGGTCTGCGGCAATGCGTTAGGATCTTCTCCGAATTTAGCTGCCTCCTGACGCAAAGTCGGATCGCATAGATAAGCGAGGTTTACCTCGTCAAGCTGCGCATAGCGGCAGCCTTTGGAATAAAGATCACTCAGCTCCTCGCGATAGACCTGCGCGAGATCAGCAAAGAAGCTATCCATCTGCGGATAGGCGGCTGAATCAATCGAGCTGCGGCCGCCGCGGAAATGCAGCACTGTTGGTGAAGGCATGGTGACTTTGGGCGTCGCCTTGGCGATCGAAGCCAGATAGGCAAAGTCATTGGCAAACATTGGGCCTGGGCGCGAGATCTTGCCCTTCACTTCCAATGTCGGGGGCTTGTGGTCGCGCGTGCCGGCCTTGGAGTGGAAACGCACATTGAGCTTTGATTCAGCGGGCGCAACATTTTTGATCTTGAGCAAAAAGTCGCGTTGCCATGAGAAGCGATTGAACTCGCCATCGGTGACAACCTTCAGGCCAATCTCTTCCTGCTTGCGTACGACATCGCGGATCGCTGCCTGCTGGATCTCAACCAGCTTCTCCTGAGAGATCTTGCCAGCCTTGGCTGCTTCGCGCGCATCCAGCAGCGCCTGAGGACGGATGAGGCTTCCGACCTGATCGGCGCGGAAAGGCGGTATGGTACGAGCAGACATTTCAACTCCCCAATGTCACTTTGTCGCTTCTCCATAACCGATCACACGCTAGAGGCAAGGCTCTCCTGAATGGGGCATTGCCCACCCCTTGCCTTGACGGACGTTCCAAGCGACAAGGAGCCAACAAGAGGTGAGGAAGATGCGGCCACAGGCTCTGGGTTATCTGGGTGTGAGCACCAGCAGTCTCGACGATTGGGCAGATTACGGCACCAGATTCGTCGGCATGCAGATTGCCGAGCGCAGCCGATCCACACTGTCGCTTCGCATGGATGATCGCAAGCAGCGGCTTGTGGCCGTCGAAAATGGCGCGCTGGGCGTCGCCTATTTCGGCTGGGAGATGGCGGATGCCGACGCGCTTGCCACGTTCTGCGCCAGACTGGACAAAGCCGGCACACGCATTACGCCGGGCACGCGCGCTTTGGCCGATGAGCGCCGCGTCGCTGATCTCGTCATCGTGGAAGACCCGATCGGAAATCGGCTAGAATTTTTCCACGGCGCGGAAGTCACCACAGATCCCTTCAAGGGCGGGCGCGTGCATTCAGGTTTCCGCACCGGCCCGCTCGGCCTTGGGCACGTGGTGGCAACCGCTGACCGCGTGGCAGATGCGGTGCCCTTCTATCGTGATCTGATGGGCTTTGGCTTGAGCGATTATTACTACAAGCCGTTCGAAGCCTATTTCTTCCATGTCAATCCGCGCCATCATTCCTTTGCGCTCATCGA
>JACCED010284976.1_pt1 | contig 11982 bp, 11 predicted proteins | sample 7455021 | NCBI WGS metagenome assembly JACCED01 (sample SAMN15323456, study PRJNA562643) | freshwater metagenome | isolation source: river surface water | place: USA:Blue River Watershed | collected 2017-08-19
CGGAAAAGTATGTTTCAAGTATCGTCGCACGAGTGCGCGAAGTTTTGGTAAGTCGCAAGATTGCAGATTTAAAGTCGAGTCTGCAGCGGTTAAATCCTGTTGAAAACGAGGCGCAATACAACGAACCTCTTGCGCAATTGGTCCCCCTGGAAACTCAGAAGCGCGGCCTACATGAACTCTCGATCGGCTCGCTGTAACTTTTTATTGAGCTACTTGATGGCTATTTGAAAACTTACCCCTGGAATAGGAGTAATGTCATCTGCATCTAATGAAACCGGAATAGATGACTCAAAAACGAAATCGATAGATTGAGTCTTCAAAAGCGTTGTGTCACAATTGTGCTTATCGAGAATAGCATCCAAGTTTTTGACTATGGAGCTCCAGTCTTCAATCTCGTCATCGTAATCTGAGAAGTCACTTAAAATGGTAAATCTACCTTCGAAACCTCTGGCATATCGAAGGTCAAAGTATTGGTAGAGACGACCAATTAATTTGGAGTCAAAATACGGTGAGCAGGTCAAGTAATTCTGAATTCTCAAAATAAGTTTTTGAACATTTGCCATGAGGTCCGGAGATGGTGAATCTAATGAGTCAACAAATGATTTCATTTCCCGCAATAAGTTGTCGAAATATCGGCGCTGCAGATTTGAGGCTGAAGATATTCTTAAGTCATTCTGCTCTGCAGTGAATACGGAGAACATGTCATCACGCAACTGCTTCTTTCTGACCCTAAGTACGATGAATGCAGAAACGATAATCAGAGGAATCCCTGGGATAGAACCCAATAAGATGTTTTGACACTCAGCGGGAAGTGCCAACGGAATAATGGAGGATTGAAGCGAAAGTCCTAAGAGCGGGATCCAGCGGACTAGTGAAAGGTTTTGGTTAATTGCAAAGAAGAAACAGACAGTAAGGACTAGATTAAACATCCATGGCATTGTTACCAGTTGAGAACATTTATCTTCCCTGAGAACTAAAACTGGCAAAAGCATGAGTGAAAATGCACCGAGCAACAGATTTAGTGACTGATATCCTCTTGACACTAGCATCGCCACTAGGGCAAAAGTCAAGATTGATGCAGTGGCCAATACGTAGGGATCGAGTCGCATGTATAGATACCCTGGCAAACTCAGCAATGCCACTAGCGTGCTCGCACGAATGTAATTGCTGGCGAAGTCGCCAAGCCCAACATTCCTAATCAAAGCCAGCGATTCGCGCAATGATTTCTTTTCATTAGCCTTTGTCATGACGACTGAAATCAAGTTGAATTCTTTATCTTTAGAGAGAGTGCTCTTCAGGGAAGCCTGAGAAACCTGAATAATTCTCCTCAAAGTTGCGGATTCAAAAACTCCATTAACCGAAGCTTTCCTTTGATTCTTCGGAAGGCTTTTAGGTAAGTCATTCTTAATCAATATCTCGATTTCTTCGGAACGACGTGTTTTTATATCTATAGAAATCCACTTCACCTCGGTGTGTTTCTCAAAATTGAGGAGAATCTCTCGAATTATCTCGATGCATTTTGTTTGAACCTCTTTAGTAATTTCAGGCAAATAGAAATCCTCAATATCAACTTCGATGCGTTTGAGCGTCCTCTGATTGACCATCTTTTGAACTTCAAATCTAAAGTCAGAGTTAACTTTGGCGGTTTCCTCATTTGCAAGGTTCTCGTATTCAATTCGTAAAAGTTCTCTTGCCTTAGAAACTTCCTCGCTGGTAGCCATTGAATTCCGAAGAAAAATTAAAGAGTTGAGAAAAGTGCCATGTAACTTCAACCTTGAATTTTCTTGCTCGTTTATCTTTGAAGTTTGTCGAATTCGAGTCAAGGATTTGTCTAAGTGCGAAGCCACTAGATCTTCAACCGATTGCGCAACCTTTAGGTAATTCTTTTGGATAAAGATTGAAGCTAAACCCAGAATAGAAACCCAAACAAAAGAAAAGTAGCCGTTGAGAAGCTTTAGATCGGCATTGTCTGAAAAGCTCTCAAATTCAAAGAACGCGATGATTACTTGAGCAGCAGAGAGGATGAGAACAAGTGAAACTGCAATCCAGGTATTCACTATTGCGCTGAAATAGATAACGCCAGCAAGAATAATCAGGCCTAATGAGACCCAAGATTGGCTCGGCTCACTTCCAATAACAATTGGGAATAGAGTCAATGAGAAGAAGACTGGTGTGAAGGCAAATTTCAAGGAAAGTTTGTAGTGCAAGAAGTACGAAATCGATAGAGCGCAAGCATTAAGGAGCAGAAACTCAATTTGCCAGGCCCTGATTTCCTTTTCAGATAGAAATGCCTGAAGAGTTGAAACCACTGCGAGAGCGGGCCAGGCAATAGCTGTAACTCTTCGCCATTCGAGATTTGGGATTTCTTGGTCAGTAGTTACATTCTTCATTTGAAAAGACCACTCTCAACTAAATCGCGCAAAGATGAAGCTCTGTTCGAAATGGCAATTGATTGCTTTGACGGAGCTTTATGCCTGTTTCCACGATGAGACTTCCTTGCTGGAAGGCCTTATGAACCCGTATTCCTAGCTTGTGGGTAATCATCTGGCCTGCGACAAGTTTACCCATCCTTATATTGCGACGCTATGTGCAGTGCCAAGGTCTATTGCGATGTCAGTCATGGAACCTCCATTGAGAGCCTTAAGTGTCGTTTATTTCTGTTTGACGGCTGAGGGGATTATCGACACCTAAATAGGGGGCAAACTATTGAATCAATCCCTCATCGCGAAGCACTTTATAAAGTTCTGTTTTGGTGCTGACGTTGAGTCCTGCGCTACGGAATTTAGCCTTAGCTCGATCTATGTACTGTTTCACTGTACTGGAGGCCAAATCCATCCTTCGAGCGACAACATCAAGTTTCAATCCTGAGGCATAAAGAATTACTGCTTTGAGCTCTTGAGCGCTCAGTTGAGTAGAGATACTTTCCTGCAACGCAATCGCCTTGCTCAACGTAGGCGACACCCACTCTTTACCGGCGATTACATTTTGAATTGCTCGCCCAATGTCCTCAACCGATGAATCTTTACTCACAAACCCACTGGCGCCAACCGAGAAGGCACTCTTAACAGATTCAAAACTATTAAGGGCGCTGATTACTAAAACTGGAATTCTTTGTGAACTGAAAAACCCCACTATTTCTGCGGGTGTTCTTCCATCGCCAAGGTGCAGGTCGACAATAGCTATCGCCGGCTTTCGTTTTGCACAGATGGCCTTAGCAGCGTTGAAGTCATCACCATCATAAGAGAATTTGAGAAGTGGGATCATGCGCCCAACGTAATTCTTTAGCCCTTCACGGAAGAGAGGATGATCTTCAAGTAAGACGCCCTCAATAATCTCGGCCATGGTCGTGAGAATAGATAGCCGCCTTTACCCTCGTATCTGAAATGATGACAGCATAATGGGGGACATCGCCTCGGAGTAAGCCCCTTTTTTGGGTGAGAATCTATACCTCAAATATTCTGTTGAAGAGGGCATATTGCGATGGGCGATGAGAAAGAGATCGAGAAGAAGGTAAATCTCGAAGGCTTTGCTGCGTCCGTAGAACTTCCTGAAGGACATCAACTTGTAATTGGTGAGCTTCCACCAGGAACGGTAGTCGAAGTCGCCACTTGGCAAGGAACTGGGCGGCCGGATGACACGACCAATAGATTTTTACTTAGTGCTTCAGGTAGCGGATTGCAGCGACGAACAAGAAATTTTGAAGGACTTACAACGCCACCAGCAATTGAGAGAACAGAACAAAGAGAGATTACATCCAGCGCAAAAACAAATTCAATCTCGAGGGGCTCAGCTGCGAGCGAGAGCGGCTATTTGGGCATGAGAACTTTTGGCGTTGATGGAAGTCATCAAACAACGCAGCCGGGTTCACCTCTCAAAACCTTCGGCCGCATCACATTCGGTGTGATTTCAGTTATAGCAATTTCCTCGATGGCGCTCTCTTTACTCGGATTTAGCGTTGTCGTTCCTGAACGAGGTGCTAGAACAGCCTTCGGCCCAAGTACTGCCTCACTTGTAATCTTTAAAAAGTCGCCATTAGTCGAAATAGGAACCCCAACTGTCGCCGTGATTCAAGTAGAGGGGCAAGAGCGCTTCCTTTTTGGGCCATCGAATTCTTTTGATGAAACCACTATTCAGATTGAGACTACCGCGGGCCAAGAGTTAGTGCCCGCAAGCGCAGTGGCGGGCCGGGCATTCTTAGCGATACCAGGTTTAGGGATCCCTCTTAAGTCCGTTTTGGGCTAGAGATCAATGAAATTTCTCCTGAAAACTTCAAAGTTCAAGTTTGAGTATCTTTTAGGCGCACTCATTGCCTTAAGTTTATTAGCTCATATCCCGTCACGACTATGGGTGGGTGCATTTGATAGAAATGCGGCACCGCAATTCATTTTTATTGTGTTTACTGGAATGGTTAGTGCGATCTATTTGGCAGCTTTCAAAAAGCTTGAAATCGCTCGCTCAGCAGCGTTGGCACTCCTCGCATTGCTTCTTTGCTCAGTGATCTCGCTATTACTGAGCGATAACTTCTATGCAAGTTTGATAGGGGATACTGGTCGATTTTCTGGAATTGCCTCACTCTGGTCTCTGGTGATGATTGCGCTTGCGGCCAGCACCTTTTCACCCCGTCAATTTCTCTCATCGCTGCTAGTTATTGTGGGAGGAATTACTCTCGTTACTGTGCTTGGCGCCCTCCAAGCTTTAGGTCTCGTCAATCTTCCAACAGGTGGGGGCGTAGGAAGCACGTTAGGAAATCTCGACTTCCTCGCTGCGCTGATCGGAACGACGCTCCTTCTGGTGTTGGTTGCTACGCAAGCATCAAGATTTTCGATTCTGCTCTTCACCCTTTATCTGGCTATTGCCATATACGTTCTCTGGGAAATTGATGCCAAACAAGGTTGGGTAGACCTGCTGATTGTTATTGCTGCTCTGCTTGGATTTAAAGTAATTCAAATCATAAATCTGCCATCACTTTCATCAAGAGTCCTCAAGAGCGTAGCTACTTTCTTTCTACTGCTATGGACAGAGGCTATTTACATAATTCCGATGTCCAATATCCACTTGCCATGGGTTACAACTGACCCGAACGTTTCAATCCGTGCTGATTTTTGGTTTGCAGCGGCGCAAATGTTTCGACATCACTTCGGTTTTGGAGTAGGGCCAGATAACTACGGAAATCATTATGAGGAGTTTAGATCTCTTAATTCTATCAAGAACACTGAGTTAGTCTTGGCAAACGATGCCCACTCTTCAGTGATGCAGACAATGGCGACTTTAGGTGTTTTTGCCACGTTGGCCTTCCTCGTTCTAGCACTTTTTGTCATCTATGGCTTAATTGATTTACATAAAAAAACTGGATCAAATGTCTACTTACTGTTACTGCTTTCCTTCTTTGTTTTTTATACCAATAGCCAAATAAGCCCGATCCCAACTCCGGTAAAAGCTATTTTCTGGCTCGTTGCGGGTTTCGTCATAGGCTATTCGCGTAAAGTCAAAGAACCGAGTGCAGAGCCAGGTCTAATGATCCCAACTCGCTTGCCCATGATTGCTATGAGCTCACTTTTGATTCTTGCACTCTATTCATTCATTCCAGGGTATGTGAAAGTGAACTTAGCTCTTGCAGAAGAGCACCAAGGCAAGCGAGGTGCATATTCGATTGATGCAAAGCTGCCCTGTATTGTCTATACAAACGCACAGCTCAACCTAGTGGCCCGCGCTGGGCAAGATGTAAAAGAAGCAGCCGAAGAGATTCTGACTAATCACCCAAGGTGTATTGATGCACGTGGTTATTTAGCTAATGAAGCCCTGAATCGCCGAGATTATCGGGAGGCCAAACCATATGTTTATCAGCTCTTAGAAGTAGCTCCCGCTAGACAATCTGTTGTTCGAATCGCTGCGATTTATGCAATGGGTGCTGGAGATGAAGATTTAAAGAATTTGCTCACATCGCAAGGGCTGAAACTCGGAATACTGACTGAATCCCAGTTGTAGACATTACTTGATCTGAACTGCAGCAGCGGATATCGAAGCCATATACAAGGGGTAGGAGAAGCTGGGGCAGCCGTATGTCGAACCCGAGCTAGAGAATGATGTTGTAGTGAATACAAAGGTTCCCTGTGTGTAAACAAGATTCCCCGTCGCTGGCAAATTACATGTCACGTTTAGATCTGACCCGGAAGACATATTGATGACCAGAGTCATCGCATTGTTTTGACAACTTGACTGCACACCCGTGACATCAACACGTTGTAGCGTGAAGTCACCGAGATTGTCATCCCACTCACTGATTGTGTCCGTCTTTACAGAAGTATTGTTGTTGCAACTTGTGGCTTGAGCTTTACCTACACCTAAGCTAATTACATTGTCTTGAGTTGATGAATTACCTCGAATCGTAATTGCCACAGAGGCGACAACGCCCGTTACTGTCATCACAATTGCCACTCCGAAGAGAAGTGATTGATTAAGCGCACGATGAGATCGTGAATTTATTCTTCGTCGGGATTGGGGTAGCGGAGATGGCACAACACTATTTTCTAAGAAAGAGGCGATAGGGAGTTCAGCGCTCTTGCGTTTCTTTCTGAACCAGCCCATTCCTGAAGTCTAAACAGAGGACGTCTGAAGACTTAACGCAGTCAGACCGCCGATTAGGGGTCAATCACGCCACTTTAAGTCAGCTTGCTTCAACTTAACATTGTCTTAATTGAAATGGAGAGGGACTATGCCTGGATTTGGCAAGGATACTAAGAAATGGGTTGTAGTTTTTCTTTCAATTTTTGGTGTTTCACTAGTTTCTGCAGGAGTTTTCGCGGCCTCAAACATCACCCTCAATAGCGGCAATGCGGTGAATTTGGGTGCAGGTACAGCCGCTGTAACTGCATGTCAGAACAACGCCACTGTCTCGACACAGCAAACGTATGATTCAACGGACCAGCGTTTTGAGTTGACCACAATTACTCTGGCTTTGAATACTGATAACTGTGTTGGGAAAACTCTAGCGATGGCCTTTAAGACTGGTGGTGGGCAGACTTACTCCACGACTTGGGGCATAACTTCCGGCGGATCTCGAACTCTCACCTGGGGAGGAACTGCCGGAACTGGAGACACCTCTTACTCTGCGCTTGCTGCACTAGATACCGCCAATAGCAACATTTCAACTATTGCAATCTCTGCTCAGTAGTTCAGCAAGGGAATTGGGACTTTAGTCCGCTGATTAGGGGTCAGGGCGGATTCTCTAGGGGAATTGCCACGCGAATACGCTAACTCTGTACTTGGGCGCAGGGAGAGCAAATGGATTCGCAGCGATTTACAAACAAGCTTGGAGCGAAGTGGATCTTTGCCCTATCTGCATTGTTCGGTGTCTCGCTTCTATCTGCGGGGGTCTTTGCTGCGTCTCAAATCACCCTAAACAGCGGAAGTGCTGTCAACCTCGGCGCTGGAACCGCGCCAGTAGATGCCTGTCAAACTCAAGCAACAATTTCAACGCAACAGACATTTAGTGAAAGTTCTCAAGTTTTTAATTTATCTACCGTAAGTGTCACATTGAATACGGACAACTGTCGAGGTAAAGAGCTCGCTTTAGCATTTAAAGCAGGGCCGGAAGTTGTCCGAACAACTTGGGCTATCGACAATGCTGGTGGAGTACAAACATTTTCTCGGGGTGGCTTCACAATCCCGACCGCTCAAGCAAATATCTCCACTATCGCCATTTCAGTGCAGTAAATCAGACTCGTGTTACAAGAGATTGATTCTCCAAAACTTACTACCTCTAACTCAAATGGAGTTGGTGGTAGCACAGATGCTATCTACTTAGGGAAAGAGTTAGATGTTGAGCTCTGGTTCAAAGCAGAACTATCAAAAGTTCGTTCCGTTTTGATCCGAACCACTTCGCCGGAGGGCATAACAAGAAGTGCATTCATGCATATCCGTGATGGAATTCAGCAAGTGCCAGTTTTTAACGGAGCAGATCCGTTGACTCTTAAGGATGAGAAAGAGAAAAAAAGTCGAGAATTTGTCTGGTCTCCTGATCAAAAACGGAGGTTTGGGGTAGCACCGCTCATACTCAAAATTTCAGCGGTTCTTGTTGCCCTTACTTTTTTTGCTGGAGCGATTTCTGGACTTGTTCAATTACGCGTAGTGCTCACCGGCTCAATGAAACCAGCCATTAACCCAGGCGATCTGATTGTTGCCGCTTCTCCTCGACTGGTTCAGCCAGAGGTAGGGAATGTAGTTCTTTACGCAGCGCGCGATTTGCAAGGCAACGCAGTCACAGTTTGGGCACACCGAATAATTGCCGGCAATCAAACTGAAGGCTTCACGATTAAAGGTGATGCCAACCAGCAGGCTGATATTGGGACTGTACCTGTGGCTGATATTCAATCAGTTGTCGTACTGAGAATCCCATTTGTAGGCAATCTATTTAATGTGTACAGCCTTCTCTTGATATTCGGCGGCCTTCTCCTGATTTCTCTAGCAAATTCCCAACGAAAACGAGAATGACTCGCTACTTTTTTCGAGCACTTGCTGCCCTTTCGCTTACTCTCGCCCCTGTTGCCGCAGTTGGTGCTGAGATTGAATTGACGTGGGAACGCTCTCAACTACAACAGGTAGAGGTTTCTCCTGAAATTGCTCAAGATTTAGTTGCTTTATCCCTGGATGGACAAGGGAGATCACTTCCCTTTGCACAAGCAGGACAATTAACTGCGCAGGATCGCATTCTCTATCAGGTCTTGATTCCGACGGAGTTTCCGGTTGGACGTTATGTTGTCAACGCGGCAAAGAGCGATGGCACATTTCTCAGTCTGGCAATTATCAAAGTTGTTGAGTTTCAAAGTCAGGCATATTCACCCTTAAAGGACACAAAGACAGTCACTCTCCTTTCAGTAACCCTTTTTGCCCTTCTTGCTACCTGGGGTTTATCGCAAACGGATCCAGCGCGTCGAGAAGAAGACTTTCAAGAAGATCAAAGCACTCTTGATAGTTCTGACGGAGGTGCGCTAGGGCGCTCGGCGGGCACTGGCACAAAGATTCGTCGCGGATTGATTACCTCAATACATCTGGATCAGCTACGAAGCGTATGGAGTATTTCCTCTGGTCGCTATTCGCCAATCTTGTCCCGCTTGATTTCAGATGGCGGTTATTTGCAGTATTCACTAGGTGCATTAGTTCTGTTATTGCCACTTGCTGGTGTTTTTCTGGGGGGAGTCGCCTTTAGCGATATTGCAGGCTTTGGAGGGATCGCAGTTCCGACGCTCTCTATATTTCTGGCAATTCTAGTCATTGCAACTTTTGACGCACTTGCTGGATTCATTGCAGCCATTACCTTTGGAATCTGTGCTTTAACAAGCAGCCGATTTGAAAATGTTTACGACCTCCGACTCTATTTAGGACTTTTCATTATCTGGTGCGCTCCATCATTGATTGCAAATGCCACTCGCACTTTACGTCGAAGCCACAGTGATTCGAATTGGTGGGAGAGAGCCACAGATGTCCTCGTGGGGTCATTCATTACTGGCTGGGCTATCCACTTATTAGTCCTTGGACTCAATGGTCTAGCTCATCTCAAACTCCCAATTACAAAAGATGCTGCGCTCATTGGTTTTGTTATCGGAGGCTCTGTTGCGCTGCGATATTTAGTGGAGGAGTTTGTGAACTCTAGGAATCCACATTATTTGGCCTATCTCTCGCCTAAGACTGTGAATACGCAGAGCCCCAACTTTCGACTATTTGGTTGGTTTGTAAAAGCTTTCCTATTTCTCTTCTTCGCTGTTTCATTCTTAGGTCTGACCTGGCATGTTTGGGCGGCACTTGCCTTAGTCATGTTTCCTCACTTAATTAAGGTAGCAAAAGATTATTTTCCGAGTAGTCCTACGCTCTACCAAATATTGCCCGTTGGCATCCCTGGCATTGTTCTTATGACAATGATCGGCAAGTTCTATACTCCGCTAATAAATTCAATGGAACTCAACTCAGCAACTGCCTCTCGAACAATCTTTGTCTTAGCTGCTCTACCTGGTTTCGTTATCGCTATTCTCAAGCTATTTGGCCGAGAGCCTAGAGTCGGTGACACGCGCTGGTATATGCGAGAAAGCAATCGGACGCTCTATCGTGTGGGTGGAGTAATTATGTTTGCGCTCTATTTGGCTCTCACGCTTGGCTGGGTTGGTTAAGCAGATGGCTACTCAGAAACGCAATTACTACGAAATCTTGGGCATACCCGATTCAGCTGGCCCACAAGAGATTCGTGCGGTTTATCGAAGGTTGGCTTTCCAGCTCCATCCAGATCGCAATCCTGATCCGGCAGCTCGTGAGTTATTCCAAGACGTTATTGAAGCATTTAGTGTTTTATCTGATCCCGAAAAGCGCCGAGATTATGACGCCATACTCTTTAGTGATTCACTCATTATTGGTTCTCCAACTGTCGGTTTCTCTGCTGCAGATCTCTATGATGATGTTGTTCAGAGAGTGGATTCAGAATTTGTTGATTCGCCTCGTGCTGCGTATCTGCGGCATCTAGAGAAAAGCAGAAGGCGTCGAGCTCTTTTGCAAACATTGATTTCGGTGATAGTTATCTTGGCGCTCATCTTCTTTGGCTTTAAACCGCTAGAAGACTCATCCCGAGGCGTGGCACCTACATTTAGTGAACAAGAAAGTAACGAAAACTCTGGCACATCTTCTGCGCAGGGATCATCTCTTAATCAGAATCTCATTGTTATCCAAGGTCCAGAAGGTGCACAGGGATTACCAGGGCCTGCAGGTCGGGATGGTCGTATCGGCGTTGATGGAATTCCTGGCCCACAAGGCCCAGCCGGCCCAGCCGGCGCAGTTGGTGCAGATGGAAAAGATGGCGCAGCTGGACCTGCAGGGCCTGCCGGTCCAGCTGGCGCTCCTGGAGTTGCAGGTACTCCAGGTGTTGCAGGTGTTGCAGGTGCCGCAGGTGCCGCAGGACCTGCTGGTGCTGCTGGTGCGGCAGGACCAGCTGGACCTGCTGGTCGAGATGGACAAGATGCGACGGTTTACACCGTACGTCCAAATATTGCTGCAGTCGCAGGCACTATCGGTCCTTGTAACCAAAACTTAAGTGATACATCAACGGCTGCGAATTTGAATGTCACAATCACGCCACTATTTGATGCAACCGATGGAATGTATAAATTGAAGAGCTTTAATTTTGCCGGTTTCACAGCAGCATGTCGTGGTGCTCAATTCGGAATTAACATCACTTTAGCGAGTAATGCATCGGCAAATGCGAATGCCGTTTTTCAATGCACTCAGACTCTTTCCAATACGGTTACCTCAACGGATATAGTGAAATTCGAATCCGGAAACCTCACTTACTGCACAAAATACAGTGGATGGGGTGGAGCCACGGGAAATTCATTGGATATAGGAACAATTGTGGCGAGTGATCTTGCGCGAATCAATCTGATTGTGAGCGGGTAGTAGTGTTAAGCAGATTTAGCGCTTGGGGTTTAACTCTTGCTCTGGTATGTGGGTCATTCGCACCAATTCTTATTGATGAACCTGCTGAAGCATTGGCTCAATCGACTGTAGCTAGTTTGTATCTGGACGCACCTTTTGTGCAAGGGTCATATGCCGTCAACCACGGTGGAGTGACAGAAACCTTCAATTCTATTGGTACAGGGTCTTTCACGGTTAATTCCGGAACGAGTTTAACCTTTGGAACTGCAAATACAGTTGGCACTACTTCAAACACATTTCTAACTTTTGGTGGGGATGTTTATGGAGCATCGTCCACTTCAGATTCTGCGACCATTGGTGGTACGGCTACTAGGCATGGGGCAGTTTCGTCAGGGACCAACTTTACGATTAGCTTTACCACACCTGTGAAGTACATTGGATTTCACTGGAATGCAGGGGACGCAGGTAACCGAGTTACTTTTTATCGCAACAATAATGAAGTAGCTACTATGACGACGGCAGATGTACAGAACACAGTGGGCACTAATCCAAGTGCAACCTATGCCTCAA
>JACCED010476882.1_pt1 | contig 11982 bp, 6 predicted proteins | sample 7455021 | NCBI WGS metagenome assembly JACCED01 (sample SAMN15323456, study PRJNA562643) | freshwater metagenome | isolation source: river surface water | place: USA:Blue River Watershed | collected 2017-08-19
GTAAATCTTTCAGAAATTAGAGCTGACGGTGCACTCATCAAGTCTAATGGTGGGTCATCAAACGGAATTATTCCTCTATGTAAAGTACTTGAAAGTGTCGCCCGCTATATAAATCAATCTGGGCGTAGGGCTGGAAGCGTGGCTACCTACCTTGAACCATGGCATTCAGATATATTTGAATTTATTGAACTAAGGAAAAATACAGGTGATGAAAATTTAAGAGCACGTGATTTGTTCTTGGCTCTATGGATTCCCAATGCATTTATGAGAGCGGTTGAATCAGATGGACCATGGTATTTAATGACTCCGGATGTTTGTGTTGGGCTAACTGAAGCTTATGGAACTAAATTTGACGAATTGTATTATTCTTATGTACAACAAGGTAAATATGTAAAAGAAATTAAGGCTAGAGAATTATTTGTTAAGATTATCGAATCACAAATTGAAACAGGTATGCCTTATATGTTATACAAAGATCATGTGAACGAAAAAACCAATCAAAAGAATTTGGGTACTATTAAATGCTCGAATTTATGCAGTGAAGTGGTGGAATATTCATCTGCAGACGAAATAGCAGTATGTAATTTAGCATCAATTTGTCTCCCGATGTTTGTTGAAAATGGTGTATATAATTTTGAAAAATTAGGTCAAATAGTTCAGATGGCAGTTCATAATTTAAATAATATAATAGATATGAACTTTTATCCAGTACCAGAGACAGCTAAATCTAATTTTTCCCATAGACCAATTGGATTAGGTGTTCAAGGATTAGCTGATACCTACATTAAATTAGGATATTCATTTGATTCAGTTCAAGCATCTAAATTAAATCGCCAAATATTTGAATGTATTTATTTTAATGCACTAACTAAATCAAATGAATTAGCTAAAAGTTATGGACCATATAAAACATTTGGAGGTTCACCCTTTTCACAAGGTTTGCTTCAATTCCATCTTGCAGGTAAAACAGTTGATGATATGGATCCAGAATTAGGATATGATTGGGTAAATTTGATTGAATCAATAAAAGAATTTGGTACAAGAAATAGTTTATTAACTACAGTTATGCCTACAGCCAGCACAGCACAAATAATGAGCAATACCGAAAGTATTGAACCAGTTACAACAAATATTTATGTTAGAAAAGTTTTGGCAGGTGAATATATTGTAGTAAATAAATATTTGGTTGAAGATCTGAAAAAATTAGATCTATGGAATGAACAAACCTATTCAGAATTAATTTTTGATAATGGTTCAGTTCAAAAATTAAATATTCCACAAGAAATCAAGGATAAATATAAAACCGCATATGATTTAAAACAAAAAGTTATTGTAGATCAAAGTGTAGACCGAAGTATATTTATTGACCAATCACAAAGTTTAAATTTATTCTGGGAAAAACCAGATATATCGAAAGTATACGCATCTCATATTTACGGATGGAAAAAGGGTTTAAAAACAGGTATGTATTACTTAAAATCAAGACCAGCAACCGAAGCAATTAAATTTGGAATAGATGTAGAAATAGAAAAAAATATAAAACAAAAAAGAGGTATAATTTCAAATCCAAATGATAAAAATAAATATAGAAATAATTTGGAAGATGAAGTTTGTCTGACTTGTAGTGCATAAAGTATAAATCAATTTTTAATATAAAATAATTTATTAAAAATCTTGAAATTTATATAAAATTATTAAAAAATTATTAAAAAAGTTATAAAATATTTTTTTTAATAATTTTTTTCATAATGTATAATATATACAAATATGAATATTGACTGGAAATGCTCAATCACTCTTGCTATCCTTACTGTCCTCATCTACCTTCTCTTAGTTAACGTTTTATCTAGAGTATGGGGTCCCAGCACTGGTTTATCTGGTGATGGTGTTGAATGGTACAAATCAATGGAAGCTCTCTTATTCTACACTGCTGTAATTGCCTACAATGTAAACCAAAGACTTTTTGTCTCATGCAGAATGGCCTAAAAGTTCTTTAATTTTTAACTTTAATAAATATTATAATATAAAATATAATATTTCTGTAAAATTTAATTTTGTACTTAATTTATAAGTTAGCTTATGAAAGATTTAAAGGATTATTTAAAAAAAGTAGATATGATTGATTTATATATAACAAAAAATATATGTCAGATAGTTAAAAATAAAAAGGAATTAGAGTATATTAAATCAAATATATTTTTACTTGGTTTTAATAATAAAAATCGAAAGAATAGTTTAAGAGTATTATTGGATAATCAAGAATATAAAATTATCAAGGATTTAGTTTTGTATGATAATTCCATATTAAATTTTAAAAACTCAAATAAAACAAACCTATTCCAGATGATAATAACTATAGATTATTTTTATGATTTTATAAACAAGTTGTTAGAAAATTCTGATTATGATTTTATGATAAAAATAATTACCAATAAAGATGTAAATAATTTGGATTCAATTGACTTATTAATATCTTTGATAACTTCTAATTTAGAATATTTAATTACAAATATAAATAAATTGGATGAACTTAAAGATTATAATAAAATAAAATTAATTATTAAGAATATTTATTCATTAGATAAAGAAGATTCTATTTTGTTGATAACTAGATTATGTTCCAATATAAAAAATGAAAATATTTTACTTGATATTTTAAAATTTATTAATCCCAAAAATATTGATATATATCCTGACAAAATTAAATTTACTTGTATTGATTATTTAATTTTAAATGAAAACATAAAAGTATTAGAATATTTGGTTCCAAAAATTAATTATATATATTTTATGAATTCTGATACTAATTTTTTATTTAATTTTGTTGATAGAATAGAAGAAATATCTATTGAAAAATCAATTTCTATAGATAAATTGATAGAAATTGTGTTTGAAATTTTGTCAAAATCCAATATTAAAAAAATTAAAAATATTAAAAACGAAAGTATTTTATTTGTTCTAATATCTAAATTAAAAATTGATTCTGGTGTTGTTAAAAAATATTTAGGATATTTTAATATTTGGGATGAAAATATTGATGGTCAATCTATTGGTAGTTTATTAAAAATAGAATCTGAAAATAAAAAATCTAATACAAAATCAAATAATTTTAATGATATACCAATTAATTTTAGTAAATTATTAGAATATACAAATATAGGGGTATTTAGTTCTGATATTATTCATAATATGATTTATACTATATGTTTGTTGAAAAAATTTAATAATGTGACTATACCATATTTTGTTCAGGATAAACAATATAATCAGTTACAAAGAAACTTGTTAGAATTATCTAACAATGATAATTTTGTTATGTCTTTTTTAAAAAATTATTTTTATCGTTTTAATTCATTTGTCCCATTTATAATTATATGGAAAAATTTTAATAATTATTATTTGGATTTAAATTTAATTAATTTTTTACAATCAAATAAAGATATTGAATACACTTATGTAAGATTATCAATTAGTATAACAAATGAATTTAATGATAATATTAGACATGCAAATATATTGGTAATTGATAATAAAAATAAAATAATTGAAAGATTTGAGCCATATGGTGAAATAGATTTTTATAATTCTAATGATATAAATGATATGATTAATGAGAAAATAGCCAAGCAATTAAAATATAAATATAAATTTGTCCAACCATATCCTGGATTCCAAACTAGATCTGACGAATTGGATAAATATAATAAAGTTTACGGGGACCCATCTGGATTTTGTTTAGCATGGTGTATATTATATTTTGAAATAAAATTATTATTATCTGATAAAAAAATAGATGCAAATCCTATAGAATATATAAATTGGTACATTATAAATAAATTTGAAGAAGATTTTCCTGAAATAAAAGATTTGGGAAACAAATATATGAATTTTATAAGATTTTATGCCAAAAGATTAGATAATGAAAAAAATAAATTAATTAAAAGTATAGGTATAGAACCTGAATTATTATATCATACTGAATTATCAAAATCGGATATTAAAATGATAGTAAAAAAATTAAATAAAGAATTATACGATATTTTTAATATATAATTAATATAAATAATATTTTTATAATGAGTAATAAAGATTTACAAAAATTAATTGATGGTCTAAATGTTAAAATTAAAAAATTAGATAATCAGATAAGAACCAATACAATAAATATAGTTAATAGAAATCCTCTTAATAATACTACAGGTTCAATGATAAAAGCATATACTATATCTTATCCAAAAAATCATGATAAAAATAAAAAATATATAGGATTAATGTTTGATGATAATTTTAATGATTTTTCATCAGATTCAAACGAAAAATCAAAAAACAAAACCTCATTTATTAAAATGAAAAGAGGAAACAATATTATTAATTATTCGGTGACAATTGATTTAGAAGAAGTCTCTGGGGTATCTCATACAAATTCTATATGTTTAGGTATTAAAGAAAAAAATTCCAGTAAGGTAAGAATAATTAAAGGTAGTAAATATATATTTGATTTATCAAATAAAAGTATAATAATTGGAAATAAAATAACTCTCAACAATACTATAATTTATATGTCTCAAGATGGAGAAGAATTATGTATGATTGCGGATTTAAATTCTAAATGTAAAGTTTTACAATCTAAGAGTCTAATTAAAATTTTAACTCTGTAATATTTATAATTTTATTAATTATCTAGATGATTATCTTTTTTCAGGAGGTATATATTTAAGTAATAATGCATTAAATATATCAACTTCAGAGTTAATCGGTAAATTAGTTTCTTTACCTGTTTTTTTATCAGTTTTAATTAATCCATATTCTGACAATTTCATACCTAAGGATTTAGCGTGTAATCTCATTTTTTGGTTAAAATCACCAGAACCTGTAAAATGCATAAGTGCAGTATAAAAGAAATTATTAGGTACAATAATTATATCCAAACGTATAACATTTTTTTTAACATTAAATTCAGTTTTATTATAAGAGTTAGGTAAATCAGGAATATTTTTAAATGTGGCAAATCCTTGAAAGTGTGTATTATAACTTTCAGTAAGTTTATCCACAATAAGAAATTTTTCTAGCCTGTCTAAAACCTTTTTTAAATATTTACCAGTATCTTCTTTACTAACTAACTTTTTATGTGTGATTAGGATATCAACATCTGAGGAAAAGTCTTTACCTCTTCTATAAGAACCACAAACAACAGCAACAAAATTAAAATCCAAATCGATAAGTTGTTCTTGAACAAACATTTCTAATCTAGTAATTAATATTCTGGGAATTCTTTCTGACAATGTATCTTTATATTTGATACCTAATTTCATTTGATTAGTTAATTCAATTAAACCTTTAGCATCAGCTTTAATTAAGTCTTTGATATTTTTTATTTTAAAATTCTCATAAAAATAAGAAGCTTTGGTTGGTCCAATTCCATAAATACTGGATAGTTCTTTGATTGCAGATACTTGATTTTCTCTTTCTTTAATTTCTGATAACTGTCCAGTATCAATTATTTCATTAATTCTTGCGATTGTTTTATCACCTATACCTTTGATATCTGCTAATTGTGCCCCAGATGTTATTTCTTTTTTAAATCCAGCAATAATATTGATAACTTTTTGTATAACAAGTAATTTGTAATAATTTTCCCTAGATGATTTTTCTGATTTGGTATAATTACTGTATACAAACATATAATATCTAATAAATTCATCAACAATATACTTATTATCAGGGTTTTTAATGTTTATTTTAGTAAAATCTTCGACCTTATTCATCTAAATTTGCTATATATAATTCCTATATATTATTGTAAAAAATTGATAATATAATATTATAAATGAATTAAATATAATCATATATACTATTCTATACAAATGGAAGAAAATCAAGAGAATCAAGAAATCCAAGAGGTTCCCAAGATCGGGATTATTGGATTCAAAAATATAGGTAATACCTGTTATATGGCCTCTATATTACAACTATTAATTCACTGCAAGCCAATTATTGGATTTGTAGCCAATAGAAATGGAAAAGAAGCAGAATATAAAAAGTACATTGAAAAGGCTGCAATGTATAGACTGGCTGAGAAAGAACGTAGGAAACAAGGTCTAACTGACCCTGATGCCAAAGTTACTATCAAACGTGCTGAACTAAATGAATTTAAAGAGAATCTTGTTATTGATAAATTCTCTGATATTGTAAATGCAATGATTGAAAAGGGAAATTCTATTATCAATCCATCAAATTTTAAATCTCATCTCGAACAAAAGGTTAAAATGTTTAGAGGACATCAACAACATGATGCAGAGGAATTTTTACGTTATGCTCTTGATATTATGTTCGAAGAGGAAACTGGTATTCAATCTTCTCCGGTAATCAATAATGTTCCCCAATGTATTTCAGAATATAATAATCTATTAATTAATGTAAAAGAAGAACTAGCTAATACTCAAGACCCAGAAGAGAGGAAAGCAATTATGGATAGACTAAACGAGTACAAGAGGGAAAATAGAAATGTCATTAACAAATATGAAGCTCTTGAATCAATGTTAAATGTGTTTAAAAAAAATTACAATACAGTCACATGGCAAATTAAATCATTCTTAGTAGAAACTAAAACTTGTACGGTTTGTAAGAATGTATCATCACGTTGTGAAAATACATCAATTCTGCAAATTCAAGTAGTACCTCCTTATCTTGTAAATTGTTTAGATAAATTAATTCAAGAAGATGAGATTGAAGGATACGATTGTACAATTTGTGGTTGTAAACAAAAGGCAATTTCACAAACCAAAATTTTTAGAGCTCCTAAAATTCTGTTTATTCAATTAAAGAGATTTAAGGTATTTGGTAAAAATCAAAGAAGTATTAAAGATGATAGACCTATTGAAATTCCTAAAAGTCTGGATCTTAATCCTTATATCGATGAAACTATGAATACTGAGAAAAATAGTTCTAACAATTATAAATTGATTGGATATGCAAATCATCATGGTGAATTAAATTTTGGTCACTATACAGCTGATTGTTGTGGTTTAACTGATCCTGATACTTGGTATCATCATGACGACCAAACAGTTACCAGATGGAATGATCCTAATAGAATGAATAATACTGATGCATATGTTCTCATGTATGAGAGAATTGATTAAATTTACTTTTTCTAAATAAACTAATTTATTAAATTAATTGATTAAACTAATTGGTTAAACTAATTTATCAAATTACATAAATTTTTGTTAAATTAGTAGTAAAAACATTTATTAATTATTTAATAATAAGATAATTCTATTATGATAATTAACATTTTATTTAAGATATATAAATATATTATAGGGACATAATTTGTAAAAGAATTTTTTTTTATTGAATTATAAAAATGTTCAATATCATAATTTTTTGGTAATTTTAAAACAATAAACTTGTTATTAAAATTATTATTTTTTAATTTATATATTTCAGAGAAATTTGGATTTTCGGATTCTTCTAAATTTTTTAAAGTATTTTTATATAGTAAAGAAAATTTATTAATTATATCTATTACTAATTCTTCTATTGGAGTATCTCCTAATTTTAATATTAATGAATCTGAATTTTTATAATCATTACCACCCCATGGTGGGTCAATAAATATTACATTAGGATTTGTATCAATCATTTGAACTGAATTATAATCAATAGCTGATTGATTAATAACAGAAATATTTTTAAAACCATAAATTCCAACATTATTTTGTAAATAATCACATCTTTCTTCTGATATTTCTATTGCAATAACCTTATTAAAACATTTTGAAAATGATAATACATTTCCACCAACCCCTGATGTATAATCAATTAAAGTAGTTTTTTGTGGATTAATGTTGTATTTCAACAAATGATAACAAACTATTTTTGATATGTATTCAGCTATTTCTCTCACAGTAATATAACTAAATGATTCATTATCAATTTTGATTTTAGCATAGTTGTTATAATTTTTTAACACAGGAAATATTCTTGCTATCCGATTATTTATATAAAATTTATCATCATTCATTGCTTCTTCCCATGGATCATTTGTTTTGGTCTGTTCAATATTTGATAGATAATTATTTTCTTGTTGGATATTATTTTCATGTTCAAAATTTTCTTGTTCATCAATATTTTCATCAATCTGTATATTATCAATATGTTCAATATGTTCAATATGTTCAATATGTTCAATATGTTCAATATGTTCAGTAATTTCTGATTCTAAATCCCATACATCCTTTTCTGGATTATTTATTTTTAAATTAATTTTTGTATCAGTTTCGTTAGTTGATGATTTTGTAAAGTTTTTTTTATCAATAATTTTGTATTTAAATCTACAACATTTTTCATAAAACGATATTTTTGAAGATTCATCATTTAAATAAATATTTTTTAGGTCATTATATAAAAAAATATAATTATTATTCGTATTACAATTTTCCATTATTAATAAATAAAATACTTATTATTTAAAATTATTTAATAATTATGTAAAAAAAAATGAAAAATAAGTAGTATATAGATAAACCTATATATATTATAATAACTTTATAATGTCTAAACCTATAGTTTTTCAAATAATAGACTGGGGACAAAATCACGAGTCTGAAGAGGAAGAACCATCAGACGAAATGGAAGAAGAATTGGGTACAGAAGAAGCGCTCAGATATAAAATTAGATTATATGGAAGAACTTCTGAAGGTAAATCAATTTATGTTAATGTGGAAAATTTTACTCCATTCTTTTATATTGAAATTCCAAATGATTGGAATCAAATAAAGGCATTTAGTTTAATAAATCACATTAAAGGAAAAATAAATAATCCAGTTATTCTCAAAGGATTTAAAAACTTTGATATCGTTGAAAGAAAGAAATTTTATGGATTTACTGGATATAGAAATTTCAAATTTATAAGACTAATATTTTATAACATGAAAGCATTTAAGGCTTTTGAATATTGGATTGAAAGAAATAAAATTATTTCTCCAGCACTTTTTAAAAAACCAACTAAACTTGGTATTTTTGAATCAAATATTGAACCATTTATCAGATGTATGCATATTAGAAAATTAAGTGCATGTGGTTGGGTTGAAGTCAAGAAATATGAAGAATATGATGAAGGATTTTCTCATTGTGAAGTTGCTATTAAAACTAATTGGACAGAATTAAATCCATATGATTCTAATTCTATTCAAAAATTTATTATCGCTTCGTTTGATATTGAATGTATGAGTGAATCTGGAGATTTCCCTATCGCAACAAATGATAATGATCCAATTATTCAAATCGGAACAGTGTTTTCATATTATGGTGAATCAGAACCATTTTATAAAAATATTTTAACCCTAGGCGGTTGTAAAAAAATTAAGGGTCTTGAAGATGTAGAAATTCAATCATTTAAAGATGAGAAAAGTATGCTTCTCGCATGGACCAGATTAATCAAAGTAAAAGATCCTGATATTATTACAGGTTATAATATTAATGGTTTCGATTTTCAATATATGAAGGATCGAGCTGATAAATATAAAATTCTAAAAAAATTCTCAGAATTATCAAGAATTCAAGATGAAGTTTCTGAATTTAAAATTAAAAAATTAGCTAGTTCTGCACTTGGAGAAAATATTCTTAAATATTTTGAAATGAACGGTAGAATCATTATTGATTTAATGAAAGTAGCTATGAGAGACTTTAAACTTGATAGTTTCAAATTAGATAATGTGGCATCTACATTTATTCGTGAAAAGATAGAAGGATATTTTGAAGATTCTTCTAACTCTAAACAAAGTTATGTAACTACCAAAAGTGTTTATGGTATTAAAGAAGATGATTATGTTAATATAATGTGGGATGATGGACTTACTGAAAATAAACATGACCAGAAATATAAAATTTTACAAATATCAAAGGATGAATCTGATCCTAAATTATACAAAATATTATTAAATGGTACAATTCCTGAAGAAGCATTCTATACTGAAAAACACGGTGGTATGACCAAAAAGAAAAATAAAACATTCTGGTGTCATGCTAAAGATGATGTGTCTGCTAAAGATTTATTCAAATTTCAACGTGGTTCAGATGAAGATCGTGGTGTAATCGCCAAATACTGTATTATGGATTGTGTACTTGTTACCAAATTAATGGAAAAAACTCAAGTGCTCAATAATAATATAGGTATGGCAAACGTTTGTAGTGTTCCTCTAAGTTATATTTTTATGAGAGGTCAAGGTGTCAAAATCTTTTCTCTTGTATCTAAAAAATGTAGAGAGCTAGAACATATTATGCCTAAACTTAAGGTTAAACAAAAAGAAAATCCAGATGATAAATTTAAAAAGATTAAAAAACATGGTGATTCTGATGATGATGAACCACAGGATGAATCTGGATATGAAGGTGCTATTGTATTCCCGCCAGTTAAGGGTGTACATTATGAACCTATTCCGGTACTTGATTATGCAAGTCTGTATCCTAGGTCTATGATTTTGGTAAATATTTCTCAAGAATGTTATGTAATGGAACCAAAATATGATAATTTAGATGGTTATGATTATCAAACTGTGACTTATAATAATAATGATGGAACCACTACAACTTGTAGATTCGCTAAAAAACTTGATGGAACCAAAGGTATTTTACCATTAATTTTGATCGAGTTACTTGATAAACGTAGTTCAACCAAGAAATTAATGGAAAAAGCAGCAGCTTCTGGTGATAATTTTGCTGCAGCTATTTATGACGGTTTACAATTAGCTTATAAAGTTACTGCGAACAGTTTATATGGTCAAGTCGGTGCACCAACATCACCTATCTATATGAAAGAATTAGCAGCATCCACAACAGCAACAGGTCGTAAAATGTTAGAATTATCCAAAGAATTTATTGAAGAAGCATTTGGTAATCTTATTAATTATGCCATCCATGATAAAAATAAATACGACAAATATGCATTAGAAGTATTTGATAAAGATGTTTATCATAAAAGAACAATCCAAACTAAAAAATGGGTTGAACCAAAAGCTGGAAGAAATACTAAAGAAGAATTTATAGATTACTTTTATAAAAAGGTAAATGAATTAATTACTCCAGATTATAGAGTTAAACCTCAAGTAATTTATGGAGATTCAGTTACAGGAGATACCCCAATATTATTATTGGATTCTAGAAATCGTGTTAAATTTATTTGTATCCAAGATATTGGTGAAAACTTTACTGAATATCCCCAATTTAAATCCGAAGATTCTAATCTATCAGAAAAAGAACAAGATTCTGCAATTGATTACAAAGTCTGGACTGATAAAGGTTGGGCTAAAGTAATCCGAGTCATAAGACATAAAACTTATAAGAAAATTTATGAAGTAATTACACCAAAAGGTTGGGTTAAAGTTACTTCGGATCATTCTCTATTAGATCCAGAAGGTAAACAAATTAAACCTGAAGAATGTGAGTTAGGACAAGAATTATTACATAATGATTTGTTTGAAAATTCATATAGCCCTGAGCAATTAATAGATAATTTTATGATTTGTTATAATCATTGGGCTGGATGTACAGATTCAGAAGGAAATCATTTTATTGAAACTGAATACGTAGAAGATGCGTTAGAAACATATTATTGGGCTAGATTAGCTGGGTTTTATCCAACGATTCAAAAAAAACTTGATTCATTTAGAATTATTTGTTGGAAATATAATGAATATCCTGATCAAAATTGTATCTGTGAGATAAATGATATTGGATTCACCGATGACTATGTCTATGATTTAGAAACAGAAGTTGGACATTTCCATGCTGGTATTGGGTCCATGATAGTTAAAAATACAGATTCAGTATTCTTTAGTCCTAAAATTCATCATATTGAAACTAAAGAAATCAGAACTGATCGGGATGTATTACCAATTTGTATCGAAATCGGTATGTTAGCTGGTGCAACTATTTGTAAGATTCTACCAGAACCTGAAGAACAAGTATATGAAAAGA
>JACCED011666482.1_pt1 | contig 11982 bp, 10 predicted proteins | sample 7455021 | NCBI WGS metagenome assembly JACCED01 (sample SAMN15323456, study PRJNA562643) | freshwater metagenome | isolation source: river surface water | place: USA:Blue River Watershed | collected 2017-08-19
GTTTTGAAGGCCGTAATGTCCTTGGGAATATCGATCAGCACCGGGCCGGGACGGCCGCTGCGGGCAATATGAAACGCTTTCTTGACGGTCTCGGCCAGCTTGGTCACATCCTTGACCAGGAAATTGTGCTTGACGCACGGCCGGGTAATACCCACGGCATCACTTTCCTGGAAGGCATCCTGACCGATATAGTGGGTAGGTACCTGGCCGCTGATCACCACCAGCGGAATCGAATCGTAATAGGCCGTGGCAATGCCGGTCACGGCATTGGTCAGACCCGGGCCCGACGTAACCAGTGCCACACCAACGCGTTGCGACGAGCGCGAATAGGCATCGGCCGCGTGCACGGCAGCTTGCTCGTGACGCACCAGTACGTGATGGATTTTGTCCTGCTTGAAGAGCTCGTCGTAAATATGAAGGACGGAGCCACCGGGATAACCGAAAATCGTATCGACGTTCTCGGCTTGCAGACATTTCACAAGAATTTCTGCACCGCTAATTGCTGCTGACATACACACCTCCTCGCGAAGATTCACTTCGCCTTGCCCCCATCCGGCTCGCACACCTTGTGAGTGGCTCCGTCAACGGGGTTGTGGTTACGGGGAAAACCGTGAATGATAAGCCAGCCATGCACTTTTGGGCAAGGCTTGCTAGAATTTTGCGCCTCAACGGGTGAATTTCTCACCTTTCCGTCAATCCTTCCGTCACCGGAGCAGATTGTTGGCAACCCCTCGCGAACTGGATGCTTTTCTCGCCAATGTGGAGCGCCGGGCCTATAAAACGGCCTGGTTTGCCGTGCATAACGAGGAAAATGCCCTGGATATCGTGCAGGACGCCATGCTCAAGCTGGCCGAAAGCTACGGCGATCGCCCGGCAGAAGAGCTTCCCGCCCTGTTCCAGCGGATTCTGCAGAATACGATTCGCGATTTTTACCGGCGCAGCAAGGTCAGGAGCCTCTGGACCACCCTGTTTTCGGCGCTGGGCGGGGATTCGAGCGAGAGCGACGAAAGTGATCTGGACCGAATCGAACGCCTGCGCGACCCGAACAGCGAGCAGCAGGAACAACCCGATGCCGCCCTGGAGCAGCGCCGGATCCTCGAAATCCTTGAAAACGAGCTGGCCAAGCTGCCGGCACGTCAACGGGAAGCCTTCCTGATGCGTTATTGGGAGGGATTGGATACTGCCGAAACTGCCGAGGCCATGGGATGCTCCCAGGGCAGCGTCAAAACCCATTGCTCTCGGGCCACACAGGCCCTGGCAGTGGCTTTGAAAGCAAAAGGAATACAGCTATGACCCTCGACCCGAACCGCCAAACCCCGCCCCAGGAAGCCCTGCTGGCCAAGGCCATGGCGTCCGCCCTGGATCAGAGCACCGGCGCATTGCCCAGCCGGATTACCGCCCGCCTGGCGCAGATGCGCGAGCAGGCGCTGGCCCACCAGAAGCAATGGCAAAGCGCCCTGCAGCTGGCCGGCCAGGGCACACACCGGGCCATCGGCAGTCTGTTTGGCGACAGCTTCGGCTCGGCCACCGACTGGCGGCGCTGGGCTGGTTCGCTGGGCGCGCTGGCCGTAGCAGCCGTCTTCATGTTCTGGCAGGCACAGAATCAGGTCGAACAACTGGCGAGCGAAGATAGCGCGCTGTTGAGCGAAGCCCTGCCGCCGACGGCCCTCATCGACAAGGGATTCCAATCGTGGATTTCCAGCGGCACGCCCGACGTCCAGGAATAATTCTGCTGGCGCTGGTGATCATCGCCACGCTGGTGGCGATTGGCTACCCACGGATACGTTCAACCCAGGATACGCCCAGTGGCGTTCGTGTCGCCGTACCCCCCCAGCCGGACTGGAAGAACCTGACCCCGGATCAGAAGGCCATTCTGGCCCCGCTGGAAGAGGACTGGAACAACATGGAGCGTTTCCGCCGCAAGAAGTGGCTGGAAATCGCTGCGCGGTATCCAAACCTAAGCGAAACCGAGCAGGCCCGCATCCAGGAACGGATGCAGGATTGGGCCAAGCTGACACCGGCACAACGGCAAGCCGCCCGTGAACGTTACAAGGCGCTGACCCAGAGCACCAGCGCCGAAGAACGCGAGGCACTGGCCCAGAAATGGGCGGATTACCAGAATCTCCCGAAGAGCGTCCGCCAGCAGCTGGAACAAGACGCCCGCGACCAGGAAAAGGCCGAGAAACGTGCCGCCCGCGCCCCCGCCACGGATGGCAAACCCACGCCCGTAACAACCCGCGAAGGGGCGCTGCCCGGTGGTACGGCAGCGGCCACGCTGGCCACGGCACCCGGTGCCATCAAGGTTGTGCCACCCAAACCCGCTGCACCCGTGAGCCCGCTCACCTTTGCCCCGGCCAAGCCAGCCGACGAACCGACCCCGACCACCAGCTCCGACACAACCGCCAATGAAAGCCGCTAGCCTCGCCACGCGGCAACGCCGCCTGGGCAGTCTGCTCTACGAGGCACTGGTCATTCTGGCGCTGGCGATCTTTCTCTTTCTGCTGCCGGTCGCGTTGTTTTCCGGGGTGGTCCACCTGATGCCCGGCCCGGGCCTGCTCTGGCTCTATCTGTTTGTGCTACTAGGCGTCTATTTCGTCTGGTGCTGGGTTAAAGCCGGCCAGACGCTGGCCATGAAAACCTGGCGGTTGTGGCTGATTGATGCCCGCAGCGGACGCCCGCCTCGCCTACTCCAGGCCGTGGTGCGCTATGGCATGGGCTGGATCTGCTGGCCGACCGGACTGGCCCTGCTCTGGTCATTTCTGGATCCGGACGGCCAGTTTCTGCACGACCGCATTGCAGGTACCCAGATCCTCTACGAACCCAAACCGGAAACCGTCAAGGCAACAACCGCCTGATCGGACTAGCGCTTTTCGGCCCGCTTGAGCAGGGCAACGGCTGCGCCCATGAACAGAATCATCGGCATCGCTGCCGTCACGAAGGGGGACCAGTTATTGATGGCGCCCAGGCTCGATACCAGACCGTTGAGCATGTAGAACAGCGCGCCAATCATCACCCCGGCAAAGATCCGCAGGCTGACACCGCCCACCCGGTCATGGCGGTAGGCAAACGGCAGGGCCAGCGCCATCATCACCAGAATCGACAGCGGGTAGAAGACCTTCTTCCAGGTCGCGATCACGTAGGTATCGCTGCCCAGCCCATTGCGCTTGAGATGCTGAATGTACGTGTAGAGCTCGTACACCGACATCAGGTGCGGACGAACCAGCAGGACCTGCAGCACATCGGGGGTGATGGCAGATGGCCAGGCCTTATCGGGCACCTGAACCTGACGGACACGCTGCCCCTCCAGCACTGTTTCGGAGACCTCGTGCAACATCCACACATTGGGCGGCTCAAAAGTGGCGGTTTTAGCGTAGGAGACCCGGTCCAGCGTCATATCGGGTTTGAACTGGTAGATCCGCACCGACTCGAGGCGACCATCCGGGCGCAGCGCATTGATGTTGGCAAAGGTTTTTTCATCCTTAACCCAGACCCCGGACTGCAAGCCCTGGGTAATCGTGCCGCTCATGGCTTTGACCCGCCACTCCTGCGCCTTCTGCTCCGAGGGTGCCACAACGAACTCCCCCAGAAGAAACGTTGCAATCACCAGCCAGAGCCCCACCCGCATCAGGGTGGACAGCAGCTGGGTACTGGACACACCCGAGACACGCAGCACGTTGATTTCGGAATGGCGCGCCAGATTCGATAGCGCATACAGGGTGCCAATCAGCACACAGATCGGCATCAGCTCGTAGATCCGGCCCGGCTGGATCAGGGCCACGTAAACGATGGCCTGATACAGCTTGTAACCGCCCTCGCCGAGTTTGCCGAGTTCGCCCATGAGGTCAAAAAAGGCAAACAGGACCATGAACGCGCCTAGAATCAGCGCCGTCGCAAGCAGCACCTCACGGCCAACATATTTGCGATAGATCATGCCGTGCCTCCGGCCTTGCCAGCATCACGTAACCGGCGGCGCGCACGCCCAGTCGTTGCGGTCATACGGTAGTAGAAACCCCAGACCAGCACACTCAGCATGACCAGATGCGGGACGACCAGCCCCACGACAAAGGGCAGACGCCCCTGAATCACCCAGGCTCGGGCAATCGTCATCAGGTTGATGTAGATGAAATAAACCAGCAGCGCCAGAATCATGTTGGCCGAACGCCCGGCACGGGGGTTCACATACGACAGCGGAATCGCCAGCAGCGCCAGCATGACCACCATGATGGTGGTCCCGACGCGCGTCACAACATCGCCCAGGCTTTCCCGGGTGGGATTCAGCAGCAGTTCCCGGGTCGGGGTGCTGTCCTGGTGCCGCGCCGTATTCTGGGCCGCTTTTGTCTCCACCCGGAAGGCGTAGGACTCGTAATCCATTGCCCGCATTTCCGGTGAATTGGGTTTCAACTCGTAACGGTGTCCTTTTTCCAGAACAATGAAGCGATCACCGTTCTCATGTACCTCCTGGCGGCCGCGCTCGGCGACCGTAATGCCCAGTTTATCGGGCTGGTTATCGCTGACGAAGATATTGCTGACCGCCTCACCGGATTTGTCGGCCGATTCGATAAAGAAAATACGGCGCCCGTCGCTAGATTCCCGGAAGACGCCCGGCCGCACCAGCCCCAGTTCATTGCGGTCGGCCACCTGCTTGCGGTATTTCAGACTTTCGCCGTGAGCCCAGGGCACCAGCTCCTGCGTCAGGGCACCCACCACCAGCATAATGGGGATCGAAAACACCAGCACGGGTCGAATCCAGGCTGTCAATGGCTGACCCGCGCTGAACCAGACCGTCATCTCCGAATCGCGGTACCAGCGGGACAACGTCAGCAAAATCGCCATAAAGCAGGCCAGCGACAGCAGAATCGGCAGAAAATTAAAGATGGCAAAGCCCAGCAGCGGCCCCACCGCGCCGGGCGATACTTTGCCGATGGTGGCCTCATTGAGCAGCCGGACCAGAAAGGTTGTCAGCAGAATAACCAGCAGCGCCACCGAAATCGCAACCGCGTTCTGGACAAATTCGCGCCGCATGGCGCGCGCAAAAATCATGGTCGATGTAACACTCTAAAAAATGCCCCCGGCAAGACGACGGGTCCCGATGTGCGGAATTTTGACGAAAAGCGATGCCGGCGGGGATAATCACGGGTTGGATTAGCTGCATTTGCGGCTTTAAACCCACGCCCCTTCCGGAGAATCCGATGAAATTTAGCACAAAAACCGGCGCCCCCCAGACTTTGGGCACCGATGCCCTCATTCTGGGTGTCTTCGAGAAGGGCGCGCAGCCCGCGATTACAACCGCCACCGACAAGGCTGCCAAGGGCTTGATCGGCCGACTGCAGAAGCAGGGAGACTTCACGGGGAAGGCCGGCACCACCCTCGTGGTGCGCCATCCCGAGGGCCTGAAAGCCGAACGACTGGTTCTGGTCGGTCTGGGTGAAACGGGCGAATTCGATAGCAAGGCCTGGGTCAAGGCCAATCGCGCCGCCATGAGTGCGGTGCTTGGCACCACGGCCGGCGACGCCATGAATACCCTCGCTCTGCTGACGGTCAAAGATCTGTCGGCGACGGACGCTGTGCGTCAGGCGGTTGTCCTGGCGGGCGAATGTGCTTACCGCTTTGATCAGTTTAAGACCGCGCCTAAAGCCCAACCCGTCAAACTGAAGTCGGTGCAGCTCCTGGTTGATAAAACCGGCAAGCCCACGACCGATGCCCTGGCTCAGGGTGATGCCATCGTCGCCGGCATGAACCTGACGCGCGATCTGGGCAATCTGCCGGGCAACATCTGCACGCCGACCTACCTGGCCAATGAGGCCAAGAAACTGGCCAAGACCTTTGGCCTCAAGTGCCTGATCCTTGAAAAGGCCGCCATGGAAAAGCTGGGTATGCACTCGCTGCTGGCTGTGGCCAAGGGCTCGCATCAGCCGCCGAAGTTCATCGTGCTCGAATATATGGCCGGCAAGAAGACCGATAAGCCAGTCGTGCTGGTGGGCAAGGGCATCACCTTTGACACCGGCGGCATCTCGCTCAAGCCGGCCGCTGAAATGGATGAGATGAAGTACGACATGTGCGGTGCCGCCAGTGTGCTCGGCACCTTGCGCGCCGTTGCCGGCATGAAACTGCCGATTAATCTCGTCGTGATTGTGCCCACGACCGAGAACATGCCGGGTGGCAGCGCGACGCGCCCGGGCGATATCGTGAGCTCCATGTCGGGTCAGACCATTGAAATCCTCAACACCGATGCCGAAGGCCGCCTCATTCTGTGTGACGCACTGACCTACGCCGAACGCTTCAAGCCAGCGGCTGTGGTGGATGTCGCCACCCTCACCGGCGCCTGCGTGGTGGCACTGGGTCAGGTAGCCAGTGGCCTGCTCGGCAATGATGACAAACTCATCGATCAGTTGCGCAATGCCGGAACGGCCACGATGGACCGCGCCTGGCAGCTACCGCTCTGGGATGACTACCAGGATCTGCTGAAGAGCCCCTTTGCCGATATGGCTAACATCGGTGGCCGTTGGGGTGGCACGATCACGGCCGCCTGCTTCCTGTCACGTTTCACCAAAGCCTACCCGTGGGCGCATCTGGATATCGCCGGCACGGCCTGGATCCAGGGCAAGGACAAGGGCGCCACGGGGCGCCCGGTGCCACTGCTCACACGCTTCCTGATGACGCGTGCCGGTAAAGTAGATTGACGCATATCGATTGTTACCACGACCAACCGGATCGCCTGCAACAGGCCATCCGGTTGGCGCTGCTCGCCTGGGAGCGACGCAAACCGATCACCTTTTACATTCCCGATGCCAAACGCGCCGAAACCTTTGACAAGGTTCTGTGGTCCAGCGACCCGCAATCCTTCGTACCGCACTGCCACTCGAGTAGCGCCGAGGCGAATCGTACGCTAATCCTTATTACCGATAACCCAGATTCGGTGGCGCAGGAGGACATGCTGGTCAACCTTTCCGATACGGTGCCACCGGGCTTCGCCCGCTTTCACCGGCTTTTCGAAATCGTCAGCCAGAACGATGCAGACAAAGCGGCCGCACGCGAACGTATCGCCTTCTACAAGGATCGGGGCTACCCGATCACCTACCGTAAACCCAATTGACTCCGTCACATCACAGACGCCCATCATGACGCTTGCCAAATCCTTCGAACCCGCCGATATCGAACGCCGCTGGTACCAGACCTGGGAAGACCGCGGTTACTTTGCTGCCGGCGACGACCCAGCCAAACAGGAAGCGTTCTGCATTCTGCTGCCACCCCCCAACGTCACGGGCACGTTGCACATGGGGCATGGTTTCAACCAGACACTGATGGATGCCCTGACCCGTTACTACCGGATGCGCGGCGCCAACACCCTGTGGCAGCCGGGTACGGACCACGCAGGCATCGCCACGCAGATCGTTGTGGAGCGCCAGCTGGAGCGCAACGGTATCTCGCGCCACGACCTGGGCCGTGAGAAATTCCTGGAAAAGGTCTGGGAATGGAAAGCCTATTCAGGCGGCACGATTACCCAGCAGATGCGCCGGCTAGGCAGCTCCTGCGACTGGACCCGCGAACGCTTCACGATGGACGAAGGGCTCTCGAAGACCGTGACCGAGAGCTTCGTGCGCCTGTACAACGAAGGCCTCATCTACCGCGGCAAGCGTCTGGTTAACTGGGATCCAAAACTCAATACGGCCGTGTCAGATCTGGAAGTGCTATCGGAAGAGGAAGATGGCTTCCTATGGCATATCCGTTATCCGCTAGCCGATGGCAGTGGATCGCTCACGGTGGCCACAACACGCCCGGAAACCATGCTCGGCGATACAGCCGTGATGGTGCATCCGGAAGACCCGCGCTATCAGTCGATGATTGGCAAGATGGTCAAGCTGCCGCTCACCGAACGCGAGATTCCGATCATCGCCGACAGCTATGTTGATATGGAATTCGGCACTGGTTGTGTCAAGGTCACACCCGCGCATGACTTCAATGACTATGCCGTTGGTCAGCGCCACAACCTGCCGCTGATTTCTATTCTCACGCTGGACGCCAAGATCAACGATAACGCGCCTGAAAAATACCGCGGCCTGGATCGCTTCGAGGCCCGCAAGGTCATCGTCGAAGATCTGGACGCCCTGGGCATTCTGGAAAAAACCGACAAGCACAAACTGAAGGTGCCACGCGGTGATCGCACCGGCGTGGTAATCGAACCGATGCTAACGGATCAGTGGTTCGTCGCCATGTCCAAACCCGGTTCGGATGGCAAATCCATTACGCAAAAAGCACTGGATGTGGTGGCCAATGGCGAGATCCGTTTCCATCCGGAAAACTGGGTCAATACTTACAACCAGTGGCTCAACAACATTCAGGACTGGTGTATCTCGCGCCAGCTGTGGTGGGGCCATCAGATTCCGGCCTGGTATAGCGACAGCGGCAAGGTGTATGTGGCCCACGATGAAACCGAAGCCAAGGCTCAGGCAGCGGCGGCTGGCGACACCGGTACCCTGACACGCGATGAGGATGTCCTCGATACCTGGTATTCCAGCGCCCTGTGGCCGTTCTCGACACTGGACTGGACGCCAGATTGGCCCGCCACACCGAATGCCATGCTGGATCGTTATCTCCCGACCAGCGTACTCGTTACCGGCTTCGACATCATCTTCTTCTGGGTCGCCCGCATGGTGATGATGACGAATCACCTCACCGGCCGCATCCCGTTCAAAGATGTGTATGTGCATGGCCTGATCCGCGACAGCAAGGGTCAGAAGATGAGCAAGTCGAAGGGCAATGTGCTCGATCCGATCGATCTCATTGATGGCATCACGCTCGACGAACTGGTGAAGAAACGCACCTTCGGCCTGATGAATCCAAAGCAGGCCCAGAGCATCGAGAAAGAAACCCGTAAGGAGTTCCCGGAAGGTATTCCCGCATTCGGCACCGACGCCCTGCGTTTTACCTTCACGTCACTGGCCAGCCCGGGCCGTGATATCAAGTTCGACCTGTCGCGCTGCGAAGGCTACCGCAACTTCTGCAACAAGCTGTGGAACGCCACCCGTTTCGTGCTCATGAATACCGAAGATCAGGATTGCGGTGTTGACGCATCGGACAGCGACCTGAAATTCTCTGCCGCTGATCGCTGGATGATCAGCCTGATGCAACGCGCCGAAGCAGAAATCGGGCAACAGCTAAAGGACTACCGTTTCGATCTGGCCGCCCAGGCGCTCTACCACTTGGTATGGGACGAATACTGCGACTGGTATCTGGAAATCGCCAAAGTGCAGATCCAGAACGGTAACGCCGAAGAACAGCGCACCACGCGCCGAACACTGCTACGGGTACTCGAAACGATTCTGCGTCTAGCGCATCCGTTTATTCCGTTCATTACCGAAGAACTCTGGCAAACCGTAGCGCCCATGGCCGGACGCAAAACACACGACACGATTCTTTTGGCTGGCTATCCGGTCTGCGATCAATCGCGTATCGATGCCGCGGCTGAAGCACAGATCGAAGGGCTCAAGGGCCTCGTCTCGGCCTGTCGCAATCTGCGCGGCGAAATGAACCTCTCTCCTGCGACCAAGGTACCTTTGATTGTGGCAGCCAACTCAGCTGACCAGGCAACGCTGGCCGAAGCGGCGCCGGTCCTCAAGGCACTCGCCAAGCTGGCCGATGTCCGTTTTGTCGAAACGCTGCCCGCCGACGCGCTGGCGCCGGTTGCTGTCCTCGGCAATATCCAGCTGATGCTGGAAGTCGAGATTGATGTGCCAGCAGAAATCGCCCGGCTGGAAAAAGAGATCGCACGATTGGAAGGTGAGATCAACAAAGCCGAAGGCAAACTGGGCAACGCCGCTTTCGTTGATCGCGCCCCACCGGCCGTGGTGGCACAGGAACGTCAGCGTATGGCCGACTTTAGCAACACGCTCACCATGCTGCGACCCCAGCTCGAGAAACTCCGGCAGCAATAATCATTTAAGGAAGGCAGGCATTAGGCCGCGCAGGGCATTGCCCACGCGCAGCCTGCCCTCGCGTGAAGCGGTCTTGATGTCGCCGACGGTGAGCACCGCTTCAATCGCCTCGCCCTGCGCGAGCAACGCGCTCCGCAAGACACCCGGTAACAAACCACAGCGAAGCGGCGGCGTCAGCAGCCGGTTCCCCTCTCGCACGAACACATTGCTGCGCGCTCCTTCGCAGACCTCGCCCCGCTCGTTACAGAACAGACTGTCAAATGCCTGTTCTGCCATCGCCTGTTCGATGGCGGCGTCGTAAACTCCACGCGCCGATGTTTTATGCCGAAGCAACGGATCATCCCCAGCCAGTCGGGTCTGGGACCAGATGAGTGCGACGCGCTCGGCCAGCGGCGCCAATGGCGCCCAAGTCTTAGTAAGACGGCCATCATGTGCAAGATCCACCCGCACCCGGAAAGAGCGAACTGCATCACAGGCACCCTGCTTACGGCGAATTTCAGCCTTGATATCCCAGAGGGCCTGCTCAAAAGCACCTGCGTCAAACGCAAAGCCCAGTGCGGCTGACGACGCTGCCAGACGCTGGGCATGCCGCCGGACCCACGGATAGATTTCTACCAGTGGCAAGGTATCGGCCAGACTATCTGACGGCAATTCCAGTCGGAGTGTCTCAAACAGCGTGAAGCCCGGATCCGGTCTCAGGAGAAACTGACTTTTGAGCAGACACTCGGCGTATTCCTCTGCGGCCTCAGAATCCCAGACAATCCCGCTGCCGACACCGAGCACGCCGCTGCGCATTGCTGGCAACGGGGTCATAGGCGGATCAAGTACGATGGTCCGGATGGCCACATTGGCGTGGATACGATCACCCGCTGCCCAGCCAATGGTGCCCGTATAGAGGCCACGCGGCGCGGCTTCCCAGGTACCGATTTTCTGCATCGCAGCCACTTTGGGCGCGCCCGTCACAGAACCACAGGGAAAAAGACTGCGGATCATGTCGTTGAGGCTTTGAGTAGCGAGCCGGGCCGATACGGTCGACGTCATCTGATGCACGGTGGGATAAGCTTCTACCTCAAAGAGGGTATCAACGGTCACGCTACCGGGGATTGCCACACGGCCGAGATCATTACGCAGCAGATCAACAATCATCAGATTTTCGGCACGGTTTTTTTCCGAGGCACGCAAATGATCGGCCTGTACCAGATCAGCATCCCGGTCCTCACAGCGTGGCGCAGTGCCCTTCATCGGGCGTACGGTAATCTGATCCCCGGATACGGCAAAGAATAGCTCGGGAGATAACGACAATGCCTGATACTCGGGCATGTCGATATAGACCGCATGGGCCGTCGGTTGCGCCTTGGCCAGCTGCAGGAATGCCTTAGCCGGGTCACCATAAAGCGTGACGTCTATCGGAAAGGTGAAGTTAACCTGATAGACCTCGCCCTCGGCAATCGCTGCACGGATCGATTGCAATTTCTCGGCGTAGGCGTTTTGGTCGAGTGCTGGGCTACCTCGCACACATCCTGCCGGTGCATTCTGCGCACCGGCAACAAGCCAGTCATCGGCCTGATCACACGTGAGCCATGTGGCCGCATCAAAGATCCAGATATAGCCCAGCGGCACATGCCGGTCTGTAGCCGCATGTTCGCTTCGCCCGGCGGCCGGCTCGATCAATGCACCCGCCTCGTAATCGAGTACAAAGACCGCAGTTTTTCCTGCATCGCGTGCGGCCTCTGCGGCAGCAAACGCGGCAGAGAATGTGACCGCATCCGAGACCGGCCACGCTGCAGTTAGCCCACGACATAACAGACTTGCGGCGACGTCCGGCGCGGCTAATCCGTCCCGGAACAGAACGGCAGATCGGGTGTGCGCGTTCGGAGTCACTTGCAACGCAGGCAGATGGTCCAGTAATCAGCCGCCTCTGCCACATGCAACAGGGTATGCCCCGTCTGGCGGGCGAACGCCGCAAAATCCTCACGCGCCGCCGGGTCGGTGACCAGAACTTCCAACACCTCGCCGCTGCCCATCTCAGCCAGCGCTTTCTTCGTGCGCA
>JACCED011143067.1_pt1 | contig 11980 bp, 4 predicted proteins | sample 7455021 | NCBI WGS metagenome assembly JACCED01 (sample SAMN15323456, study PRJNA562643) | freshwater metagenome | isolation source: river surface water | place: USA:Blue River Watershed | collected 2017-08-19
GCGGCAACGTTGTCATTGATGAGTTTTATACCTCTCTCGGGGATGAACAAACCGTCCAACTCTCAGGCAGTGCTGAAATCACGCCACCCTTCGCTTACAATTTGAGCGCTCAGGTAAGCTTTCCGAAAATTGATCAAATTCAGGCGTTTACTTCGCAGGCTGGAATCGAAGGACCGACTTCCGGGCAAATCGAGGGTTCATGGTCGGGTGCAGGAGTGCTGACTGGGTTAAGTGGGAGTGGTGAGTGCAAACTCCGCGGCAGGGATCTGCGCTGGAAGAATCTAGAAGTTCACTCCGCAGACTTCGCTGCCTCATATGAACCTGGAAAGCTGCGGATTCAGAGGATGCAACTCGCTAGTCGGGACACCCGCTTCAGCGCAGAAGCCGCATGGGCAAACAACACTCTCGCGCTTTCAAAAATTACCCTTCAACAAAAAGGGCGTGATGTTTTGAACGGCGAACTAAACATGCCGCTCACATGGGACGCCGCAGGCATCCACTGGGTCAAGGACGGGCGCATCAGCGGGGTTATGAGCGGCTCGAGCATCGAACTCGGACCAGTGATCCAAGGCCTGGACGGCCAGTCACCGGTCACCGGCTCAGCAACCTTCGCGTTGAACCTTTCCGGCACTCCAGACACACCGCTGGTTGAGTTTATTGGGAGCGGAAAGGCGATGAAGACCCGCCATTACCCACGACTCGCTGGGTGCGACTTTGATTTAAAAGCGAAACACGAAAACCGGATGCTGCGCTGCGAGGTACTAATGCACAGTCCATTTGGGGCGCCCCTAAGACTGGACGCACAAGCATCCTTCACCTTCGAGGACTTGTTTGCCGGGAACATCAACTGGATCGAGCTGCCTATTCGGGGTTCCTTCCAAATTGATCAAGCGAAGCTGCAGGTGCTTCCCACCCTGTTTCCCCAACTTCGTGACGTCAAAGGCACGGGATCTATTCAGGCGCGCATGCAAGGGTCTTTTGGTAACCCAATCTTTGAAGGTGCCCTAAAACTCGACTGCGAAACCCTCCACTTCCAAACAGACCGAATCCCCGCAATCGCGGATCTTCACGCGTCCGTGCGCCTGGATCGGGAGCACTTACATATCGAGCGCCTCCGCGCTGATCTTGGCGGCGGATCTCTTGGAATCAGCGGTGTCGCATCATTTCTTGAACCAAAAAACCCGAGTCTGAGCATTGACATCAAAGCGCATCAGGTTCTGGTTCAACGCACCCAGCAGCTCTCTCTTCGCCTCGATGGCGATCTGCGCATCGAGGGACGGTGGGATGCAGCAGCGGTGAGGGGAAAGCTCTACGCGGTCAAAAGCATGGTGAGGCGGGATATTGAGCTGCTGCCCATCAGTGCCATGCAATCCGGCGGAAGCGGATATAAGCGTCCGCCCGGGAAACCTTGGTTCATATTTCCGCGTAAACCGTTCTCAGACTGGAAACTCGACGTGCAACTGGCGACTAGGCAGGGAGACCCCGTGCTGATCCGCGGCAACCGATTGCGGGGCACGGCGAAAGTCGACCTTCGCCTCCTTGGAACAGGCGCCGCTCCAACCCTGGATGGCAGTTACATTTCTGATGACGTAATCGCGTTACTCCCGTTTGCCCGCGTCGAGGTTTCAAGAGGCCGGGTCTGGTATTCAGCCGGCGCGCCTTTTTTGCCGCAAACTGAATTTACAGCGGAGTCCGAGATCCGCAACCACCGGATCCGGATGTACCTGCACGGACCGCCTGAAAACCCGCAGATCAGCGTCAGCAGTGATCCGCCGCTTGCCGAACGCGATGCGTTAACCTTGTTAACCGCAGGGGTGTTGCCTGGCGACTTCGCATCCGAATCCTCGCAGGCTGCGTCGTCGCGGGCAGCGGCGCTTTTAGTGCAGGAGTTTTCCGATAAAGTCCTGCAAAAAGATGGCGGAAGCGAACGTTTTACGGCTCTTCGGCGTTTCAGTCTGGACGTGGGGGCGCTCAACAGTAGGACAGGCAATCAGGAGACAAGGCTAACATACAGATTGCAGGATAATCTGTTTGTTATCGGGGAAATCGGGGCGAACGGCGACTTTGCCACTAGGCTTCGCTATGCTTTCCGTTTTTACTAGTCCCGCCATCGCCGCCGGTCGGCTATGATCTCAAGGGCTTCTACTTCCCAACTCGTGTGTTCCGTCACTCGCATCAAAAGCGAATAACCGCCCACCCCGACTCGCTCCAACGCAACCACGGTCTAAAAATCATTCTGTCTTTTTTCCTGACCTTGGGAGCCTGCCGTGAAGACGGGTCAATGATCAGCAAAGCCGCTCGATGGCTGCCATGGCATCCGGAGACTCCTGCCGAAAAGCACCTGTTTCTCGGTGAAAAAGTAAAGGTCCAGTGGTTGGGCAGACACGCCTTCAGCGAGGGCACTCTCCGCAATGGAATCGCGGAGCAGCTTGAGCGGATCCGACTGGAAGGTTTGTCCCGGCCGAATGCAGATGACGCAGCCTATTATACGGCGGTTTTTTATCATCAGAAAGGGTACGCAAAAGCCTCCGTTGAATGGGGGATTCAGCGGGAAACTCTTGTTCTACAAATCAACGAGGGGCCGTTCGTGCGGCTGCGATCCACAAGCGTCGAAGGCAACCCGAGCTCTAGCGCGAGCACCCTTTTACCGCTCCTCACAAGCGCTTCCGTCGACCGGCTCAAGCTTCCCAGCTCGCAGCTGCCATACGTTCGCGCAGACCTCGAAGTGGGGGCAGGCCGCATCGCCGAATGGTACCGAAATGAGGGATTCCTGGATGTGGAGGTATCGCCTCCCGAGGTAATTTTTTCTGAGGATGAAACCTCAGCGCAGGTGCTGGTAAAGATCGCCGAGGGGCGTCGTTACCGGTTTGCCGAGCCGACATTCCACGGCGATCTCCGGTACTCGCGAGACCAGTTGGCGCAGATCCTGGCGCCCATTCTCTCAAAACCCTACACCGTGGCCCGAGAGAATGCTCTGGGCGCGGCGCTCATCAAATTCTACGGAAGCCGCGCTCACTTTGACGTGCAGATCACGGTGGATGCGGATCCACAAAACGCCGATGCTGAGGGAAAGATACCCACGAGCATACACGTCACCGCCGGTCCAACCTACCAAGTCTCAGGGATCGACATCTCAGGCCTGAACCGGCTCAGACCATCGTGGATTCAAAACCGGCTGAAACCCCTCCAGAACGCTGCGTTTGACCCGGACGCTCTTGCTGCAAAACAGCAGGAGCTCCTTTCTTCCGGCCTGTTTGACACACTCACTGTTACTCCAATTCGGCAGCCCGACCACACCATCAAACTTAGGATTGAGGCAACCGAAGCGAAGGCGCGCGAGCTAGGCTTTTCCGTGGGCTACGGCAACTACGAGGGATTTCTGGGCAGCGTGCGGATTGCAGACAGGAACACCTTTGGGCGGGCGCTGCCAGGCAGTGTTGAGCTTGCGGTTTCCGAGAGGGCGATCGCGCTGGAAGCGTCGCTCTCGGATCCATGGCTTTTTGAAACCCGAACGGAACTGATTACCCGTTTATTTTTGCGCAATCGAATCGAGCTTGGGTATGAGAAACGGGAGGGAGGTCTACGGGGACAAGTGTCCCGAAAAATTGTGCGCCACCTTCAACTCGCTGCTTTCGGGACAATCCGCACCGTTGAAATCAGCAATGCAGACCTGGAAGAGACTGACCTTGGAAAGACCGCATACCAGATAGGGACGGTTGGGTTGTCAGCGACCTATGACCGGCGCGACAGTGTGCTGAATCCCAACTCGGGATGGATCACGGCCTTCAACGTGGACTCGAACACTCTCGATGACGGCCATACCTTTGCGCGCACCACCGGACGTGTGAGTTGGCATTATCCCCTTCCCGCCAGAATCCGCTTTGCAGCAAGCGCGCGCTTCGGGTTGCTGTCGCAGAAAAGCGCGGTGCCCATCGATGAACGCTTCTTCTTGGGAGGCTCGACCACGGTAAGGAGCTTCCAGCAGCGGGAGCTCGGGCTCGCCCCGGGCAAGCCCGCCCCCACCGGCGGGTCCGCATACAGCCTCGTTAATCTAGAGGCGGACTTCCCCCTTTGGAACAAGGTGCGTGGCACTGTTTTTTTTGACTCGGGGAGCCTCTCACCGGATGGACTCAACATTCCAACCTCAAACTTTCGAAGCGGGATCGGCCTCGGCCTGCGGTATGCGCTTCCAGTCGGACCAATCCGCTTGGATGTAGGGATCAACCCGAGCCCGCGTCCCTACGAGGCGTGGGGCGCGACGAACCTCTCGTTCGGATTCGCTTTTTGAGACTCGGCTGGCTCAACTGGTGAATTGCGATCGATTTAGCTTCAAATGTGATGCTTGGTCCAGACCTGAAACACCCAACCCACCCGATGAATAACTCGTGAAGATTGCAATCGTCCACTTCACAGCACCTCCGGTTATTGGCGGAGTCGAGCGCGTCATCCAAGAGCAAATCAGTCTCTTTAAAAATGCGGGACATTGCGTCACGCTCGCGTGCTTTGAGGGCGGCCGCGACTGCAAGGCAGACTGCCTCGTCCCCCTCTCTCGTGAGGCAGACAGGATCGCCCTCTTCACATATCTAAACGCGGCGCTTTCCGACTCGGACGTGGTGCTGATGCACAATGTTGGCACGATGCCATTCGCGGTCGAACTCACCGCCGCCCTGCGCGAGCTCGCTTCCCGAATCTCACATGCAAGGTGGATCTGCTGGGTGCACGACCTAGCCTGCACCAATCCGGCGTACCTGCCGTTCAACACGCCCGAGATCCAAGAGTTGATGACAACCCGCTGCGAGCAATGGGAGTACGTTGCAGTGTCGGAATCTCGATCAAGTGAAGTGCGGGCCCGCTTGGGAGTGGATTGCGTTCACATTCCAAACGGAATTTCCCCTGCAGAGATCCTGCAGCTTCAACCAAAAGTCCAACTTTTTGCGGAGATGCACGGAATCTGGGATGCGGACCTCGTCCTTCTACAGCCCGCTCGAATGGTTGTGCGTAAAGGAATTCAAACCGGCGTACAGGTGGTGAAAGAGCTGCGGGGCCTCGGAATCGCTGCAAAATACTTACTGACTGGGGCGAAAGACCCGCACCACAAGCCTTCCCTAGAGTACGAATGCGAAATCCGAGCTCTGGCGGGCAGCCTCAATGTGGCTGGCCAGTTTATTTTCGTATCCGATTTCCTACACGTGGGGCCGATCGAGCTTCAAAATCTCTACCTGCTGGCGGACGCCCTATTTTTTCCAAGCTTGCAGGAGGGCTTTGGGCTACCAATCCTTGAGGCAGCATTGTTCGGAACACCCGCAGTCTGTGCCGACATCGACCCACTCAACACGCTTCCTGGGCCCTTGCTCTACGACCCTTTATTTAATCCGAAACAAATAGCGGAATGGATGATACGGCATGTTTTAAGCCGAGACTCGATTAAAGCCCGAAGATTGGTTGCCGCAGACTACCGCTGGGAACAGATCTACCGCAAACACCTCGCCCCGCTTCTACAGCCCTCAAAATAAGCTCATTTCGTGATGAACGTACTCTGCCTAGAAAAGACGACACTTAAATCCGGGGAATTGAACGACCTTATTTCCGCGTCGCACGGAGATCCGTTCTCGATCCTTGGCCCCCATCGCCTCGGGGATGGCTACGTGATCCGCGTCTTCCACCCGTTCGCAGAGTCCATCAACTTCATCGAGACGGATGCGCCCAATGCAGGACAAGGGTTTTCTAAAACCCATGAGTCAGGACTGTTCGAACTGATTCTTCCTCGCCGCCAGGAACCTCCTTCTTACCTGCTGGAAGTCACGTTCCCAGGCGGGCATTCCGTAAGAACCGAGGACACTTATCGGTTCGGGCGGCTTTTGAGCAGCTTCGACTCACACTTGTTCTCCGAGGGGCAGCACTGGACCTTGTACGAGCGCCTCGGGGCGCACCTGAGCGAATTGGGAGGAGTCAAGGGCTGCTGTTTCAGAGTGTGGGCGCCCAATGCGCGAAGAGTTTCTGTCGTCGGCGAGTTTAATGGGTGGGACGGCCGTGTTCATCCAATGCGGAAGCTTGTGGAATGCGGCATCTGGGAGTTGTTCATTCCCGGACTGGTCGAGGGCATTCACTACAAATTCGAAGTCCTGAACACTCATGGAATACCGGTTTTAAAAAGTGATCCGTTCGCGTTTTTTTCACAGAACGGCCTACAAACCGCGTCGCTTGCTTTCAATTTGGAGCGCTATTCGTGGAGTGATCAGGATTGGATGGAGGCGCGGAAGCATCGGGCGTGGGACAAGGAGCCCATCTCTATCTACGAAGTCCACGTAGGTGCGTGGCGCCGCAAACCCGAGGACCGTCTGCGCGCCCTCTGCTATCACGAACTGGCCGACCAGTTGATCCCGTACGTGAAGGAAATGGGGTACACGCACATCGAACTGCTTCCAGTCGCAGAACATCCTTTCGAAGGTTCATGGGGATACCAGATCACAGGGTATTTCTCGCCCACGAGCCGGCACGGTAATCCCGATGAATTCCGGCATTTCATCGACCGTGCGCATCAGGCGGGCCTTGGGATCATTCTGGACTGGGTGCCGGGCCATTTCCCGAAAGACCTGCACGGGCTCGCGGAGTTCGACGGCACCGACCTTTACGAGCACGCCGATCCGCGACAGGGGGAGCACAACGACTGGGGCACGCTTATCTTCAATTTTGGCAGGAACGAAGTTCGCAACTTTCTCATTTCGAACGCGCTTTTCTGGCTGGATCAATTCCATGTGGATGGACTTCGGGTCGATGCGGTTGCGTCCATGCTGTACCTCGACTATTCCCGCGCGGCCGGCGAATGGATCCCGAATAGCCACGGCGGCAGGGAAAACCTGGAGGCGATCTATTTTCTGAAACGCTTCAACGAGGTCTGCTATGAACGCTATCCGGGCATCATGACGATCGCGGAAGAGTCAACCGCTTGGCCGGGGGTCTCGCGGCCAACGCACCTCGGCGGACTCGGATTTGGCTTCAAGTGGAACATGGGATGGATGCACGACTTTCTCCATTACATGTCGCGCGAGCCGATTTTCCGGCGCTATCACCAAAACGAAATCACCTTCTCGCTACTTTACGCTTTTCACGAGCAATTCATGCTCGTGCTTAGCCATGACGAGGTTGTGCACGGCAAAGGATCGCTTATTAACAAAATGCCCGGCGATACCTGGCAGAAATTCGCCAACCTCCGCTTGCTTTACGCGTGGATGTACGGGCACCCCGGAAAGAAACTGCTCTTCATGGGAGGGGAGTTTGGACAGTGGAGCGAATGGAACCACAACCGCTCTCTGGACTGGCATCTTCTTGAGGATCCGCTCAACGACGGCTTGCGGCGATTGGTGCAGCACCTGAACTTCCTGTACACCCATGAGCCGGCGCTCTACGAGCAGGATGATTCGTATGATGGATTCCAATGGATCGACTTCCGCGACGCAGACCAGTCTGTGGTGGCCTTCCAGCGAATCAGCAAGGCTGGCTCAAAAATCGTCTTTGTGGTGAATGCGACGCCCGTTGTGCGGGAGGGATACAGGATCGGCGTAAGCTCACACAGCTTTTACAAGGAAGTGCTCAACACGGATGCGCAAACCTATGGTGGATCCAATCAAGGAAATTACGGGGGTGTTTGGTCCGAGCAGCACGCTTGGCAGGGGCACGGGAATTCAATCGTCTTAAAACTCCCGCCGCTGAGCGTCATCGCATTTAAGTCAGAGGGCTAAAAGGAGGCCCCGCCCCCGAACACCAACCGCTCGCCAGCTGCGCACCCGATCGCCAACCCCTCGGGCCGATCCTTGGCATCTAACGCGTCCACTCAAATGAGATACTCCGGCTCCGCCCGGGATCCTCTCCCCTTGCTCTGTTTTCTTTCCGGGAGAAGCCGCAGAAGAATTTCAGGAGCCAAGCCGTCTGACTCAAAACTACGGAGCGTGCTCTCCGCGAGTGATTCGAGCGTGGCCCCATCCAAAACCTCGGAAAGCGCGTCTCTGGCTTTCAACATAAGCTTTCTGACACCGCACCGCGACTCATCCGGACACGAACAGCGCTTGTATCCTGTCTGACTCACGCACGCGATCGGAGCAAACGATCCGTCCAAAAAACGAATGATGTCACCGATCCGAACCTCAGTAGCCGGCCGCGCGAGAGAATAGCCCCCGTTTTTCCCGCGGGTGCTCGCCAGAAAGCCACCCTGCCGCAAGCGCAGCAGGATCTGCTCAAGAAAGCCCGCAGGAATGTTCTGCGCCCCAGCAAGCGCCGCGAGCGGAACCAAAGTCGCCCCCCGTCTTTGAGCAATGCTGAGGTCCAACATCACCCGCAACGCGTATTCACCTCGTTTTGAAAGATTCAATCGTACTCCTTGTTGGCGGCCTCTGGCTGAAAGCTGAAAGGCATGCTCTGTTTTTTCAACATTTCAGTTTTCAATGAACTCTACCGATTCATCGACCACCTCCCCAGTGAGGCGGTCGATCGCGACATGCCACCATAGATGCTTTTCGGCCTCAACATGAAAGGCCGAAAGCGGGCTTGCACTGACTCCTGCAGCGCCGCTCGCCCTTTGAAATGCAGCTTCAAACGCATTTTTGGGGGCTGGCGCAGAAGCCCCCCGTGGCGGGTAGCGTCCGATCTGCACCACCATATCGATGAGTAAATTCCACACCCTCACAGACCCGGAGTCTGCCAATGCACGCATGACCGAGTGCTTGACCCGCTCGCTGCTCCGGTACATGGGGTTGCCTGCGAAAAGGCCCTCCAGATCCGATGCGAACCCGCCGTACGCGTCCGCCCCTGACAAAGTGCCACCAGATTGAGGTGCCGCCAACCTCCCTACAAGTTCAGACAAGTTTGTGATCGGCCCCTTCCCCGCCTCAACAGAGGATGTGCGATCCACGAGCGCGCGGGCGATTAGTTTTGCGGACACACCCGTCCTTGCATCACCTGGCTCCAGCGCGCCTCCGAGGGGGTTCAGCTCGTCCAAATAAGCGCGGGAAAGTAGGGCTTCAATGACCGGCGCCTGCCGCGTATTCAAGTTCACTCGGCCCCGCTCTAATGCGCGCGGCTGCTGATTTTCATTGATGCAAAACACATCAAGAAGACCTGCAAAACCGCTTTCAGGAGTGACAAAATCCAACTGCCTCCAAGGCACCCCCGAAAAAGCGTACCCCAGCTCAGCCACTGAACGAAAAGGACGGTTCAACACCACTGGGCGAGCGAGCGGTTCAGACTGCGCAGGCGGATTCAGCGTCAGATAACCGCCCGCCCGCCGGGTCACGCCATCGGGATCCGCGTAAGCATGCGCCACATTCGGGAGGTTCTTGTGAAATCGCAGCGGGTCCGCACCAAACCGCCTGTCAACCTGCGCATCAGCACCCTGCTCATTCAGAAAATATCCGAACCGGTCGGTCCTTGGATCAGGCGCCAAAAAACGGCTCACGCCCGCAGGACACGCTGTGGCCCAAGAATCCTCGAAGAACTGGCCCGTATCCTGAAACCAAAACGCTGGACCGATTAAAACGAAGGATTTCCGGTCATATGCCACCCAATCCTCTGCGCCGCCCTTCTTGGACCGAAGATACTCGAGCCTGTAATTCACAGTGACCTCTGCGTTTGGCTTGCCATCCGGATGCGCTTCGTAAAACTCAGGATAGGCGGCTAGGTTTTCGATAACTCCATCGTGCTGAACCGGCAAAGAGCTGATGCGCGGCACCTGCGCCACAGCCACTCCATGGCATACTGAAGCTGTGTCGTTTCCAATGCCTGTGGATGCGGCGAGATTGTCCGCTCCAATCTCAAGCGACACGCCCTGGATATGTTCCTCGCCAAGTAGAAAAGCCGGCTGATGAAACGCGTTCAGTGGGCTTTCCCGCAATTTGAACCGTAATTGTTCACCCGCAATTTTAACCCCGCTCACCTGAGGTACTGTTCCCCCAGTCGGCACAGTTATCCCTGCGTATTTCATGCTGTTCACTCGCAGCGCCCACAGCGAAACGGGTTCCGAACACTCCGCCACAACTCTGAATTGGACGGGGCTCCCCCCCGCCACCGTCACCGCAGGCACGCCTAAACCGACTGCCCCGGGAACAGCCTGCGCATGGGGATTCCAAAGTGAAACCTGCTGCCATACCCATGCAGCCCCAGGATCAAGAATTGGCTTCTGAGTGAAAAAAGATTCAGGCTGCAAGGGGTCGGGTCCAACAAATGGAGACGACGGACTCGATTGCCTGAGCGGCGTAAGCAAGGTGCGCACCTCGTGGAGATAAGGCAGGCTCTCGATTCCGCTGAACTCCCGCGCCTCCTGCGACGCGCCAACCGCCCGAGAGGGAAGGATTATCCTGGTTGGAAAACCATCCTCATCAAACTGGTCGATGATGTTAGCTGCGATCTGAATCACCGCTTCGTCTACGGAGGTCCCCGTGGCCATCGCACCCGGAACTGAGCCCAGATTGGGCGCAAGCGCGCCAACAGAAATCCCCGCTTTTAAAAGCTCCACAAAATTCGCTTCCCGAGACTCAGCGCCACGAAGCCCGGCAACTTCATGCAGAGTGCGAATTCCATTCGGACCACAACCAGAAAAAACCCAAGGCTCTTCGGCTGAGGATCTAGTGAGCCCGAAAATGCGTTGGATGGGACTACCCTCCGCAGCAACAGAGCCTGCCGAGATCATGCTCAGTCGAGACAGCGGAAAACGCTTCGTCACCAGATGTTGTCCCGCCCGCATCGGACTACCGTCTGACCGGGTTCCGTAGGTAGTCGGCTCCGATAAAGTACCAGAGGTCACCGCCGTGCCAGAAGAGAGAACCACTTGCAGAAACGGGGGGTTCACATGCTGCGGGGGGCTTGCACAGGCAGGATCCCAACCGGCAAGGTCATTTCCTTTCTCTGAAAGCGGACGAACCGCAGGCCGGTGGAGATCCGGACGCAGGCTGGGTTGGTTGACATCCCTGCTGAATGTCCCCACGAACTGCAAAAACGAATCAACCTTCGACTTTTCCGCCGAAAGAAGTCGCTCGAAGACTTGAATCGTGGATCGGCGGCTCACAAGGCCGCGGCCGCCCAACGGCACGCCCGCAAGAAACCCCAGCCTTTCCCCTAACAAATAGTCCCGGTATTTCACCCCATAACCACCGGACACGAAGCCTCTGCTGAAACCATCATGCCGCCACTGGAGAAACGCGTTACTCAAGAGCCCTGCCCGCTCCTCGGTGAAGCCGGCATGCCTGAAAAGTACCGCAAGATCAGCGAAACCCACCCCGCCCTTCAACCCCTGCTCATACCTCCACCACGGATCCACTGAATCTGCAATGCTCGGAAACCCAGCGATGTTCACATCCAACAGACCGCCTTCATCATACATCACGAAAGCATAGCGGCCTATAATCGGATCAGAGCTATCCGAGGGCAAAGCCCTCAACCGTTTGCCCTTTGAACTCACCAGAACCCAGTCCGGCGAGATACTCGTGCCGCTGCTGCCAGTCAAAAGCCGAGGCATTCGCCACAACTCTGGGGAAACAGACTTTGAGTTAAGTGAACGCTCTGCGGTGGAAACAGGAGCTGCGGGAGAAGCCGGCGGGAAGTAAGACAAAAGAAAGTGGGAGCCAGAGACCCGCTCTGAAAAAAAAGCTTCATCGCGACTGCTCCATTTCAAAACATTAGGCTCGGCAATCGCCAAACCATCGCCGCCACGCACTGTCATCCGAGTTGGCACGGCAGAAAACGGGGTCTTCGGATACAAGATCAATTTTGATCCACCCTCCGATATCACCTTCGGAAGCGAAGCAGCGTCAGGATTCAGTGGATCAAAAGACCCTGCTTTCATCTCGTTTCGAATATCTGAGATCAGGATGTTTTTACAGACGTTGGTAAAAACATCCGCTCTCTGGCTCACAATCGGTTCGCTCGATTCTGAAACCACATCGATGCTTCGAAGCACGAACGCGATGAGTACGGCCGATATTACCCCGCTGAC
>JACCED011659085.1_pt1 | contig 11979 bp, 6 predicted proteins | sample 7455021 | NCBI WGS metagenome assembly JACCED01 (sample SAMN15323456, study PRJNA562643) | freshwater metagenome | isolation source: river surface water | place: USA:Blue River Watershed | collected 2017-08-19
GCTTCCTGCCGCAAGAAAAAGTTCAGCCGAAAGTGGCCAATGCCGCCAGCAAGCCCGCAGCTGCTCCGGCCAAAGTCGCAACTGCGCAAGATAAAGCCATGTTGAGCCAACAGCCCGTAGCAAGCATTGGCGACATGGTGAATGCATCGCCCATCAATGCCGTCAAGGCAGCCGCGGTTGACCCCAACCCAGTTGCAAGCAGCAATGCAACCAGTTTCACACCGCGCGTGCGCGTCAGTGAGGCAGCAGCCAAGGGCGATGCTGCAGCACAATTTGAGCTTGGTATGCGCTATGCAGAAGGTCGCGGCCTTGCTCAAGACCAGCAGCAGGCGATCTCATGGCTGACCAAGGCTGCACAACAGAATCTGGCACCTGCACAATTCCGCCTCGGTTCAATCTATGAGCGCGGTGTTGGAACAGCGAAGGACCTCAAGCGTGCGCGCGATTTTTACACGCGTGCTGCCAGCCAAGGCCATGCGCGCGCCATGCATAATCTGGGTGTGCTCTTTGCTGAAGGCGCAGAAGGCAAGCCCGATTACGCAACGGCGCTCGGCTGGTTCAAAAAAGCCGCCGAACTTGGCGTGCGTGACAGCCAGTTCAATCTCGCTATCCTCTATGCAAGAGGCATGGGGACGGAGCAGAATCTTGTTCAGGGCTGGATTTGGTTCAATGCCGCCACCCTGCAAGGGGATGTCGATGCGGGTCGCAAGCGCGATGAATTGGCAACGCGCATGACCGGCACACAAATCGCTGCCGCAAAGGCACAGGCTGACAGCCTGAAGATCCGCAAGCCGAAAGTGGCAATCAATGAAGTGGCTCCGCCACCGGGCGGATGGGATGAGACGCCCGAAATCAGTGTGCAGTCAAAACCACCCACAACACCTGCAGCGGGTAGCCCGCGCGTTTCAAGGCTCTGATCAATCCGGCAGGCAGCGCGACAGTGGAACCGCATAGACGCGATGGCGCCCAAGCACATGCAAGGTCGCAGACGCATTGAAGAGAGCTTTATAGGCTGCATCACAGATATTGAGGCCGCCCGCCAGCGCACCAAAAGCAGGCATGATGCAGCGCGTCGGGGTCGTCACAAAGCAACGCCTGCGTGTCGAGCCCATCGCAGATGTGACACGTGCGACCGGGTGAAGATGGCCCGCAATCTCCGCAGATCCATCTTGCGAAGGTTCATGCACGAGTCGCAGGCCACCAAGCTGATAGACGGCCATCAGCTCTCCGCCGAGATCTATGCTGAAAGCTGGATCATGATTGCCTGCGATCCAGATCCAGTCGCGCCCGTCCTGCAAGCGGGCAAGCTGGGCTCGATCATCCCCGCTCAATCGTGACGGTCCATCACCATCATGAAATGAGTCACCCAGAGCAATGACAAGCGCTGGTTGATAGCGCAGCACCACTTGCGACAAGCGCTGCAAGGTGGCCCTGGTATCATAGGGCGGCAGGAAAATACCACGCCGCGCAAAAGAAGACCCCTTCTCCAGATGAAGATCCGACACAATCAGGGTCCGATGTCGCTCACACCACAAGGCGCCACTGACATCAGCGACCAAGCCTTCACCGCCAAGCTCAAAGCTGGAGACTGGCGCAGCAGGCATGACAACCGGTGGCAACCGGTCACGGTGCAGAGGCCTCATCGAATAGGGTTTGCGCTGCATCTGCCAAGATCTCGTCCTCAGCCTCGCCATAAACCGGTTCGCGACCGATTTCCAGCATGATTGGTACTGCCAGCGGTGAAATGCGCGGCAGGTGATGATGCAGCATCTTGCCTTGAATTCGGGCCAAAAGCTGCGCCAAACGGGCAAGATCAAGCAGGCCACTCATGGCGTCCTCGCGCGCAGCACGCAACAAAATGTGATCGGGCTCGTGCCGACGCAAGACATCATAAACGAGATCGGTTGAAATGGTGACTTGCCGACCACTCTTGGCCTTGCCCGGAAAGCGGCGCTCGATCAGGCCGGAAATGACAGCACAATTTCTGAATGTGCGCTTCATCAACGCCGATTCCTGCAGCCACTCTTCGAGGTCATCGCCCAGCATGTCCTGAGCGAAAAGCGCATGAAGTGGCAGCTTCCCCTTATCCAGTGCAGCACCAACATTCTCAACCGACCAAACCGCAATCGCATATTCATTGGCAACGAAGCCAAGCGGCTTCAGGCCCATGCGCTCCATGCGTCGCGTCAGCAACATGCCTAGTGTTTGATGCGCAAGCCTTCCCTCGAAAGGATAGGCAACCAGATAATGCCGTCCGCCCCGCGGGAATGTTTCGATGAGCATTTTGTCAGCTGACGGCAGACTTGATTTTTGCTGCTGCAGTTTCAGCCATTCCACAACCTGATCTGGCAGGCTTTTCCAAAGCTTGGGATGAGCAAGAATGTGGCGCACGCGCTCGGCCAGAAACGTAGAGAGCGGAAATTTGCCTCCCGCATAGGAAGGCACTTTGGGCGCATCTGATTGCGCATGCACCACATGAGCTTCATTCTCGACAATACCGACAAGGGCAAGGATTTCGCCACCGAACAGAAAAGTATCCCCGGGTGTGAGCGTCTCCAGAAAATATTCTTCGATCTCACCCAGCACACGCCCGCCACGCGTCAGCGCACCGGTATAGGTTTGCTGCGCTGCGCCTGAGAGTTTGGCAGGGGCATAAAGCGTACCCTGCCGCAGCTTGCTCGTTTGTTTGCTCGCCGTTTTCGCGCCCCCGCGCACCAGCCGCACCTTCAGCATGTCAGACTCAACAATCGTTCCAACATTCATGCGCCAGCTCTGCGCAATTTTCGGATTGGCCACACGCCAGCGGCCATCTGGCATTTGCCGGATCTTGGCGAAGCGGTCATAGCTTTTCAACGCATAGCCACCATTGGCAACAAACATGAGCGCCTGATCAAATGTGGCGCGGTCCATGTGCTTGTAGGCTTCGCAACTGGTGATTTGCGCAAACAGGCCATCAGCATCAAAGGGACCAGCGCAAGCGACACCCAATATATGTTGACACAGCACGTCGAGAGCGCCGCTCCGCAAGGCGGGCGTGTCTTGCGCACCTGTAGCAACAGCCTCAATCGCGGCGCGGCATTCGAGAGCTTCGAAACGGTTGGCAGGTACAAGCCAGGCGCGGGAGGGTTCATCAAGCCTGTGATTGGAACGTCCGATGCGCTGCATCAGGCGGCTCGCACCTTTGGGCGCACCAACTGTGATGACAAGATCAACATCACCCCAGTCGATGCCCAGATCAAGCGTTGACGTACAAACAACGGCTTGCAGTTTGCCAGCAGCCATGGCCTCTTCGACGCGCCGGCGCTGGCTTGCATCGAGAGATCCATGATGCAGGGCAATCGCCAGCCCGTCCTCGTTGATGTGCCAAAGCTGCTGAAACACGGCCTCTGCCTGCGCGCGCGTATTGACGAAGACGAGCGCCATGCGCGCCGCTTTGATGAGGTCATAAATCTCGCGCATGGCATAGGCGCCGCCATGGCCAGACCATGGCAGGCGTTCGCGCGTCTCAAGCATCGTGAGTTGCGGCTTGGCACCCGCAGGCGCGCTCACCAGTTCCGCCATACCGCCAGGCGAGAGCCATCGGCGCAACTCATCAGGATCGCGCACCGTGGCAGACAAGCCAATCGCGCGCATTTGCGGCGCAAGGCTACGTAAATGCGCAAAATCAAGTGCCAGCAAATCTCCGCGTTTGGAGGATATGATGGCATGAAGCTCGTCAAAGATGATGCGTTTGAGAGAAGAAAATAGCGCAACGCCTTCGGCGCTCCCCAGCAAAAGCGAAAGCTGTTCCGGCGTTGTGAGAAGGATGTCGGGCGGGTCACGGCGCTGGCGTTGACGTTTGGCAGCTGATGTATCGCCCGTGCGGGTCTCAATGCGCAAAGGCAGAGCCATGTCACTGACCGGCTGCTCCAGATTGCGCGCAACATCGACAGCAAGTGCCTTCAGGGGGGAGATGTAAAGCGTGTGAAGCGCACGGCGGTTGGGCTTTGACTGAGTAAGTTCTGTGAGGCTTGGTAGAAAACCGGCAAGGGTCTTGCCCGCGCCTGTGGGCGCAATCAGCAGCGCATCTTTTTGCGCCCGCGCTGTCTCAAGCAATGCAAGCTGATGCGCACGTGGCGCCCAGCCGCGGCTCTCAAACCAGCTATGAAAGACCGGAGGCAAAGATGACATGGGCTTTATCTGTGCGCCCTGCACCAAAGGTCAAGCCTCACATTCATTCAGCTGCACGCTGCACGCGCCATTGCGAGAGCAAGGCGCGCAAGGCGGCAGGCTTTAGGGGCTTGTTGAGAACTTGCACATCGGCATCCATAGCCTGCGCACGAATTTCCGGTGTGCGATCGGCTGTGATGAGGATGGCGGGCAGCGCCACGCCATAATCTGCACGCAAGGCAGCAATCAGGCTGAGCCCGTCACTGCCATCATCGAGATGGTAATCCGCAATGACGACATCAGGCATACCGACCTTGCGCAATTGCTCGCGTGCTTCCTGCAGATCAGGTGCAATGCTTGCAACGCAGCCCCAACCAGTCAGCAGGTGGTTCATGCCTTCAAGGATGCGCGGCTCATTATCAACAGCCAGAACGTGAAGGCCTGCCAGCGGCGCATGGGCCACGGGTGCTGCTTCTGAATTGACCTGCGTGACCGCGGGCTGGCGGGACACGGGCACCCGCACAGTGAACATGGAGCCATGGCCGACCTTAGAAACGAGCCTGATCTTGTGATCAAGAACACGACTGATGCGCTCGACAATGGACAGGCCAAGACCCAGACCGCGAGCGCTGCGCGCAGCCGCAGCCAGCCGCTCAAATTCGCGGAAGACTTCCTGCTGCTTGGCTTCCGGGATGCCAAGACCCGTATCAAGCACCTGCACCTCAATCACCTCGCCCCGGCGTCGCACCCCCACAAGAACCCGGCCCTGAGGGGTATATTTGATCGCATTAGAAATGAGATTCTGAATGAGACGGCGCAGCAAACGTCGGTCCGAACGAACGGAGAGCGAAGAAGAGACGAATGTGATCTCAAGCCCCTTCTCACGCGCCAGCGGTTCGAATTCGATCCGCAATTGTGCCAGAACATCATCGACGCGGAAGGTCGAGAATTCCGGCTTCATCGCTCCAGCATCAAGCCGCGAAATATCGAGCAGCGCCGTCAGGATTTCCTCCACCGCCTCCAGAGACGCGTCCATATTGCGCGCAAGATCGGGTTCGACTTGGTGTGCGTCACTCACCATACGCTCGACCAGCGTCGTGGCATAAAGGCGCGCGGCATTGAGTGGCTGCAACAGGTCATGACTGGCCGCAGCGAGGAAACGCGTCTTTGAGATATTGGCATCTTCGGCCGCACTTTTCGCACGCGCCAATTCGGCATTCAGCCGTACCAACTCCTCTGTGCGTTCGCGCACACGCTGCTCAAGCGTTTCATTGGTGGCAGCCAGCGCTTCTTCCGCCTCCACCGTCTCGGTCACATCCGTATAGGTGGTGACGAGCCCCCCATCAGGCATTCGCGCAGAACGGATTTCGATCACGTTGTCACGCGGATGCAAGCGCAGACGCACGGGCTCGGCATCATTGAAGAGGGATTCGAGGCGCGTGCTGACATGGCCATCTTCATCGCCGTCGCCATACATGCCGCGCTGCGCATTATAGCGCAGAAGATCTTCAAGCTGCATTCCTGCGGTCAGCCGCTCCGGTGGCAGATCAAATAATTCACGGAATTCGCGGTTCCAGCAGATGAGGCGCAGATTCTTGTCAAAGACCGTGATGCCCTGACGTGCGAAATCAAGCGCATGTTGGAGCAGATCACGGTTATACTGAAGTGCTGCAGATGCATCATCAATCAGCTTCAGGGCCGCCTGTCTTGAGAAGGTCCGGCGCCGCAGCAAAAGCGACAAGACGAGGCGGGACGAGGCTGCTCCAATGGCCGAGGCCAATTGCTGTTCAGCAAAGCGGAAGAGATGGACATCGGCCTCTGATGAGGCTGATGGCTTTTCGCCGCGCGCCGCGTTGAAAGCCTCAAAAGCACGTCGGGCAGGCTCGGTGCCCAGATAGCGGGCCACTGTCGCTTCCAGCTCGCCAACTGTAATGGTCGAGCGCCACAAGCGGAATGTCTCGCCACTGCGATCATCTGAAGGGCCGACAAAGACTTCCGCTTGCAGATTTTCAATCGCCGTCGATGGGCGGGTGAGCGAAAAGCCGATCAGGCAGGCAACATTGACAACAATGCTGAGCAACACGCCATGCACCAGACCCGGCAGCTCCAGTCCGAACATGGCTGTGGGGCGCAGCCATTCTATTCCAAAGGGGCCGAAAGCAACAATGGCGCTCAAGCCTGTGGATGCAGAGGCCAGTGAGGGCAACAACAATGTATAGGCCCACACGCAGGATCCAGCGATAAGCCCCGCCTTGGCGCCACGCCCATTCGCCCTCGACCAGAAGAGGCCGAAAATGAAGGCGGGTGCAATTTGCGCAATGGCTGCGAAAGACAGAAGGCCAATCGCAGACAGCGCTGCCTCGCTGCTATTGAGAAAATAGCTATAGCCCAAGGCCAGGATCACGACGATGGCCGCGCGGCGAATGATGAGAACGAGAGAGCCGGTATCCCGCTTCTGCATGAAACGTTGCGCGGGGCTGCGCAACAACAGCGGCATGGCCAGATCATTCGAGACCATGATGGACAGAGCGACGGATTCAACAATCACCATGGCCGTTGCAGCCGACAGGCCGCCGAGCATGGCGATCAGCGCCATCACCGGCGCATTGTCATCCAGAGGCAAGGCAAGCACCGTCATATCGCGATCAATCTCACCATCCAGAAAGATCAGCTTGCCAGCCATGGCGAGCGGGATGACGAAAATATTGATGGCAACGAGATAGAGCGGGAACAGCCATGCCGCCGTCTTCACATCGCGCTCTTCGCGATTTTCAACCACTGTCACGTGAAACTGGCGCGGCAAGAGCAAGATTGCGCAGGCCGCCAAAAGCGCATTGGTAATCCATGTGGCTGCGTCCGGCGGTGTGAAAACGATGTTGCGCACATGATCATTGGTCATGACCTGCCAGGCCAAATCCCGCACACCACCAAACATCACCCAGGTAACATAGCCCCCCACCATCACGAAGGCGACGAGCTTGACGATACTCTCGGCCGAGATCGCCATCATCATCCCGTCATTATGCTCGGTCGCGTCGATCTTGCGCGTGCCAAATGCCATTGCAAAACCGGCAAGCACCACCGCAACGCCAATGGCCACTGTATTGGCGGAAGCGGAATTGACGAGCGAGCGACCTGACTCGAAGGAATCAAGGATGGTAGCGATGGAATGCGAAATGGCTTTGAGCTGAAGCGCGATATAGGGGACCGCCCCAACCACGCAGATGATCGCAACCAGCGCTGCCACCTGCTCTGACTTGCCATAGCGGGCAGCGATGAAATCTGCGATGGAGGTGATGTTCTGTGTCTTTGCCAGCCGCACGATATGCGTGATCAGCGGATAGCCCAAAGCAAAGACAAGAATGGGGCCGATATAGATCGGCAAAAAGTCAAAGCCGCGCCATGAGGCGAGCCCCACTGAACCGAAAAAGGTCCAGGAGGTGCAGTAAACGCCAAGAGCCAGCGCATAAATGAGCGGGCGCGCCGCACCGGACATCAGGCTGCGGCCTCTGTTCTCGCCAAAATGCGCGATGGCGAACAGAGCGCAAAGATAGATGAGCGCTGTCATCAGCGCGACCCAGCCGGCAACCATTCTTGGCAAGCCCCTCCTTCGTCACCCAAACCTAACACCAATTTGGGTTGACCGGCATAGGCAGAAGGCGCAAAGCGTCGGCATGGTTACGCTGCCCCTGACAAGCCTGATCCGTCCTGAAGCCGCTGAGGTGCGCCAAAGCGGCATTGTCGAGGTCTTCAATTATGGCCGCGGGCGCGAGGGGCTGATCCCGCTCTGGGTGGGCGAAGGGGATCTGCCAACGCCACGCTTCATCTGCGAAGCAGCGGAGCAATCGCTCGCGGCGGGCGAAACCTTCTATACGGCACAACGCGGCCATCCCGATCTGCGGGCGGCCATCAGCGCCTATATGAACCGCCATTATGGCGAACGCATGAGCTTTTCGCCCGAACAGTTTTTCGTCACCTGCGGCGGAATGCATGCCTTGCAAATTGCCATGCGGCTTGTGGCGGGCGTGGGCGATGAGGTGATCCTGCCCGTCCCGGCTTGGCCCAATTTCGAGGCCGCGCTCACCATTGCCGGGGCCAGAACCATCGGCGCGCCGCTGGAGCTGCGCGAGACAGAGACAGGATTGCGCTGGTGGCTTGATGCACAGCGCGTGGAACATTTCATCACCGCGCGCAGCAAGGCTCTTGTCATCAATACGCCTGCCAATCCGACCGGCTGGACCGCAAGCCTTGAAGAATTGCGCGCCCTGCTTGCCCTTGCGCGCAAGCACGGACTGTGGATCGTGGCGGATGAGATCTACGGACGCATTTATTTTGAGGGTCAACGGGCGCCCTCTTTCCACGACATCATGGAACCGGGTGACCGCATCTTGTTTGTGCAAACCCTGTCAAAAAATTGGTCCATGACGGGCTGGCGCGTGGGTTGGCTCGAGGCGCCGCCAGAACTGGGCGATGTCATCGAAAATCTCATCCAATATTCCAGCTCTGGTGTGTTGATGGCGAGCCAGCGCGCAGCCGCCTGCGCACTTACGCAAGGTGAGGACTTTCTGGGTCGCCAGTTGCAACGCTGGGGAGAGAGCCGCGACATTCTCTGCAAGGGGCTTGCAGCAACGGGGCGCGCAACTTTCGCGGTACCGCCGGCCACCTTCTATCTCTTCTGTGCCTTCAAGGATGTAAGCGATGCTCGCGCCACGGCATTGAAGCTCGTCGATGAGGCCAATGTGGGCCTCGCACCCGGCACCGCCTTTGGCGAGGAAGGCGCGCGTTTCATGCGCATCTGTTTTGCGCGAGATCCGGCCTCGATTAGCGAGGCGGTTACGCGTTTGCAGAACTGGCTTGCCTGAACAAGCAAACCATATCGCTTGCTGGCGCAAAAGCTGCATGCTTTAAGGCCAATCATCCTCTCACGCCCCGTCGATTGATGTCAGCACCCATCAGCAAGAGCAAAGTCTTCCTCGTTGAACAGCCGATGAGCAAGCAATTTGCAACGCTTGGGGTCGGGGCGGTTGGCGGGCTTGCCTTATGGTGGGCAGGCATTCCGGCGGGCGCCATGTCAGGCTCGATTGCAGCGGTTGCTTTCGTCAGCTCGGTCTTTCCCAATGCTGTAGCGCCGCTTGGCAAAAAACTGCGCCTGTTGGCCATGCTGATCTCCGGCACCTCGATTGGCGCGGCTGTGACACCAGACACACTGAACAATGTGGCCACCTATCCCGCCAGCGTCACCGCAATGATGGTCTGCGTCTTTGCCATGACAGCGCTTTCGAGCCGGATGCTGATACGCTTTGCCAAATGGGATCGCGCGACAGCCCTACTCTCCTCCGTGCCAGGGGCCTTGGCCTATATTCTCACCGTCATCCAGACGACCAATGCAAATACGCCGCGCGTCGTATCCGTGCAGATGATCCGCGTGCTGTTCCTGATGGCCTTGGTGCCGATCCTCGTTGCGGAATCCGGGCTTGATCTCAACACGAACTCCGGTCGCCCCGACGATAGCTGGACCATCTTCGCGCTTGAATGTCTGGTGGGCGCGGGCGTCGGCTTCCTGCTGTCGAAACTGCGCATGGCTGGCGCCATGCTGCTTGGCTGCATGTTGGTCTCCGCACTCGCGCATGGACTGGATTATGCGCAGGGGCGCACGCCCGCCATTGCTCTCATTGCAGGACAAATCCTGATCGGGGCCTGGTCAGGCTCACGCTTTGCGGGCTTCGACTGGGGACTTTTCGTGCGCCAATCACCGGCGATGATCGGTTCAATTGCTGCCAGCGTCGTTGTTGCAGCCTTTTTCGCCAGCATGATTGCCTGGATGCTCAACCTGCCCTTTGGCGCCACTTTCCTTGCCTTCGCACCGGGTGGCTTTGAAGCCATGGCGGTGCTGGCACTGGCATTGGGCTTTGATCCCTTCTATGTCGCCGCCCATCATCTGGCGCGCTTCTTCCTGCTCAACCTCGGAATGCCAGTTGTCATCCGGGTCTTCTTGCAGAAGAAGGAGTAAGCGGCTTACTCGGCCGCGCGCTTCAGATCAGGATAGGTGCACTGGGCCTGAGCCTCGACACGGCGCAGCGGAATGATCGTGCTTTGCGTGAAAGGCAGATCAAGTGCTTTCCAAACATCCACCATCGCCTCGACCAATTCTGCCACATGCGCTTCCGTGTGACGCGGGGTCGGTGTGATGCGCAGGCGCTCGGTGCCAATCGCCACGGTGGGATAGTTGATGGGCTGAATATAGATCCCGTGACGTTCAAGAAGCAGATCACTCGCCTTCTTGCACTTCTCCGCATCGCCCACCATCACGGGAACGATATGCGAGGGATTATCCATCACTGGCAAACCGGCGGCGCTCAAAGCGTGCTTGGTCAGACGCGCCATATGCTGATGCTGCTCGCGCTCAACCTGCGAAGCCTTGAGGTGACGCACAGCTGCACAAGCACCTGCAGCCACAGTCGGCGGCAGTGCCGTTGTGAAAATGAAGGAAGGCGCATAGCTGCGCACTGCGTCAACAATCTCGGCACTCGCTGCGATATAACCGCCCAATGTGCCATAACCCTTGGCCAGCGTGCCCTCGATGATGTCGATTTGATCCATCACACCATCGCGCTCGCAAATGCCGCCGCCATGAGCGCCATACATACCGACTGCATGAACCTCGTCGATGTAAGTGAGGGCATTATACTTTTTCGCCAGCGCTGCAATGGCCGCCACGGGTGCGATATCGCCATCCATCGAATACAGGCTTTCGAAGACGATCAGCTTGGCGCGCTCAGGCCCAGCCTTCTGCAAAAGCTCTTCGAGATGAGCGACATCATTGTGACGCCAAATCTGCTTTTCGCAGCCCGAACGACGAATGCCCTCGATCATGGAATTATGATTCAGCTCATCCGACAGGATGAGGCAGTTGGGCAGAAGGCTGGCAATGGTGGAAATGCCTGCGAGATTTGAGACCCAGCCAGAGGTGAAAGCCAGCGCAGCCTGCTTGCCATGCAGATCGGCAAGTTCGCGTTCCAGCTCGACGATGGGGTGATGCGTGCCGGAGATGTTGCGCGTACCACCGGCACCTGCGCCATGACGTTCCGCTGCTCGCGTGACGGCACCCACCACTGAAGGATGCCCGCCCATAGCCAGATAATCATTGGAGCACCAGATCACCACTTCGCGTGGCGCGTGCTCCTGACCTTCGGGGCGCCATAGCGCATAGGGAAAGCGAGCTGCATCGCGCTCCAGATCAGCGAAGACCCGGTAGCGACGCTCCATCTTCAGACGGTCAATCGCCTGCTGGAAAATGGACCCGTAATCCATACCCGTTTTCCTCATTCACCCCGGAGAGGTGATCCCGAATGGCACGATAGCCAGCGGGGAGACCCAATATACCAACCTGCGCCCGGCAGGGAGGCGGCGGATGGTCTCACCTAGCCTTCTCTTAGGGAGCAGTCTTTGCGCTGGATCACATAGCCCAAGAAAACGGAGAGAGGAACAGGGCGGGGAGATTCCCCGCCCTCAATTTCATGGCACCACGGACCCTCGCGCCCGCCCACCGGGGACCCGGCAGGAACAGGGCACGCCGATGGGGGCGGGCTCATAAAGCTGGCAGGTGCGCACCCGGGTCGCACAAAAGCCGCCCAGACCCGCGTAACCATAGCTGGGAGTGTCGTAATAATAGTCATTCCAGCCCCAGCCATAGCCACCATAGCCCCAATAAGGATAAGAAGCCCCGATACCAAAGCCGATGGCGGGCCCCCACCAGCCACTATGACGGTGCCGGTAGCGGTGGTCATAGCGGCGATAGTCATGGCGCGGTGTATAGCCGCCGCCCTGAAC
>JACCED012494200.1_pt1 | contig 11973 bp, 13 predicted proteins | sample 7455021 | NCBI WGS metagenome assembly JACCED01 (sample SAMN15323456, study PRJNA562643) | freshwater metagenome | isolation source: river surface water | place: USA:Blue River Watershed | collected 2017-08-19
CCAATTTGGAAACAATTTCAATGACCAACGCCCGATTACTGCTTTTCGCCGGCCATGCTGGTACCGGCAAGACCACGCTCGCCAAGCGCGCCATGCCTGTGCTGTCAGCACGCGGCGGCAAAGACTTCTTCTTTCTCGACAAAGACACGGCCTATGGCGCGTTCAGTTCCCACGTGATGGGGCTCCTGACCGGCAATCCAGCCGACCGCGACAGCCCCACCTACCTGCAGAACCTTCGCGACCGCGAGTACGCCGGCCTGCTCGACATCACGCGCGAAAACCTGGCGCTTGGATCGCAAGTCCTGCTCGTGGGGCCGTTCACGCGTGAGCTCATGGCGGGGAAGTTCTTCGATCCGGTGCAGCTTGGCATGCCTGCCGGTACCGTGTGCCGGATCGCGTGGATCGACCTCTCCACGGAAGAAGCCAAGCGCCGCATAGAAAAGCGCAATGATCCGCGCGATGCGTGGAAGCTCGCGCATTGGGACGAGTACCTGAAGCGCCGGGTTGAGCCGCCGGCGCATCCCGCGCTGCGCCGCCTCGACAATCAGCATGTGGATGACGCCGAATTCGATGCGCTGATCTCGCACCTGCTCGCTTGAATCAGGCGCAAAGATCAGTCCAGTGCCTGATAGACGAGCGTCTTGATCATTCGGCGGTAATACTGCCGCGATGCACCCGGCGTCTGCGCCATCATCAGGCCGATCAGCTGCTCTTTGGGATCAATCCAGAAGAAGGTGCCGCCGTAGCCGCCCCATGCATAGTCGCCCTCGGAACCGTGCACGCCGGCGACACCCGCGCCCTGCCGCACCATGAAGCCCAGACCGAAGGTATAACCTTGTACGCCCATCAGCACTTCGCCGGGCTGCACCGGCGTCGCGATCTTCGAGCCCAGGTGGTCGGAAGTCATCAGCGCCACGGTGGAGCGTGAGAGATAGCGGCGACCGTCGAGTGTGCCGCCATTCAGCATCATCTGGCAAAACCGCAGATAGTCGTCCGCCGTGGTCGACATACCCGCACCACCGGAATCATTGCCCATCGTGCGCGTGACATCGAGCACGAGGTAGTACGGCTGGCCGGTCAGCGGATCGATGCGGAGAGGCTCGGCAATGCGCGACGCCTTGGAAGCCGGCACCACAAAGCTGGTGTCTTTCATGCCCAATGGCTTGAGGAGTTTTTCATCCATCAGCTCGCCGAGCGATTTTTTGGCGATCACTTCCAGCACACGGCCCAGCAAATCGGTGGACAAGCTGTACTCCCAGGTTGTGCCCGGCTGCCAAAGCAGTGGCGCTTTCGCCAGTGCCTCGACCTGCTGCTCGGGTGTCAGCATGATCCACTTGCCCTGTACCTCATTCGAGAACAGGCCCGCCTCCAGATACGGTCCCTTGATCGCCGGGAAGCGGCTGAACTCTGCATAGCTGATGCCCGAGGTATGACGCAGAAGATCATGAATCGTGATCGGTTTGGCCGCCGCTACACGCTCGCTGTTGCCATCAGTCGAATTCGACAGCACCTTCATGTTCGCCATCGACGGAAAAAACTTCGACACCGGGTCCGTCAGCTGCAGCTTGCCTTCCTCGACCAGCATCATCGTCAGCACGGACACCAGCGGCTTGGTCATTGAATACGCGCGAAAGATTGCATCGCGCTTCATCGGTTTGCCAGACTCCTTGTCTTGAAAGCCCAGCGCATCCGCCTGCACGATCTTGCCCTTGCGCGCGACCATCACCACAACCCCCGGCATGCGACCGGCATCGACTTCTGCCTGGAACAGTGAACGCACACGACCTAGACGCTCGGCCGACAAACCTTGTGATTGTGGTGACGCAGTCGGTAAGTCGGCTGCGTGAAGCGTCGGCGCTACGGCAATAAGGCAGGCAGAGATGCCGAGCGACAGGCTGGTTGCGAATGCCAGACGACGGAGCAGGCGCTGGGTCATGATGGTCTCCTGTTTGAAATGAGATGAAAAGTGAGTTATGCGCTCATGCCAGTCAGTGAAGTGCCCAGATTGTCCCTGATCATCGAAAATCTCAAAGTCACTGGATCCCGGCCTGCGCCGGGATGACGTTTTAGCTGCTAGCGGCCTTTATATCGTCGTCCCGGCGCAGGCCGGGACCCAGCGTCTTTTATTGAATGCAGGGACTTTGGGGCTTAACTGACTGGCATTGAGTTATGCGCGGCTTCTGAGCCAGGCTTTGCGCAGCTTCGCACCTGCCTCGGGTTTGTCGCGCGGCTCCAGCGCGAACTGTGGCGCAGCATCTGGCTCAAGCCTCAGTTCGACTTGCATCAGCTCATCGCGGCGGAAGGCATGGACCGAGATCGTGTCGCCGACACGATAACGCTGCAGCAGACCATCCAGATTGTCAGAGGTGACGCGCAGACCATCAATGGCGACCAGAACATCCCCTGCCGACAGGCCTGCCTTGTGCGCCGCACCGCCTTCATGTACCGCGCCCAGCTTGCAATGACTGCCGTCACGCTGAGTCCGCACGGCCATCGAAGGTGCTACCGCCTTGCGACGGTCGGCCAGGTCGATGCCTACCGCAGCAAAAGTCTCGGACAGCGGCAGATCGCGCGTACCGCGCACCGCGAGGTCGAAGATTGGCTTCAGCTTCAGACCGGTGATCTCGTCGAACAAGGCCTCGACATCCTGTTCACTTACGCCGCGCCCGCCCTTGGCGGAATAAAAATCGCGACCGTAGCGCCGCCACAGCGCGCGCATCACATCATCCAGCGATCGCCGCCCTTGAGTATCGCGCCGGATCACCAGATCCAGCAGCAGCGCCACCAGCGAGCCTTTTGCGTAATAGCTGACGATGGCATTCGGCGCGTTTTCATCCTGACGGTAATACTTGGTCCAGGCATCGAAGCTGGACTCGGCCACGCTCTGCTTCAGCCGGCCGCTGCCGCGATGCACGTTATTGATCGTCTTTTCGATCAGCTTGAGATAAGCGCCGCTGTCGATCACGCCGGCGCGCAGCAGCATCAGATCGTCGTAATAACTGGTGAAGCCCTCGAACAGCCAGAGCAGCGTGGTGTAATTTTCCTGACTCAGATCGTAAGGCGCGAACACGGCCGGTTTGATGCGTTTGACATTCCAGGTATGAAAATACTCGTGACTGCACAACCCGAGAAAGCCGCGATAGGCATCGCTCATCTCGGTCTGACCAACCACAGGCAGATCATTACGCGCACAGATCAGCGCGGTTGAAGCACGGTGCTCCAACCCGCCGTAGCCATCGCCCACGGCCAGCGTGAGGAACACATAACGATCCATGGGCGCCGCTTTTGACGCAGGCTCGAAAAACGCGATCTGTGACTCACAGATTTTTTTCAGGTCTTCTGCAAGCCGGACCTTATCCAGTGCCGGAACGCGCCCAGTGATCGCCATCTCATGGGGCACGCCCTGTGCGTCAAAGCGGATCAGCTCGAACTCACCCATTTCGACCGGATGATCGATCAGCTCATCGTAGTCACTGGCGATGTACGTACCAAATCGATGGCGGCGCGCCTTGTGCTCGGGCAGCGAGGTGGCAACACGCCATGTGGCATAGGCGTCACCTTCCGGCGGCTGAATATCCACGATGTGTGGCAGCGATTCCTTGCCATGCACTTTCAGGAAGACGCTGGTGCCGTTGAAAAATCCATGCGTCTGGTCGAGGTGCGCGGCACGCACCGACAAATCCCACGCATAGACCTGATACTGAATCTGCAGCTCACCCTTGCACGGTGCGGCTTGCCAGCTGTGCTTGTCGAGTTTTGTCAGCCGCAGCTTGCGGCCGTCGCAGCGGGCGCTCATGTTGACGATATTGCGCGCAAACTCGCGGATCATGTAGCTGCCGGGAATCCATGCAGGCAGCGAGACGAGCTGCCCGTCGGCAGCGGGCTTTGCAATGATCAGCGTGACGTCAAACAGATGCAGCGCCGGATCCACAGGGACGATCCGGTACTGCACCGATTCGCGGCGAGCAGCCATCAGGCGCTCACATTCACAACCAGACGCCCTTTGACAGCACCGGCGAGTATCTTCGGCGCCCAGTCGAGCGACTGCGCGAGCGTGATCTCTTGGGTGATTTTTTCCAGTGTGTGCGGCTTGAGCTCACTGGCCAGATTCGACCAGGCGTCCAGCCGGCGTTCGCGTGGCGCCATCACGCTGTCGACACCGATCAGTTTTACACCGCGCAGGATGAACGGCGCGACGGTCGCCGGTAAATCCATGCCCTGCGCCAAACCGCAGGCAGCGACCGTCGCCCCATAACGGCACTGCGCGATCGCATTCACCAGCGTGTGCGAACCGACAGAATCGACGACACCCGCCCAGCGCTCTTTTTGCATCGGCTTGCCCGGAGCGGAAAGCTCTGCACGGTCAATGACCTCGGCCGCGCCCAGCGACTTCAGATAATCCGCCTCGGCCAGCTTGCCGGTGGAGGCGACGACTTTGTAGCCACGCGCCGCCAGAATCGCCACCGCGACACTACCCACACCGCCCGACGCGCCGGTGACCAACACCTCGCCATGCTCCGGCTTGACGCCGCACTCGGCCAGCGCCATCGCGCACAGCATCGCGGTATAACCTGCGGTGCCAATCGCCATGGCGGTGCGCGTGGACATATCGTGCGGCAGCGGTATCAGCCAGTCGCCCTTGAGCTTCGCACGCTCGGCCAGACAGCCCATGTGCACCTCACCCACACCCCAGCCATTGAGCACCACACGATCGCCCGCCTTCCACGACGGATGGCTGGATGCAATCACCTCGCCCGCGCCATCGATGCCCGGCACCATCGGCCATTTACGCACGACCGGCGATTTGCCGGTAATGGCCAGGCCATCTTTGTAGTTGATCGTCGAGTACTCAACCGCCACAGTGACATCACCATCCGCGGGCAACTGCACATCGTCTAGCTGAGTCAGTTCAGCACGAGTACTGCCGTCTTCGTTTTTGTTCAGCAGAATGGCCTTGAACATACAATCTCCTCGTGTTTTTTTGATTATGGGATGCATCTACAACACTAAGATGCCGGCTTCGCTTAATTATTTTATCGAGGCCAGCCGTGATTCCAGCGCCTTTGCATCAATCGCGCCCGGTATCCGAGAGCCATCGGTAAAGAAAATCGTCGGGGTACCGGTGACTTTCAGCTTCTTGCCCAACTCCACGACCTTGTCGACAGAGGCATTCGGGTTGCAGGATTCGGGCGCTGCTGCCGGCGTTTTGCCATTCACCATCCAGTCATCCCACGCTTTGGCTTTGTCGGACGAGCACATGACGTTTTTTACTTTGGTGCGCGAATCGTCACTCAGAATCGGGTACAAAAACGTGTAGACCGTGACGTCCTTGGTATCGGCCAGCGTCTTGCGGAAGCGCTTGCAGTAGCCGCAGTTCGGATCTTCGAACACAGCGATTACACGTTTGCCCGTGCCCTTCACACTCTTGACGGCCAGATCCAGCGGCAAATCAGTAAACCGGATGCGGTTGATCTCATCCAGCCGTGCCTGCGTCAGATCGCGCGAGGTCTCGGTGTCGAGTATGCGACCAATAAATACGTATTTAGCCTCCGCGTCGGTATAAATGATCTCATTGCCAACCCGGACTTCGTACAAACCGTTATAGGGTGTCTTGGCGACAGACTCCACCTGCGTGCCTTCACCCAACCTTTGCTGCAGCAGCTTCTTGATCTTGTCTTCCACCCCTTGCGCCATTGCCGGAAGCGCGGGCAGCAGCAGGGCGACGAGAAGAATGCGTTTGAATGAATTCATGAGTGTCATCAGGTTCTTTCTTTGACGGATGAATGATGCGAACGGCCCAGCGCATGCGATACCAGCCGTTGCTTGATAAAAGGCAGCTTGTTCAACAAACTCATGCCCGCATTACGGAGGATTTTGACGGGCAGGAGCTGAGAAGAGAATAAGTTTTGCAGGCCATCAGTGGTCAGCTGCATCAGCAGCACATCTTCCTTGCGCAAACGGGAGTAACGCGCGAGCAGACGATCATCACCGCAGTCCACGTCGCGGCCTTGCTCTCTCAGCGCCGACAGCAAAGCATCGATATCAGCGAAACCGAGGTTCATTCCCTGTCCGGCGAGCGGATGCACTACATGACCCGCATCACCGATGAGCGCGACCCGATGCGCCACCAGCGCATGGGAACGTATCAGCCTCAGCGGAAATGCGCGCGGGGTGGCAGGCGGCAAGATGCCGAATGCTCCCAGCGTCTGACCGGGAAGCGCTGCCAGACGTTCAGCAATGCGCTCAGCGGGTTCCGCTAACAATCTGTCGGCCAGCGCATCAGGCGCAGACCATACCAGCGATACCCGATTCCCAGGCAGGGGTAGCAAGGCGACAATACCCTCCGATTCGAGGAACCACTGGCTCGCTACGCCATGATGGAGGTTAGTGCAGGAGAAATTAGCTACGACAGCCCGCTGATGGTAAGAACGATAGTCCATCCCGATGTCGGCCTGCGCACGTACCCAAGAATTCGCACCATCCGCACCCAGCACCAGCGATGCATGGATCTTGCTGCCATTGTCGAGCGTGATCTCTGCGCGCTGATCATTGCGCGAGAGCGCTACCGCGCGGCCGCTGACCGGCGTCACGCCGTTTGCAAAGCGCAGCGCACTATCAAGCGCCTGATTGAGGTTGCCATCCTCGATGATCCACGCGAGCGCGCCAACACGCGCGCCATACGCATCAAAGCCCAAATGACCCCGCGCGGCGTCATCGCCATGCACCGACATCGCATCGACAGGCGCAATGCGGGTGGGGTCCATGGCGTCCCAGACCTTCAGCGAGGACAGTAGCCGGTGGGCGACGTGATTCAGCGCATAGACTCTCAGGTCCCACGGCGCGTCACCTCCGCCAGCGTAGGCGGCACGCTGGCCCTCGGGCGAGAGCAGTGCGACCCGATAGCCCTCTCGGGCCAGCGCCAACGCGCTGGCCTTGCCGACAGCGCCGCCGCCGATCACGCAGACATCACAGTCATTGCTCATAGTTGAACTTGCTTTAGTCGATCAGGAGATTATAGCCTTGCAGCGCAGCAGCTTTTCAGACGTGGAATGTTTTGATATACTCCCGCCTCTTGGCCTGGTAGCTCAGTTGGTAGAGCAGAGGATTGAAAATCCTTGTGTCGGTGGTTCGATTCCGCCCCGGGCCACCAAGAACATTGTCATAATGCGCCAAGCTTTGAACGCTTGGCGTTTTCGTTTCTGGAGCATGCGGCCACGCGTTCCCGCGCGCCATTGCTCAGCCCCCCCAAGCGTCGCACGATGGAGTGTCGAACATGGAAGATGCGCCTCGGGTTATCATCATCGCAGGTCCTAATGGGGCAGGGAAAACCACCTTTGCACGCGAATTCCTCCCGCACGAAGCGGATTGCCCTGTTTTCGTCAATGCTGACCTGATTGCCGCGGGAATCGCACCTTTTGCGCCGGAAAATGCTGCCGTGCGTGCAGGGCGCCTAATGCTGGAAGAGCTTTCAAATCATTTTGTCGCACGCACGAGTTTCGCCTTTGAGACCACGCTTTCGGGCCGGGGGTATCTACGATTGATTGAGAAATGGCAAGCGGCAGGATACCGGGTAAAGATCATTTTCCTGCAACTGGCCAGTGCTGACGAAGCTATCGCGCGCGTAGCACAGAGAGTCAAACAAGGCGGGCATAATATTCCGGAGGCGGTGATTCGGCGGCGCTTTGCGGCTGGCAAGGAGAATTTTGAAAAACTCTATGCGCCCCGCGTAGACGCTTGGGCCTTATACGACAACGCTGGCCCGGAGCCAGTGCTAATTGACTGGAGCAACCGATCATGAACAAGCGCCCCATTGAGGAGTCAAATGATCGAGACCTGCGTCTGTCTCGGGCAGCCTTGCAAAGAGCTGCACAACGCGCGCGCGAATTGGCGGCTGCTACAGGAACCGCTGTGGTTATCAGTCGTAATGGCGTCATTGAGCATTTGACACCAAAAGCGACAAAAGATCACACTCCACAAAGCTCAAGCTGATCGGCAAGGCTTGAACGACCGGATCAGGCATCCTCAGCCCGGTTCGATTCCGCCCCGGGTCGCCAAAAAGCAAAGCCCTCGTTAGCAATAACGGGGGCTTTTGCATTTTGTGGTGGTGCTAAACTGCATTGCTCGACGCCGTAATGGAGGAGACCATGCTGCAGCTAAGACCAAATTGCGAGTGTTGCAATAAAGATCTTCCGCCCGAAGCTACTAATGCCTGCATCTGCTCATTCGAATGCACTTTTTGTGCATCGTGCGCAGATACAAAACTTAAAGGTCATTGTCCCAATTGTGGCGGCGAGCTGGTAGCTCGTCCCCGCAGACCAGCAGAAAAGCTCGCAAGGTATCCTGCCAGCACTGATCGCGTGTTCAAACCAGAAGGCTGCGTGAAAGCGGCTTGAGAATTGCTAATTACGACCGTCCAGCAACTGGACGGTAGAGTTTTCCAATTTGCCGCTCAAACCTTGTCCTCGGAAAGATCTATGGTCACACCGAGGGACAAAACGTCGCTGGGCGAGATCCCAAACATTGTCTTAAATGCAGTACTCAAATGGGCGGAACTTGAGAATCCAGCCGCATGTGCAGCGTCCGTGAGAGTGGCTCCTCCAGCAATACCTCTCATCACCAATGCCATTCGCCGCCAAAGTCTATAACGACGAAATGGGAGCCCAACTCCAGCATTAAACCTCGCGCGAAACCGGGAGGGAGATAAAGATGCCAAGGCGGCAGCATCTTGAATGCTCCCAAACATATGCGGACTGCGTTCTATCTCAAACAAAACTCTTGAAATACGCGAGTCTTTTGGAGTCTTTGGCAGCAGATCAAATGCGTCAAAAGCAGCATTAACCCCAATCCTTTCAGAGATTCTGAGGAGCCGCTCTCGTCCCTCTAGTAAAAATTGCTCGCTCAAAGACGGGCTGTGATCTTTAATAGGGTCAAGATACAAAAATACCATTAACCCTGCGCTCTTCAGGTGGTGTAGTGACTGCGACGGTATGACTGATACCGTGCTTGACTTCCAAACTGACCATTGCTTTCTATGCGTCCAAAACCGTAGTTCAAAAGGATCTGCAAGAGCTACAGCAATTGTTGTGGCGACATTCATATGTGGCGCAAGGTCTAAACTGGGACCGAAATAAATTGCCCGAGCAGGGGCTATACAAATACGAGGGGCAGCAGGCGTTTTTTGAAAGCTAGATTCCATAAAAGGGCGCAGAGTTCGGTGATTTATTAGCTTTTATTTGCTTTTGGCCATGATAAATCTTCCGGTTTACATAGTTCTAGCGGGCTTCACGGTTATGGGTATAGGAGCGATACTGCTGCCCATGCGGGTAACTGCACAGTTTGAAATTCCAAGCTTAACAGCATCAGGAAAAAACGAGGTTCGTGCAGTCTATGGCGGATTCGGACTAGCAATGGCATTAGTGCTTTTTATTGCACTTAAAGTGCCAGCGATGCGTACCGGAATTTTGATGACTGTTGCCATGGCTCTTACTGGCATGGCATCTGGCCGTGTGATCTCTGCTTTTATAGACAAGGTAATTGGCAAAATCCCAATTTTTTACTTGCTGTTAGAAATAATATTCAGTGCTCTACTTTACATGGCAATTTAATGAAGAAGCCAATCAAACTTCTCACAATCAATTTGCCACTACTGATCTTTGTCATCTGGACCGTCACTGGCATCATAATTTTCTACTCGCCAGTTAATTTCTATAATTTGACACCCGGCGTCAGCTCACATGGCCCTTACAATATTCATTTCATCAGAGACATAGGCCTCATCTACTTGAGTAGCGGACTAATCGGCATTTACGGACTGCGTATCGTAAGTGCACCCCTATGTATTGCAGCAGCGGCTTGGTCAGGGCTGCACGGGCTATTTCACTTGCATATCTGGGCGCAACGGAGTTTTCCTTTTGATAGATTGTTTTTGTTTGATCTTGGTGCAGTAGTTATGCCGCCGGCCATAATTATTTTTACTATCAAAATTGCTTTAAGTAAAAAATAATTTGTGCATATTCATGAGACAAGTCTGTTTAATTTCCATTTGTTTGACATTTAGCTTGAAATTTCTTTCGCACATTTAATCTCAGCCCCAAAACCATAACAATTTCTACTGATATTGAGAAATCTATGAAATATTTTCCGACTGCAGCATTATTTATTGCGGGTGTTATTCACCTTATGCCAATATCAGGTGCGGCAGGAGTGCCGACTTTGGCTAAACTGTACGGCATCGAAATAAGTGATCCCAATATTGTTATCTTGCTTCAACATAGGGCACTTTTATTTGGAGTTTTGGGCGCAATAATGCTTTTTGCAATACCAATAGAATCCCTAAGAATCACTGCATTATTTGCAGGACTGGTCAGTGCCACAAGCTTTATTGGTATTGCCGTTTGGAGCGGGGAATATAACCATGCAATACAACGAGTGGTTATTGCTGATGTTATTGCTTCGGCATTGCTAGCTGTTGCACTTATCGTGACATTCTGGTTCCGCAGACAAGCACCTACTTGAGAATTGCGATCTTGTTGCAACTAGTCAGAAATACAATTACCTGCATCGCTGTTCAAATTTTCGCTTTGAAGATTTTTGGCGACTAAAGTGATTTCATAAAATCGAAGAAATCGGGGTTTTTACGGTGGGATCTTAAGGTTTTCTAAAAAAATTTGTTTGTCATTACCCCGCATGGCGACGCATTTTTTACTACCACTCAATAAATCGTAATTATGGATTACGCCGAACCAGTTTCTCTCGTTGGCAAATATGCCTCTTTAGTACCACTTTCTTCCTCGCACCATGACGGGTTAAGTGAGGCTGTACAAGATGGGGAGCTTTGGAACCTCTGGTATACGAGTATCCCAACTCCCAATGGAATCAAAAAAGAAATAAATAGGCGGTTAGGTTTACAACGGTTGGGTCTTATGAATCCATTTTGTGTTTTGGATTCGAATCACCAACCAATTGGAATGACGAGCTTCATGAATATTGACCAGCAAAACTTCAGGCTTGAAATTGGGTCGACATGGTATCGTCATTCAGCTCAAAAAACTGCAATCAATACGGAGTGTAAATTAATGTTGTTGAGGCATGCTTTTGGGAAACTTAAATGCATTGCGGTCGAGTTCCGCACGCATTTTTTTAATATTGAAAGCCGGCGTGCTATCGAAAGGATAGGTGCAAAGCTAGACGGTATATTGAGGCATCATCAAATTAATCATCATCCAAACGCCAAAGAAAGTTTAAGAGATACTTGCGTGTATAGCATTGTTGCCAGTGAGTTTCCAGCGGTTGAGGTGCACTTGATCCACTTATTGAGAAGGATTGGGTAATTGATTCAATCTGCCAGTACTTGTATTAAGTATTGATGATATAAATCATAGAAAATATTGAGTAAGAATTTGGGCAGATTTACACTCGACTTTTGAAGGTTGTCTAGGTTGTCATTTTTTGTTGACGGTCGCAACGATATATATTGATTCGTATAATACAAGCGTCTCGTAACTAGACGCTTGTTTTGCGAAATCTAAACTCGCTTTTCAACACCTCATCACAGCCAGTTGAATTAACGGCATCTCAGGCTGACCACGCGGCCACCCTCTACAAGCGTCCTACAAGCAGCAATTGGCAAGTGCGCTTCAAGCTCCCATCTGGAAATTGGCACGCTGCCAGCACTGGCACAGCCAATCTTGCTGAGGCAAAGCCCGCAGGCATCAAAGTTCAGCAGCGAGTTTTAGCTCAGTTATCCGCTGAAGAATGCATATCTCAGAAGACCTTCGGGGAAGTGGCGGAAGAAGAGATTGCCGTCATGCGACGAGCATTGGATAACTCCCGAGCGCCCAAGACCTATCGAGATTACATCTTCGCAATCAACAAGTATCTAATCCCGTTTTTCGGCAAACTGCCCGTAGCCAGCATACAAGACGAGACCATCGAGGACTTCTCGGCTTGGCGTGAAGTGAGGAGGGGACGAGG
>JACCED011691841.1_pt1 | contig 11972 bp, 15 predicted proteins | sample 7455021 | NCBI WGS metagenome assembly JACCED01 (sample SAMN15323456, study PRJNA562643) | freshwater metagenome | isolation source: river surface water | place: USA:Blue River Watershed | collected 2017-08-19
CGTATTGGCCAATCGATCTAGAAGTAGGTCTAAGATACCCGCCGACTCACCCGCTTGTAGCAAGCTGCAGTAAAGCGCGTCAAAAGCGTTGGGATGTTTTTGAAAGGATGAATGCAAAGCGCATCCTGCGTTCACATCCTTTTGTATTTGACGAACAATTTGTCGCAAAGTGATTTGAGCGCGCGCCGATCCCACCGCACTTTGGCCTAGCAATTCAAAAGCTTGTAACAAAGGAATACCGGCATGCATCAGGGCTGACCACTGCCTTGTGAATACCGCCAAAGTTTTGGCAGGAATGCTGTAAGAAGAAACTTGTTGGCTGGGGGAGCGCCGAGCCAGGGCACGAACCATGGCAGTTGATTGACTCATGCCGTGCATTCAGTTTGTGAAAGCACCTCGGACAAAGAGGTGATGCCCATGGCCGCTTGTAGCAAGCCAGCATGACGCAGTGATTGCACGCCTTCTTTTTGTGCTTGTACTGCGAGCTGTGCATGGCTGGCATCTTGCAGAAGCATTTGCCTCAGACCTGCACTCATAGGCATGACTTCAAAAATTCCAACACGCCCCCAATAGCCTTTGTGGCATTGTGAGCAGCCCTGTGGATTGAAAAAAGCTGGCACAAATGTCAAGTCTTTGACGGCAGCTTGAAAGCCCAATTTGCTCAGTGCTTGTTGCGATACATGGATGGGTTTGCGGCAGTGCAAACACAAGCGCCGAATGAGACGCTGAGCAGAGATGAGGCTGACGCTAGCGGTAAGGTTGTAGGCGGCCACACCCATGTTGCGAAGTCTGACCAAAGCGCCCACTGCATCGTTGGTGTGCAAAGTAGACAAAACCAAATGCCCTGTTTGCGATGCTTTGATGGCGATGTCGGCCGTTTCGGAGTCTCTGATTTCGCCCACCATGAGAACATCGGGATCTTGTCTTAGAAAAGCTTTGAGTGAGCTGGCGAAATTCAGGCCTATGTGTTCTTTGATGTTGACTTGGTTGACGCCGCTGAGTTGAATCTCTGAAGGGTCTTCAACCGTGGCAATGTTGATTTCAGGGCGATTTAACAGGTGCAGGCAGGCATAAAGTGATTGCGATTTGCCAGCGCCCGTGGGGCCAGTGACCAAAATTAGCCCTTGTGTTTTATGAATGGCAGTCAGCATGCGCTGTTTTTCGTCTGGGCCATATCCCAATTGGTCTAATTGCAATTGCGCAAGGTCGGTGGTCAACACTCTGACCACCAATTTTTCACCGAACAAGGTGGGCAAGGTGCTAACCCGTAAATTGAGACGTTGCAAATTGTTGAGACCCACAGTCATGCGACCGTCTTGGGGCAATCTTTTTTCAGCGATGTCTAACTTGGCCAATACCTTGATGCGTGATGCAATTTGATCTTTGAATGCATAGGGTGGTGGCGGTATTTCTTGCAATACGCCATCGATGCGCAAACGGACGCGATAGAAATTTTCGAAAGGCTCGAAATGAAGGTCGGAGGCACGCATTTGTGAAGCTTTTTCCCAAGCTTGCTGCAAATAGTGGACGACCGGCGCTTCAACGGCGGCGCGTTGCGTATCGGAAAAATTGCGTTCCATCTGCGAGCCGTTTCATCATGTCAGTGCATGCCATGATGCGCGCAAATTTCAGCTTAAAACCAGCTAGGTCTTAAATGCAAGTATTTGTGCAGTGGTGTGCATGCCCACGTGATAACTGCCTTCCTGCAATTCACGTTCAGCCTGCTTTGAAAATGCCACGCGCAATGGCAAGATGTCTTTGCAAAGTGTTGTGACGCCAGGATATCGGTTTGCACTGCTATCGTCTTCACTGACTTTGGATTCGAGAATGAATGCACCTGCCGACTTCAATGACTGACCCAGTTGCGCATAAATTCTTTGGCGTACGGCTACTTCGGGTTGCGCAAAAACACTGACCACCAAATCCCATGCGTTGTCTTCAAGATGAAAGTCTTTTAAATCTGAGACGACGTATTGCATGCTGACTTTGTGCAAGTCGGCAAGTGCTTTGGCCTTGAGCAGACCGACACTTGAGAAATCAACCGCGGTGACCTCAAAACCCATTTTGGCCAGGTGCACGGCATTGCGGCCTTCACCCTCGCACAAGGACAAGGCTTTGCCCAATTTGACCTGCGGTGCAGCCCACACCAAAAAATCATTAGGGGCTTCGCCGTAAGCGTAAGCGGGCGCTTTAAAACGTTGATCCCAGTAGGCAGCGCCTTTGACTTCTTTTGACATGTCTTTGCTTTATTTTTTAGGCAATCAGTTGAAACGTTTTCATGACCACTTCTCTGTCTTCTGGGGTCTTGATGGCCCCCAAACTTTGAATGGCAGCTTGCCTTGAAGCTTGGTATTCAGCTGCCTTGCCAAAAGACTTAGCAGCCAGCGCATGAATGGTATGGGTGAATGCCAACTCCCAATCGGGTGTATCGTTTTTTTCAGTGAAATACATCCGCATGCGCTCAGCATAAGCCCATGCACTTGGGCCCATGTTCATGCGCGCACGCACAAGCGCCAGCAGCATCACACTTCGCATGTGGTTAATTTCCTGACCTGCCACACGCCAATGCCAGGCAGAAGCATGGGCTGTGTCAAGTACTTCGGTGCGAAGACTGATGTCTGCCAATGACTCGGACAATGTCCAAGCTGCATTGTTGGCTTCAATGGCAAAGTATCTGTGCCAACTTTCGGGCAACAGGTTGTTTGGTAAGTTGGCCATTTTGGGCTCCTCAAATTCCTCTTTTATGTGGGAGATTCATCTTAAAACATTTGATCAAAGCACGAACTCGAGCTTTTGTCGTTCAAATTGCATATCGAAAAGAGTGACCTTAGGCCAAAAAAAGTTCACAATTCGAAAAGAAGAGATCTCAGCAATGTAAGAGGTGAACATGAAATATGCATTGATCTTGGTTGCATTTTTCGCATTCAATGCGAGTGCATCCGATGCACCCAAAGCGGATGACAAGAAAAAGCAAGAGCGCTCAGCTGTACCCGAAAAGATCACTCGGGCTAAAGCAACACCCGATTCATTGCCTCAACCCGTTGCCAAGAAAGAGCCTGGTGATGGGTGTGCCAAATTTGAATACAAAGAAAAGGGCGGCAAAATTGTTTGCTTGAACAAGGCAACAGGTGGCGATAAACCCAAGCCACCTGCACATTAATCCAGCTCCAAATTAAGCCATCTGCTAAATGACAGCGCTGCAATCGCCGTTAATTTGACAAGCCAACGAAAACGTTCTGGACATCGTCGTTGCCGTCAATCGCTGCCAAGAAGTTTTCAACTTCTTCCAGTTGCTCGGCAGACAAATTAGAGGGATTGACCGGGTTCTTGGGCTTGTAGCCCAACTTGTTGGACAACACCGTGAAGCCATGATCAGGTAATGCCTTGCTGACCAAATCTAAATCTGTGGGGTCTGTAATGAACACGGTGACACCCTCTTCGTCGGCTGCTTCAAAGTCTTGAGCGCCAGCCTCAATGGCAGCCAGTTCTGCATCTGCATCGGGCTTGGCAGGTTCAGCTTCAATCATGCCGACATGGTCAAAATCCCAAGAGACAGAACCCGAGGTACCCAACTGGCCTTTGCGAAACAACACCCGAACTTCCGAGGCAGTGCGGTTCAGGTTGTCTGTCAGTGCTTCCACCATCACTGGCACTTGGTGGGGTGCAAAACCTTCGTAAATGACACGCTCAAAATTGACAGGGTCGCCCAGTAAGCCAGCGCCTTTTTTGATGGCTCGCTCAAGCGTGTCTTTGGGCATGGAGACCTTGCGGGCTTGTTCCACAACCAGCCGCAGTCTTGAATTGGCGGCAGGATCTGCCCCCCCTTTGGCGGCCATCATGATGTCTTTTGCCAAACGACCAAATAATTTACCTCTGGCATCTGCGGCTTGTGCTTTGCCTTTTGCTTTCCACTGCGCGCCCATAGGGGTCTTCTTTCTTGCTAGGTATTAAAGACTTGAGTTTAATAGATGCCGCGCATGCAAAGTGTCAACGAATTCTGATTGAACTGGGTTAAGACTGTAAGCGTTCCCATAAATAGGAGATTTCGATGAAAAAAAACCTCACCTGCTGGATCTTTTTGAGCTTGTTGTGCGCCAGTGCCGTACAAGCCAACGATGCCTCTTGTTACAGCATTCAAAGCCCAGACAAAAAGAACGTGTGCTTGGCCATGTCCAAAAAACAAAATTCTTATTGCTATTCAGTCAAAGACGCAGATACCAAAAACATGTGTTTGGCCAACGTCTTGGGCCAGCAGAGTTATTGTTACAGCATCAAAGCCAATGACATGAAGCACCAGTGTTTGGCGCAAGTGAAATAGTGCGGGCTCTATAAATTTTTTGTACAGTTATTTAAAAGTATATTTATCATTCGTATAATATTTTTTCTTATATTCCTGATAGATATTTAGTTCGTGCACATCCTCACTGCATCAGAAGATCGAATCGTGGACCAACTTCGTTTGGCCTACTATCAAGTAGTGCCCTCCGAATACAGAACTTATTGCTCCCTCACTTCCCGAATTACGCAGGCCGTTTTGAGCAAATTCTCTATCGTCAATGAACTCATGCCTTGTCAGCTCTGGTATGCCAACCAAACGCAAAACTTTGTCGTCGGATTTTTGAATCAATCTGAACCTACGCAGGAATGGAATGGACACGTGGTCTGCAGAGCCGGCAATGTCATCATCGATGCAGCCACACAAAACTTGGAAGTCAAATTGGGGGTGACCGTGCCTTGGGTTGTGGTGGCGAGGCGCTTTTTGGTAACCACGCAACTCATCTCTCGCGTTAGACTATCAGACCATGCCATGCTCGAATGGTTTTATCCTCCAATGGGCGTTGGTACCGTCCCGCCAGAAGAGCCAGTTGCAATTGTCCAACAATATTCAGACTTGCTTTTTCAGAAAATTGCTAACGCACCCACATGAACGGTTTCAAAAAACTACTGATCATTGCTGTTGCGGCTTCTTTTTACTATTTGTCGCTTTGGCTGAATGAATGGCTTTGGGGTGAGACCGAATTTTCATTTGATGTTCATTGGGTTTTCTTTCCCAGTGGTATCCGTTTTATTTTGGTGTTGCTGGCACTGGAGTCGGGCGCTATCGGTATCGCTTTAGGTGGCATTCTTTGGAATTTTCAAGACCATCCAGACTTGGGATTAGAGTTTGTCGTTATCACAGGATGCATTGCTGGCTTCTCACCTTGGTTGGCCAGAATTCTGAGCGTGAGGTTTTTGCAATTGGACCGAGAGTTCAAAGTCGTCTCCCCGCAAACCCTGTTGAAAATATCGATACTTTTCGCTACCCTTAGCGCGCTGTTGCATCAAATATGGTTTTTTGCGCAAGGGTTGACCGAGCATTTTTTCATTAGCCTTGGTGTCATGGCTTTGAGCAATTGGGTTGGCACCTTGCTTGTTTTGTGGGTCTTCAAGTTATTGGTTCAGGGTCCTGGAAATCCTAAGTCAAACTTGGATGCTTAATTTTTGGTCAACAACTTATTCAACCAGAGCGACTCACCATGAAACAAATTTATCTTCGCTATTTGGTGTTGGCTGAGGCATTGCGAAAGTCAAACATTGATCTCTCTGGCATTGACGATATTGGGAAAAAACTCCTAGAAGCCATTGCCATCCGAAGCGCTCAGGGACAGCCACTCGTTGTCACCCAAACCATGGAGCTCAGTGAGATAGCCAGCCCAGCCACCATCCATCGACGCATTGAAATTCTTAAGAAAGCGGGATTGATCCAAGTCCTTCAGACCGAGCAAAATCAAAAAGTCAAATTTTTAGTGCCAACCCAAACCAGCATCGATTATTTTGACAAGCTCGGCAAGCTGATGGCTTCGGCCACGCGCCCGTCATGACTTCAATCGCCCCTTAAAGTGCTTGCAACACTCTGTCGGGTGTCAATGGCAAAGTTCTGAACCGAACGCCAGTGGCGTCGAAGACTGCATTGGCCAAAGCGGCCCCAGTCGGGCCTTGAGAGGCTTCTCCCGCACCTAAAAATGGCTGGCCAGGGCGGTCAATCAAAACCACTTCTACAGGCGGAACTTCCGAAAACGTTAGGATGGGATAGCTGTTCCAATCGCGCGACAAAACGCGCGTGTTGTCCATCTGGACTTCTTCTTTGAGTGTCCATGAAAGCGACTGAATCAGTCCGCCTTCAATTTGATTGCTGATGCCGTCTGGATTGACGATTTGGCCGCAATCGGTACTGGCCACTGCGCGCAAAACACGAATTCGACCATTTTGGCGATTCACTTCAACCTCCAACGCGACAGCACAGTAACCGGCAATATTTTTGTATTTTGCAAAACCAATGCCGCGTCCACGGCCAGGCGTTTTGCGCCATTTTGACCAACCAAATTGATCGGCTGCTTTGACAATGGCATCGCGCGCGCGCTCGTCCTTCAAAAATCGCAATCTGTACGCGACTGGATCGACGCCCGTTGCGTGTGCCAGTTCATCCATGAAGGACTCGATGGCAAAAATATTGGCGTATGCACCAAGGCCTCGGGTTGAAGAAACGCGCAGCGGCATTTCTGTGATGAAGTTCGTGGTGACGTTGTGGCCAGGAAAGTCGTACAAAGCAATGGCGTTTCGATCGGCTGCGTAATTGGGGCCGCCACCATTGACGGGTTTGGGCATTGCAAAAGGTTTTTCAAGGTAGGCTGCCGACAAGAGGTTGCCGGGGTTCCCGCTGGGTCTGGTGCCATGGGGTGTTGACCATAAAGTGAAATCCCAATCGAGGACGTTGCCTTGCGCATCTAGGCTTGCTTTGGTTTTCATGACCATGGCAGAGCCGTAGGGCTCCCAGGCATGTTCCTGCTCGCGCGAGTATTGCAAACGAACCAATTGCCCTGGCACTTGCATGGCCAACAACGCGGCATCTGCAGCGGCATCATCGGCCATGTTGTGTCCATAGCAGCCAGAGCCTTGTACGTGCTGCATGCGCACTTTGTCCTTGGGCATGCCCAGCATTTTGGCAATGGCCTCGCCAGTTTGAAAAACCGATTGACTGTGTGTTTGGACAGTCAGCACACCCTCTGCACTGAGGACGGCAGTAGCTGCCGAGGTGCCGATCGAGGCGTGCATGTGGTATGGCCGGTAGTATTGGGCTTCAACAACGCGTGCAATGGGTGTCGCAGCGCTAGCAGAATTTGATCTGTCTTGTTTTTTGGTGGGGATGACCACATTGGGTTTGGTTTGTAGCAGCCAAGTTTGCATTTCCTGCGTTTTGGGCAGAACATGGGGCACTTGCCATTCACAAACATTTTGCAGCGCTTGTGCAGCAACTTGCGCTTGAGCCTCGCGTTTTGCGATGACGCCCAAGAAACTCCCATTGCGAACGACTTTGACCACCCCAGGCATTTTTTCGACCAGATTGAAATTGACCGCCAGAAGTCTGGCGCCATGGTTGGGTGGCCGCACAATTTGACCAAACAGCATGCCCTTGGGTCTTTGCTCTTGAACAAAAATAGCCTGCCCCATCACTTTGGCCTGAATGTCGGGGCGAGGGACTGAACGTCCGATGTACCGATACGCTGTGAATGGTTTGGGTTTGACCAAGCCCGTCGCCTCGCGATTGAGGGATTCACCGACAACCAAATCCCAATAACTGATTTGGGCACCGTTGCTTGCGCGAATGACGCCATTCTCGACTTTCATTTGCTGCGCAGCTTGACTCAACTTGGCTTCTGCTAAGTTCAACAAGATGGCTCTGACTTCTGCGGAAGCCGCTTGAACTGCAGTGGCGCAATAGGGCATTGAAAAAGAACCCGCTGTGACGCCCTCGTCGGGCACCAATGCGGTGTCGCCAGAGATAAGATTGATTTGGGCGAAATCAACGTCGAGCTCTTCGGCACACACTTGCGTCACGGCTGTCAAGATACCCTGGCCCAGCTCGACTTTGCCAATGCGTAACTCGACCATTTTGTTGGCACTGTCGATTCGAATCCAGGCATTGAGTTTTCGGTGAATCTGCAAATCTCCTGCCAGTCTGGGCTTGTCTTGGCCGACAGGTGACTGTGAATGCACATCCATCAAAGGGATGCTAAAACTCAGTGTAATGGCCCCAGTAGACTTGAGAAATTGGCGACGTGAAGTGACTTGGCTGCTCATCTCAAACTCCTTGCGCAGCGCGCATGACGGCACGTACGATTCTGTTGTGTGCACCACAGCGGCAAAGATTGCCATCTAGCGCGGCCCTGACCTCAGACTCTGTGGGTTTGGGGTTGCGGTCTAACAAGGACTGCGCCTGCATGATCACACCAGATGTGCAATAACCACATTGGGCTGCTTGTTCATGGATAAATGCTTGTTGCAGTTTGCTTGGCTGGCCATTGACAGACAAGCCTGCGAGGGTTGTGACAGAACGTCCTTCAAGAGTCGATAAGGGGATGACGCAACTGCGCAGGGGGTTGCCGTTGACCAAAACGGTGCAAGCCCCACATTGCGCCAGACCACAGCCAAACTTTGGACCATTAACTCCTAAGTCATTGGCCAAGATGTGAAGCAAGGGTTCTGACTGATCAGCATTGGACTGAGTCGGTTTACCATTGAGTTTGAAACTGATCACACTGTCTCCTCGATTTGATTTCAATCGAGCTTAAACAATAACAATTATTGGTTCAATAGAGTAAATCTCATGCATCAAGCCTTGCCCACGTTCGACGATGTATTGGCGGCAGCCAAAAGATTGCACGGTGTTGCCCACAAGACGCCTGTTCTGCAGTCAAGCAGTCTGAACCATCAGCTGCAAGCGCAAGTTTTCATCAAATGTGAAAACTTTCAGCGCATGGGTGCATTCAAGTGTCGAGGGGGGTTCAATGCGCTGGCCAAATTGAACGAAGCTCAGCGTCAATCTGGCGTGGTGGCTTATTCATCTGGCAACCATGCGCAAGCTGTGGCTTTGTCAGCACGCATTCTGAATATTCCCGCCACCATCTTCATGCCGCACGACGCATCGCCTGCCAAATTGGCTGCAACGCAAGGCTATGGTGCCACGGTGATGGGCTACGATCGATATTCTGAAGACGCCAGTGCCAAAGCCATGCAATTGGCGCAAGAAAAAGGTCTGACTTTCATTCCGCCCTTCGACCACGCAGATGTGCTGGCAGGCCAGGGTACCGCTGCATTGGAGTTGTTTGACGAAGTGGGCCAACTTGACGCCTTGTTTGTGTGTTTGGGCGGGGGTGGTTTGCTCAGCGGCAGTGCGCTGGCTGCCAAGGCGCGCTCACCGAAATGCAAAATTTACGGCGTCGAACCTGAGGCTGGCAATGACACCCAGCAATCATTTCGCAAGGGCGAACGGGTCAGAATTCCAACGCCCATCACCATCGCTGATGGCGCACAAACACCCATGGTGGGGGCCATCACCTTTGAAATCATCAAAGCTTTGGTCAATGACATTCACACGGTCACCGATGCACAACTGATTGATGCCATGCGCTTTTATGCAGAGCGCATGAAGATGGTGGTAGAACCAACGGGTTGCTTGTCTTTGGCGGCAGCCATACAAGCAGCCCCGCAGTTAAAAGGTCAGCGCGTGGGTGTCATCATCAGTGGCGGCAATGTTGATTTGAACCGGTTTGCGCAGTTGTTAACATCCCCCACATGAACTTCAAATACATTTTGTCAAAAGGCAGGTGGGCAGGGCTCATGACCATGAGTTTTGCAATGGGTATCGCTAGCATTGCTTTTGCGCAACAGTCTGCAACGCCCTTGCCAGCCGTCAGTGTCAATTCCTTGGGCATGAAGTTTGTTCGAATTCCAGCTGGCGAATTCATGATGGGCAGCGATGAAACAATTGCGGCACTGCAAAAAGATTTTCCTCAACTGGAATTGAAAAGATTGGACGAGTTGTCCGACGAGATGCCATTGCATCGCGTCAAAATTTCTCGAGCGTTTGATTTAGGGCAAACAGAAGTGACGCGTGCGCAGTTTGAAATTTTTTGCAACTCTCTGGCTACGTCCCAGAATCCATTCGTGACAAAACGGGCGCTTATGGCTACAGCATCAGCCATGACAGAAATCGACCTGAAAAAGCCGATGCATTTGCGGGCAGAGACCCTGTCTACAGTTGGAAAACGCCAGGCTTTCCCCAAGCCGGCGATCATCCGGTGGTCAACGTCACTTGGCATGATGCAATGGCCATGGCCAAATGGCTTTCACAAAAAGAAGGTGTGACCTATCGCTTGCCAACTGAAGCGGAATGGGAGTACGCGTGCAAAGCCGGCACACAAACACGTTACCCCCACGGCAATGACCCCCAAACTTTGACGCAGTGGGCCAATTTGTTTGATGCATCAGCCACGCCGCATTGGCAGCGTTGGCAAGACAAAGCTTTGCCTGGCAACGACGGTCATGCCTTTACGGCACCGGTGGCCAGTTATGCGCCCAATGCCTTTGGTTTGCACGACATGGTGGGCAATGCTTGGGAATGGGTCAGCGATCATTACGCAGACAATTACTACAAAACTTCACCCGCCATCGATCCGCAAGGCCCCAACGCAGGACATCTGAAAGTGAGACGAGGAGGGTCTTGGCACACTTGGCCAATTTACGCGCGCTGCAGTTATCGCAACATCAATGCGCCGGACAGCCGCTATACCTTATTGGGGATGCGCCTCTTGCGTGAAGTGGCGCCCTGATGCATCAGCCTGTTGACAATCAGGTTCTGCGAACCAGCAATTGAGACGCCAATGCAATCAGCGCTTCCTTGTAAGGGCCTGTGGGTAAAAGCTGCACAGCATTGATGGCGCGTTGCGCCTCTGCCATGGCCGCTTGGCGACTGCCATCCAAGGCACCTGTTTCACGAACAATCTCAATCACTTGGTTGAGTTGGTCCACTGAACCCGTTTCGATGGCTTTTTGCACCAGTTCTCTTTGAGCCGATGTGCCCCGTTGCATGGCCAGAATAAGGGGAAGAGTGGCTTTGCCTTCACGCAAGTCATCGCCTAGGTTCTTGCCCATTTCTGCCGCATTGCCTTCGTAATCCAAGACATCATCAATGACCTGAAAGGCAGTGCCTAGGGCTTGGCCGTATTCGGCGCACGCTTCTTCTAGCTCTGGCGAAGTTTGGGCCAATATGGCAGCCAAACGTGCGCTGGCTTCAAACAACTTGGCGGTTTTGGAACGAATCACGCGCAAATATGCTTCTTCGTCCAAGGATGCGTCATGCATGTTCATCAGCTGAAGCACTTCACCTTCTGCAATCACATTGGTGGCATCGGCCAGAACTTGCATGATGCGCATGCTGCCCGCATCCACCATCATTTGAAAGGCGCGTGAATACAAAAAGTCGCCCACCAAGACGCTGGCGGGGTTGCCAAAGTTCTCGTTGGCGGTGGGCCTGCCGCGGCGAAGTGTGGATTCGTCCACCACATCGTCATGCAGAAGGGTGGCGGTATGAATAAACTCCACCACCGCTGCCAAGCTGAATTTGTGAGCTTCTTGGTAATTCAAAGCGCCACAAGTGAGCAGCAAGATGACGGGGCGTAAGCGCTTGCCACCTGCCGAAATGATGTACTGGGCCACTTGCCCGACCAAAGGCACGCCGGAGCTGAGACGTTCGGCGATGACCTCGTCGACCTTGGCCATGTCTTGCGCGACCAGGGCCAAAGCCGAGGCTGGTGAGGCTGCTGCAGGGGTCGCGGAGGTAGACAAAATGGCTTAATTCAACGGGGTGACAGGGGGCCAGAACCACCCAACGCCCGGATTTTGGGGAATTTGGCTCAGAATTCTGGAATTTGCCCGATTATAGAGAGCGAAGAAGCCTGCTTTTCACACTTGGTGGCGCATCTTGTAAGGGGGGGCTTGGCAAGTCCCAAAAGACCGTGCTAAAATCCGCGGTTCCTTAGGGTTCCTCCTATGGAACTTCCATTGCAGATTTCGGAAATTTCGAAAAGGTCACTATGTACGCGGTCATAAAAAGCGGCGGCAAACAGTATCGTGTTGCTGCTGGCGAAAACACG
>JACCED010644989.1_pt1 | contig 11970 bp, 11 predicted proteins | sample 7455021 | NCBI WGS metagenome assembly JACCED01 (sample SAMN15323456, study PRJNA562643) | freshwater metagenome | isolation source: river surface water | place: USA:Blue River Watershed | collected 2017-08-19
TGAATCTAGCTTTTGGAGATGCTAAAGAATTTAATATCAAATGGCTGGAACCTGCTTTTACTAAAACTAAGGAATACAGAGGGGTAACAGCATTTTTAAATGCTGATAAAAATTTAATATTTCAAAAAACATTAGAATCCTTCGACAAGTATAAATATCTTGTTTTTATTAATTTGGCAGTATTAATTTTAATTTTGTTAGTGTTCAAATTTAATACTTTTAATTATTTATTTTTACTTTTAAGTCTCATGATAATTGCAATAGTTTATATTTATAGCTCAGTGACGCTCCATACGCCAAATAGAGTGATAGTTCCACTACTGACGATGCCAATACTTTTAACAATTTATTCAATAGCTATAGAAAATATACAAACTAGAAATAAATTTTTTGATACTATATTTTATTTATCTACTGGGGTATTTATAATAACTTTAGTTTTTATACTCTATAACCAAAACTCCAAAAATGCATTTGAGATATCTCAAGCAAAAATTAAAAATAATTTCCTTCATAGTTTTGATATGTCAGGTATATTTATTGGTCCAGTAGGAACGGAGACTTACCATTTAGATTCTCCTTATATAAAGCAAAGTTCAATAAAATTACCTATAATTTTTACAACTGGCAATTGGGAAACTTTTTCCCCTCATTGGTTTAAAAGAATGGAATTTCTAGGGTTAAACAAAAATTCTTTATATGACAATTTGTTCTATAAAAATGTTTATTGGATTTCATATCCTCAGCCAGATAACGCATATTTAGTGGAACTTTATCTAAAAGAAAAAAATTATCCTAACTTCTCTAGAAAAAATTTAAATCAACATGAAACTGGTCTTGCAATCTATCAATTCTCTGAGGAAAAATAGACATTGTTGCAAGATCAGTACTTTGATATATAATAAAAAACAGTGCTAATTGCACTTGGTTAAAATTTAAAAGTTAGGGGTGAGATCCGGACGCGAAGCACGGCCATGTTGTGCCGTAGGCGATCCGTAATCACGCCGATTTATTTAAAGAAGTAACACTTCTTCACATAACTCGACAAATATAGAACTAAACGGTTCTATTTTAATTAATTTCAATTCACGCGAGGTGTTTTTATATGACTGCAACAGCAGTCGCATTTATTGGAGAAAATTTTCCTTATGGAAAAGTTACTTCTCAAGAAGCAAAGGAAGCAGTTGCTAAAGCAAAACCAAAATCTTTTTGGCTTGATTCAAGATCAAGACCAAAAGCAGCCCCTGCTCTTGCTCAAGATATTTCAGCAGCCTTAGTCGTTGTCGGTGGAGGTTTTACCGGTTTATGGACTGCAATAAATGCAAAACTTCAACAACCTAATTTAGATATTGTTTTAATTGATTCTTTACGAATTGGTGATGGTGCTGCTGGAAGAAATGGTGGATTTGTTTCAGCATCTTTAACTCACGGTTTTCCAAACGGGTTTTCAAGATGGGAATCAGAATTAAAAGAGCTTGTAGCACTTGGACATGAAAATTTAGATGAAATAGAACAATTTATAAAACAGCATTCAATAGATGCAGACTTTGAATGGTTTGGTGAATTTGATGTTGCTATCACTCAAGAACATGCCGATGAATTACGAGAAATGGTCGATACTGCAAAAAGATATGGCGAAGATTTTACATTCTTTAATCAACAAGAATTTTCTAAATATGTTCAATCACCTCTATATAAAGGGGCAATGCTTGATGCAGATTGTGCTTTAGTAAATCCTGCAAAACTTGCTTGGGGATTAAGAAAAGTTGCACTAAAACTTGGGGTAAAGATTTATGAAAATTCACCCGTAATTGAACTTGATCCAAGTGTAAGTTTTGTAAAAGTAAAAACCGCTTTAGGAAGCGTTAAAGCTAAGAAAGTTATTTTAGCAACTGGTGCATTTCCTTCTTTAATTAAAAAAGTTAATAGAATGATTGCTCCAGTTTATGATTATGTTTTAGTAACTGAACCTTTAAGTGCTGAGCAAAAAGAAGCAATCGGTTGGGATGAACCATTTGGTTGTAGTGATGCGTTTAATCAATTTCATTATTTTCGAATGACAAAAGATGGCAGAATGCTTTGGGGTGGATATGACGCGGTTTATCATTACGGAAATGAAGTAAGTAAAGAATTAGAACAATCTGATGAATCATTTGCCATGTTGGCAGAACATCTTTATCGAACCTTTCCAATCTTGCGAGGAATTGGTTTTTCTCATAAATGGGGAGGAGCTATTGATACTTGTTCAAGATTTGCACCATTTTGGGGAACAGCTTTTAGAGGAAGAGTTGCTTATGCTGCAGGCTTTACTGGTTTAGGGGTTGGTTCTTCAAGGTTTGCCGCATTAACTTTGTTGGATTTGGTTTATGGCAGAAAAACAAATAGAACAAAGTTAGCCATGGTTAGAACTAAGCCAATGCCTTTTCCACCTGAGCCATTCAAGAGTTTGGTTATTGGTTTAACCAGATGGTCACTTGATCGAGCAGATAAAAATGGTGGAAAAAGAAACCTATGGCTTAAATTGCTCGACTGGCTTGGCCTAGGTTTTGACTCTTGATTAGTCTGTAATCAGATATTTTTGAGGAGAATTATTGTGACAAATCAAATTACCCATTGGATTAATGGAAAATCTTGGTCAGGCAAAACGGATAAAAAAGGTGATGTATTTAATCCTGCAACTGGTTTAAAAACGGGTGAAGTTGATTTCGCAGATATTCCAACAATTTATGAAGCAATAAATGCTGCCCACAGTGCATTTCCTAATTGGCGCGATACTTCACTTACCAAACGTGCTCAAATTATTTTTAAATTTAGAGAATTATTAAATGAGAAGAAAGAAGAATTAGCAAAAATTATTACCAGTGAACATGGAAAAGTTATTTCTGATGCACTTGGTGAAGTAACTCGTGGTCAAGAAGTTGTTGAGTTTGCTTGCGGTATTCCGCACTTATTAAAAGGTGGTTTTAGTGAGGGAGTAAGCAATGGTGTTGATGTTTACTCAATTCGCCAACCTTTAGGTGTGGTGGCAGGCATTACTCCATTTAATTTTCCTGCAATGGTGCCAATGTGGTTTTTCCCTGTTGCAATAGCTGCTGGAAATACTTTTGTATTAAAACCAAGTGAAAAAGATCCAAGTGCAGCAATTTGGTTAGCAAAATTGTGGAAAGAAGCAGGACTTCCAGATGGAGTATTTAACGTTATAAATGGCGATAAAGTTGCAGTAGATCGCATATTAGAACATCCAAAAGTTAAAGCTGTTTCATTTGTGGGTTCAACTCCAATTGCTAAATATGTTTATGAAAATGGAACTAAAAATGGTAAAAGAGTTCAAGCATTAGGTGGAGCAAAAAATCATATGGTGGTGCTACCTGATGCAGATTTAGATTTAACAGCAGATGCTGCAATCAATGCTGGATTTGGATCAGCAGGAGAACGTTGCATGGCTATTTCTGTTGTCGTAGCAGTAGAGCCAGTTGCTGATGAATTAATTAAAAGAATTGTTGATCGTATGGGCAAATTGGTAACAGGTGATGGAACGAAGAATTCTGACATGGGTCCATTAGTTACTAAACAACATCGTGACAAAGTTGCTTCTTACATCGAAGCAGGAATCCAACAAGGTGCAACTGCTGTTGTTGATGGCAGAAATGTTCAAGCAGATGGAGCAAAAGAAGGTTACTGGCTTGGACCAACTTTATTTGATCATGTAAAAACAAACATGACAATTTACACAGATGAAATTTTTGGACCAGTTTTAAGCATAGTAAGAGTTAAAAGTTATGAAGAAGCTTTGAAACTTGTTAATGATCATCCTTATGGAAATGGCACAGCAATTTTTACAAATGATGGAGGAGCTGCAAGAAGATTCCAAAATGAAATTGAAGTTGGAATGGTCGGAGTAAATGTGCCAATCCCAGTTCCAGTTGCTTACTATTCATTTGGTGGTTGGAAAAATTCTCTTTTTGGAGATTCTCATGCTCACGGAACTGAAGGTGTTCATTTTTATACCAGAGGAAAAGTTATTACTTCACGTTGGCTTGATCCAAGTCATGGTGGAATCAATTTAGGATTTCCACAAAACTAATGCGTTACGGAGCAATGTTTGGTCCAAATATAACTTTTTTAGGAATTTCTGAATGTGATTATTCAGATTTAAAAAGTTATCAAGATGCAGATGTTGTAATTATTGGTGCACCATTTGACGGTGGAACTTCTTATCGATCCGGTGCAAGATTAGGGCCATCTGCAATTAGGGCCACAGATTATTTGCCACACGATGGCTCAAGACCACATCTTGCAACCAGAATGGATGCTTTAAAAGACATCATTGTTAAAGATGCAGGCGATGTTGAAATGTATTCAGGAGATGTCACAAAATCTTGCGATGCTTTAGAAAAAGTTGTTGAAAAAATTGCTAAAGATAAAAAAATTCCCGTAATTCTTGGGGGAGACCACACTGTTACTTGGCCAAATGCAACAGGGGTTGCAAAAGCTATTGGTTGGGGAAAAATTGCAGTTTTACATTTTGATGCTCATGCTGACACAGGAGATATCGCATTTGGTTCTTTAGTTGGACATGGTCAACCAATGCGAAGACTGATTGAATCAGGCGCTGTTAAAGGAAATAAATTCTTTCAAATTGGTCTTCGAGGCTATTGGCCACCAGAAGATATTTTGCAATGGATGGCACAACAAGAAATGCGCTCATATGAAATGAGTGAAATAGTTCAAAGAGGATTTGATGAAGTTTTAGATGAAGTTATCAAAGAATCCATAAAAGATGTTGATGGCATATTTTTAAGTGTCGATATAGATGTAGTAGATCCAGGTTCTGCCCCTGGAACAGGAACTCCAGAGCCTGGAGGATTATCTTCAAGACAATTACTGGATGCGGTGAGAAAAATTTCTGTAGAACTTCCAGTTGTTGGAATGGATGTTGTTGAAGTAGCACCTGCTTATGATCATGCAGAAATTACAGCACTTTTGGCAAATCGGGTTGTACTAGAAGCTCTATCAGGAATTGCTTTAAGAAAAAAGAACTTGCAAACAGGACAAGTTTTTAACTATTCTCAATCATTACTAAAGGATAGATAGAAGGTTTTGTGCCAGAAGATAATCATCGGCGACCACAACTTGCTCGCAGACGATTTCTAAAAAATTCCCTTTTTTCTTTAGGTGCAATACCTCTTGTTTCAAGTATTAGTGCTTGTTCAAGTAATTCAAATCAAAATTCTAATTCAGAGTTAAAAACTGTTAATTGGTCTAATTTCACTCTTTATATGCCAGTTGATGACAATGGGGCCTTTCCTTTAGTTGAATCTTGCGCAAAGGAATTAAATATCAACATTAGTTACACAGAAGATATTGATGATAATGCAGGATTTTTTGCAAAAGTTAAACCTTTATTAGATAAGGGAGATTCAATCGGCCGAGATTTAATTGTGGTGACAGATGATTTTGTCTTACCTTGGATTAGAGGTGGGTTTGTTGAAAAATTTGATAAGCAAAATATGCCTAATGTGACAAATAATTTAATTGAAAGCTATCTTGGAGTTTCTTATGATCAAAATAGGGAATATACAATTCCTTGGCAATCTGGTTTCACCGGAATTGGTTTTAATAAGGCAAAAGTTAAAGAATTACTTGGAACAGAAACTATAAGTTCTCTTGATCAATTTTTTGATCCAAGACTTAAGGGTCAAATTTTAATGTCATCTGAAATGGGAGATTCCATTGGATTAGTAATGTCATTTCTTGGTTTTGATCTAGATAATTTTACTGATGATCAATTTGATCAAGCTCTTGATTTTATTTCTACTCAAGTTTCAAATGGTCAAATTCAACAAATAGTAGGAAATGAATCTGCTTTATCTTTGGAAAATGGTGATGTGGCAGCAGTAGTTGGATATGCGGGAGATTTATGGCAGTTAGGTGAGGATTTTGGTTTTGAAGTTCCAGAATCAGGGGGTTTAGTTTTTGCAGATAATTTACTTATTCCAAAAGGTTCAGAAAATAAAGATTTAGCAGAAAAAGTAATTGACTATTTTTATAATCCAGATATTGCTGCAGAAGTTTCTCAATATGTCGGCTATGTCAGTCCTGTAATTGGAGCACAGGAAGCTGCCGCAAAATTAGATTCAGAATTAGCTTCAAATAAATGGGTATTTCCAAGCGATGAACAATTTGCAAAAACTAAATTTTTTATTATTACTGATGCAGAAAGAGATTCTAGATTACGAGAGAAATGGCAAAAAGTTCTAGGTAATTAAGTTATCCACAAGGATTACTTATGCACAAAAAATCAAAAAATATAAACAATTAATTTTAAAAATATTAACCTAAAATGTGCTCAATTTAGGAAAAATTGAAGAAGAAAAAGACCTATATTTATTATTAAGTTGGATAATTGATTCTTGTGACGATGAAGTATTTAAAAGTGTTTCTAGATTTGGATTAGAAGAATATATTTCTTCTTTAACAAATACAAAGTACATCCGAAGAGTAAAAGAAATAAAAAGCATAAATCAAATAAAAGAGTATTTAGAATCTAGCCAAATAGGATTTGTATCAAGAATTGATTCAAATTGGCCTAAACAGCTAAATGATTTAAGAAATATTGAGCCCTATGGATTATTCTATAAAGGAAATTTTGATTATATTTTGAATAAATCTGTTGCAATTGTAGGAACTCGAAAATCAACTACTGAAGGAAATATGATTGCCACAGAAATCGCATTTGATTTAGCAAAATCAGGATTAAATATTATTTCTGGCGGAGCCGTAGGCATTGATCATGTGGCTCATCATGGAGCCCTTATTGCAAATGGAATCACGATCGCTATCCAAGCTTCTGGTCTAAATAAACTGTATCCTTCTAAAAATATTGAAACCTTTAAAAAAATTATTAATTCAGGACTTTTAATTTCTGAATATCCACCAGATAGAAATGCTAACAAAATAAGTTTTTTACATAGAAATCGATTAGTGGCAGCATTATCTCAAGGCACACTTGTAATAGAAGCAGGCGAAATTTCAGGAGCTTTATCTACTGCAAGATATGCCTCAAAATTGAATAGAATTTTGATGGCAACACCAGGTTCGATACTTTCAAAAGTATCAATTGGAACTAATGAATTAATTAGAAATAGGGAAGCAGAATTAGTTATAGATTCAAAGCAAATTTTACAACTGTTATCACCTATTGGCGTTGATTCATAAGTTATTTGCAGTTTTATGCGAATATAGATATATGTCAAAATCATGGTATTCAAAATCTTTGGAAGAATTTCTTGATTATATAAAAATTCAAAAAAATAGAAGTGACAATACCATTAGAAGTTATCAAACAGATCTAGAACTTTTGTTGGAATTTGCAACAAATAAGGGTATAACTGAATTTGAAATTTTAACTACAGACGTAATTAAAGAATGGATATTAAATTTAAAGAAAAATCAGATTTCTAACACCACGATTTCTCGAAGAATTAGTAGCGTAAAAGTTTTTTTCAATTACTTGGTTAAAAATAAATCAATTGTAAATAATCCAACTTTAAAAATTATCTCTCCGAAATTAAATAAAGTTCTACCAAATGTGTTGGGTCAAAAACAAGCAGAACAACTACTGAATCAAGCTGCAAATTTTGAAGTTGAGCAAGAAACACAAGAAGTAAGAATTAGAGATTATGCAATTTTAGAAGTTTTGTATTCAACAGGGATAAGAGTTAGTGAATTAGTAGGGATGAATATAGAGGATATTAATTTTAGTAATTTGACTTTAAAAGTATTAGGAAAAGGCAGAAAAGAACGAGTCGTACCATTTGGGATTCCTGCAAAAGATGCTTTAAATAACTACTTAAACCAATCGCGGAATAAATTCAATAAAAATAAATCAGAAGCATTGTTCTTAGGTCAACGTGGAAACCGATTAAATGTTCGACAAGTTAGAAGAATATTAAAGAAAGCAATGGATCAAATTGATAATGGTAAAGAGGTTTCCCCGCATGATCTTCGCCATAGTGCAGCAACCCATATGTTGGAAGCAGGTGCAGATTTAAGAATTGTGCAAGAACTTTTAGGACATTCTTCACTTGCTACAACACAAAAATACACTCATGTAACTATTGAAAGACTTCGAGAAGTTTTTGCAAATGCCCACCCTCGTGCTTAAGAATAAATAGGTAAAAGTATTGGATATTTTTTTAATGAAATAAAAACAGGCTTGAAATACGTAGAACCTTCTTTTAGACCAAAATGCAAACAAGATTTTGGGAAACAATGCGATCCTTCAGTTTGTAAAAATCCAATAACTTCTCCTTGTTTAACTTTCTGCCCTAATTTAACAATTGGTTTAACTGGTTCATAAGTTGTGCGAAAAGAGTTGTGAGTAACAGTAATCGTCCAACGGTTGTAAATAAAACCAGAGTGAGAAATAAATCCGTCTTCAGCAGCTAAAACTTGTGAATTTTCTAATGAAAGTAAATCAATTCCTCTATGACCTGAAGCATATTTATTTTCTGGAATGTAAAAATCCTTGACGTTTACTGCGCCAGGAATTGGTGGAATCAAATTGAGTGAAAAAGCAAGAATCAATGGAATCACATATCAATCATTTAGGTTTTGAAATTTATTTGAGGGTCTAAATAGAAATTTGTGGGTAATTTTACGATGTTGATAAGGGGAAACCGGGTATGAAAAAACCAAAAACCTGCAATTAAGTAGTATTTTCACAGCACTTAAATTCTTAAAAAGAAAATAGGTGACTTCGCACATCTGGTCTCTGGAAATTGCCAGACCTTTTGCGGGCACGGTCTACAGATAGTTTGTAGCGCTTATCGCAACTGAGCAGATGTCAGGTGAATTAATCAAATTGATTAATTCAAAAAACCAAAAGACTTACCACTGGTAAGTAAAGGAAAGGCACGTACATGGCTGTAGTAACTATGCGCCAACTTCTAGAGTCCGGTGTTCATTTCGGACATCAAACTCGTCGTTGGAATCCAAAGATGAAAAGATTCATCTTGACAGAACGTAATGGAATTTACGTAATCGATTTAGAACAATCGTTAACTTTTATTGACAAAGCTTACGAATTCATCAAAGAAACAGTTGCCCGTGGCGGAACAATTATGTTCGTTGGTACAAAAAGACAAGCACATGAAGCAATTCAACTACAAGCAAAAAGAGTTGGAATGCCTTTTGTCACACAACGTTGGTTGGGTGGCATGCTCACAAACTTTGGAACGATTCAAAAAAGAATCCAAAGATTAAAAGAATTAGAGCAAATCAATTTCGATGACACAAGTTCTGGCTATACCAAAAAAGAACTTTTGATGATGAGAAGAGAAAAAGAAAAACTTGATGCAGTTTTAAGTGGTATCAGAGATATGACTAAAACTCCAAGTGTTCTTTGGGTTATTGACACTAAGAAAGAACAAATCGCTGTAGATGAAGCAAGAAAACTAGGAATCCCAGTTGTGGCAATTCTTGATACAAATTGTGATCCTGATGAAGTTGAATTCCCAATTCCTGGAAATGATGATGCAATCAGAGCAATATCTCTATTAACAAGAGTCGTTGCAGATGCAGTTGCAGAAGGACTTCAACAAAGACCAACTAAGAATGCTGGAGCAGCAGGAGTAATTGCTGAACCACTAACAGATTGGGAAAAAGAACTATTAGCAGGAAATCAAGATGCAATTGCTGAAGCTGTTGCATCAACAACTCCTGAAAGCACCACTGAAAATAAAACTGAAGAAGGAAAATAAAAATAAATGGCTAATTATTCTGCAGATGACGTAAAAAAACTTCGCGAAAAAACCGGTTCAGGAATGATGGACTGTAAAAAAGCATTGGATGAAACTAATGGAGATTTCGATGCGGCAGTTGAATTGTTGCGCGTAAAAGGTGCAAAAGATGTTGGTAAACGTGAAGGAAGAACTGCATCTGCAGGAATAGTTGCTGGCGCAAAATCAGGTAATAGCGAAGGTGCACTAGTTGAAGTAAATTGCGAAACAGATTTCGTTGCTAAAACAGATGACTTTGTTAAATTAGGCGAGACTGTTGCAAATGTGATTCTTAATCAGAAACCAAAAGATGTCGATTCATTATTGGCTTCTGATGTTAATGGTAAATCCATCAAACAACTGCTCGATGAAGCAAATGCATTCATGGGTGAAAAAGTTGAAGTTAAAAGATTTGCTCAATTTTCTGGAGGGTATGTATTTAACTACTTACATAAACCAGACCCTGCTCTTCCAGCAGGTGTTGGTGCAATTGTTCAACTTGATAAAGAAAATGAACAAGTTGCAAAAGATTTAGCGCAACAAATAGCAGCTATGGCTCCTCTTTATTTGACTAAAGAAGATGTTCCTCAAGATGTTATTGAAGCAGAAAAAAGAGTTGCAGAACAAACAGCAAAAGAAGAAGGAAAACCAGAACAAGCCATTGCAAAAATTGTTGAAGGAAGAGTAAATTCTTACTTCAAAGACTTTTGTTTACTTGAACAAATGTGGGTAAGAGATAACAAGAAGTCGATAAAGCAACTTATTGATGAAAATGGAATTAAAGTGGAAAAGTTTGCTCGCTTTAAGGTTGGCCAAGGCTAAATGTCTAAAAAATTTGGACGCGTCCTTCTAAAACTTTCCGGAGAAGCATTTGCCGGAAGTGGTGGATTGGGTGTTGATCCAGATGTAGTTAGCAGTATCGCTAAACAAATTGCAGATGTTGTTCAAGATGGAGCACAAGTTGCTGTTGTAATTGGTGGCGGAAATTATTTCCGTGGCGCACAACTTTCTGAACGCGGAATGGATCGTGCACGCGCAGACTACATGGGAATGCTAGGCACTGTGATGAATTGTCTAGCCCTACAAGATTTTTTAGAAAAACAAAAAGTTGAAACACGTGTACAAACAGCCATCACCATGGGCCAAGTAGCTGAATCTTATGTACCAAGAAGAGCTATAAGACATTTAGAAAAAGGTCGAGTAGTAATTTTTGGCGCAGGTTTAGGAGCACCATTTTTCTCTACAGATACAACAGCTGCACAAAGAGCTTTAGAAATCGGAGCAGATGTGGTTTTAATGGCAAAAGGTGTAGATGGAGTTTATGATTCAGACCCGAGAAAGAATCCAGATGCCAAAAAATTTGATCAATTAACCTACGATCAAGTTTTGCAAAAAGATTTAAAAGTTGCAGATGCAACCGCTATAAGTCTATGCAGAGACAACAATTTACCTATCGTTGTATTTAATTTATTAGAAAATGGAAATATTGCTAAAGCGGTGTCTGGTAAATCTATCGGAACAATAATTCAAGGAGCATAAGTGACTGCAGCAATTTTAAGTGAAGCAAAAGCAAAAATAGATAAAGCCATAGAAGTAGCTAAAGAAGATTTTTCAACAATCAGAACTGGTAGAGCAAACTTGGCAATGTTTAATAAGATAACTGCCGATTACTACGGTACTCAAACTCCTTTAAATCAAATGGCAAGTTTTCAAAATCCTGAAGCAAGAATGATAGTTATCACTCCCTTTGACAAGAGTGCTATTCAAGCAATTGAAAAAGCAATTAGAGAAAGTGATTTAGGAGTCAATCCATCAAATGATGGATCTATTATTCGAGTACCGATTCCTCAATTAACTGAGGAAAGAAGAAAAGAATATATAAAAGTTGCTAAGAACAAAGCCGAAGAGGCAAGAGTTTCTATTCGAAACATAAGAAGAAATGCTAAAGATGCTTTGGATAAATCCAAAAAAGATGGAGAAGCAAGCGAAGACGATGTAAAACGCGCTGAAAAAAGTCTAGATGAAATTACAAATAAAGGCGTTCACTCCATAGATGAAATACTTAAACATAAAGAAGCAGAGCTACTAGAAGTTTAAATCAAAAGCCTGTCCTAGATGGGCTAAAGTCTAATTGTGGGAAAAATCAAAACAGGTAGAAATTTACCTATTGCAATACTAGTCGGATTAA
>JACCED010666192.1_pt1 | contig 11967 bp, 10 predicted proteins | sample 7455021 | NCBI WGS metagenome assembly JACCED01 (sample SAMN15323456, study PRJNA562643) | freshwater metagenome | isolation source: river surface water | place: USA:Blue River Watershed | collected 2017-08-19
ACATTCTTGCTACATCCATTGCCACATTTCCTGCGCCGATTACCACCGCGGTATCGCAATCTAAAGAGATATCAATATCTGCATGGTCTGGATGAGCGTTGTACCAAGGAACAAAATCCGCAGCAGAGAATGAACCTGGCAAATCCTCACCTGAGATGCCTAACTTTTTCCCCTTGCTTGTTCCGGTGGCAATTACTACGGCGTCATACATCTCTTCTAATTCATCAATGGTTATATCTTTCCCAAGTTGGACATTTGCGAAAAGTCGGAAGCCTTCGGTGGTCGCAATTTTTTCGAATACTTTGGCAACGGTTTTGATTTTAGGATGATCTGGAGCGACACCGCTGCGAACCAAGCCCCAGGGGGTCGGCAAACGCTCAATCATGTCGATAGAGAATTTCAATTCTTCTGTTTGGGAGTTTTGTAACGCTTGAGCGGCGAAGTAGCCAGCGGGACCTGCGCCAACTATTGCAATGCGATAAGTGCTCACCGCTCAACTCTACTATCTGTATTTATGCTTATCTTTCCCAGATTTTAAATAGTGGCTCTATGCCTTTGGGATATAGCTCTGCGGCTAAAGGTGCGCCAGTTAAATGATCTGATTCCGCCCCAATAAAATCGCAAAGTAGTTTTTTGCTGATTTCTTTGCGGATTAAATCTGTGTAGAAATCACTTTGTGAAAGACCACCTAAGAATGTAACTGCCGGCCTTTGTTCAGAGCTTTCTGCAACCTTGCTCCAGGCCGCTATTACCGTCGCGCTTAAAAATTCTGCCGCGGTTTTTAAAATTTCGGTGGCAGACACGACTCCATTTTCGGCACCTTGTACTACTGTCTTTGCAGCAGAGATGCAGAGCGCTGCAGCTTCTACCCCTGTCTTGTTCTGTAACTTTGTATGTGAATCTAACTCTGCATGTAACAATCCAACTAAATCTTCAGCATTATCTCTTTTATCAATAGTAGCGATAGCTCTGCGCAAGCCTTGCTGACCAATCCAAAATCCGCCCCCGAAGTCTCCAAAAATCTGTCCCTTGCCATCGGCATGCCCAAACTTTCCATTGTTACCAGAGACTGAAACAACGCCGCCTCCAAGGGTAAGTACTACTCCGTTCTTCTTACCCACAGCTCCCAAGTAAGCAGCTAAACCATCGTCCATTACAAAAACTTGATCTGATTCAAAGTACTTTTTGCAAAGCTCTCCATATGGAGAGACATCTCCAACATCCCCGAGTAAGCCAGTCAGGCTAAGAAATACTTTTTTGTACTCAGCTTTTGGGATTAATACAAAGACTTTTTCTAGAGTTTCAATTACTGAATCAGTTGTGCGTTTAGCAATCTCCAACTGAGAAATTTGGTCGCCAATTTTGATCCTTGCACCAGATTGGCCCAAATCCACGACTAGATCCATAAGAGCATCCTATTTAAGTGGTAGGAAATCCAGTTACAGTGGAGAGTTTGATCTTCTTCTCCCCAGAGATTATTTCCTGCGAACCCTTGCGCGCTCTCCAGCTAAAAACACCATTGACTACACCTGACTCAACTTCCTGCTCTGAGACCACATGGCGAATATCGAGAAAATTCAGCCTTTCTCCAGGTTTTAGAGTTTGATTGTCGATACTCACGGATTTCCCAAAAGCGATTATCTCGATATCGGTAATTGGCGTACCACTGTGATTACCCAAACGTCCACTAAATCTGAGCTCATCCCCCATGTGAAGTCCCTTCTCAACAGGACCTAATATTTGATCAAACTCCAACTTGGTAAATACTGGGTCGCCACTAGCTGAGCCACTTGAAGGTCCTATTTCCTTGCGCTCCGATTTTCGGAAAACTGACATATCAATCTTAGGAATTGTATTTTTAGTAGCTTTTGAAATCATTTCGTAAAGCTCTTGATTTCTACCAGGTCTGACAAAGCGGAATATGACATCAAATGAGATGTTGTCTTTGTCTACCTCGAGTGGCAACACCTCTGAAACAGATCGGAACTCACTTAAATTGAAGCGAGCAAAAACCATTTCGGTATAGCCGTGACGCTCAAACAAAACTCCGATTCTGCCATCTGGTAATTGTGATGCTGTTGAGTAAGCAGAGCTTTCATTTTCTAAAACTACGGCCTCCGGCCAACTTTTGCCCCCATCATGGGAACGCTTGGCAACGGTTCGTCTTCTCAAATCTGTGTCGTGATTATGTGTGCAGATAAGTTCATTTGAATTTAGGGCTAACAATGAGCCGTTATCACTAGGGTCTGGTAAATCCTGATGTGGAAAGAGTTCACTAATAGTGGCACCTCCGTCAATAGATCTACCACTCAAACGATATGGAGTGGAGCGGGAGTGAAACAAAATAGATCCGTCACTTAAGGCCGCGACCGCGGTTTCATTTCCATTAGGAATTTCAGCTCCAAGTCTCCAAGTCATTCCATGATCGTCGCTGAATGCCAAGGCGCTCAAGAGTTTTCCGTCACGTCGAAGTACAAATGAGTGAATAAGTCGACCCTCATATGGGCCGCTTGATATTCGGCCGCCCATTCCTGAAGTGGCGAAAATGCCATGTGTGACGCTGTCTTTTACCTGTTCGGTGATGATCTTGTGATGCCAATTTAATCCATCGTCATCTGAATATGACAGAGCAATATGAACAACTGTCGGATCATCTAAATCGGAGCCCAGCGAACTTTCAAAAAAGCTAGCAAGTTTGGAGGTTTGCGACAAAACTATTACTCGACCATGATTTCCAACAGTTGGGTCAATAATTATGCTGGCATCGCCATAACCTTTAATTCCTTCACTTCCCAGAAGAATTTCTGGCGCAGACCAGGTGTCACCATTGTCTATGCTCGTCCGCATAATTAAATCGACTGGACCAGGCAGGTCATCTAGATCAGCACGTCCATCGTAAATTGCGATTAGCTTTCCCGAAGGTGTAACCGCTAGCGCCGGAATCCTATATTGGCGATACCCTTCAACACCTCTAGTAGCTAAAACTTGATAATCCATTTGATTTGGATTTCTTACTTAAGTTTTAAGCCAGCTCGTTCTAAGAATGGCTTTATCGCAGCAATCTCATTTTCGTTTAATGGGATCGCTGGAGGTGCGGTGCGAGCATCTTCAATAATGCCCAGCAATTTCAATCCAGCTTTAAAGGCACCAATTGCCGATGAGCCACGACCCATGCGATCTGCTGCTCCGACATCAACCAGGCCAAACATTTCAAATAACCGCTCCTGCTCTTTTCGAGCAGCGGCGTAATCTCCTTTTTGTACTAGGTCATAAATCTTTACGTAGCCAGCTGGATCGATATTTCCAATTCCTGGAATCACGCCATCTGCCCCAAACATCAGAGCAGAATCAACTGTTAGCTCAGAGCCAGTAAGAACTACAAACTCCTTTAGATTTAACTTTTGAATTCCAAGAATAACGGCACGGATTCCCGCATCATTTCCTGAAGAATCCTTAACACCGTGAATAACACCCTCTTTGGCCAAGGTAAGCAATGTGCCTAGATCAAGCTTTACTCCGTTGACCGCAATCGGTATGTCATAAGCGTAAATCGGGGTATTTGGGCAGGCTTTTTTAACTAGTCGGAAATGGTTGGCGATTTCCGCAGGATGGGTTCGAACATAGAAAGGTGCGGTAATAACTATGCCTTCCACACCAGCTGCTACCGCAGTCTTGACATGCTCGATTACTCGCAAGGTTGTCGTATCAATCGCGCCAACAACTACGGGGACGCGACCCTTAACCTCTTCCATAGTAATTCGAATTACCTCGGCACGGTTTTTGTCAGTTAAATAAGCCACCTCGCTGGTGGATCCCAGAATAAAGAGGCCATGTACGCCACCATCAATTAAGTGATTGATTAGTCGGCGCAATGACGCTTCATCTACTTGGTAATCCTGAGTAAAGGGTGTGCAGACGGGAGGTACTACGCCTTTTAAAATTCGTGGATTACTTGGTGTTGTCATTATTTTGCTCCTGTCGGTGGTGTATCAAGATGACATGCAACCTGATGATCGGTTTGACCATCGTAGGCAATTCTCAAAGTTGGTCTGGTAGTTTTACAGATATCCATTACATATGGGCAGCGAGTGGAGAATGCACAGCCACTCGGTGCGTCGATTGGACTTGGAACCTCACCTTGTAATGCGATCTTCTTCTTTTTCTCTTTTATTTCCATATCTGGGACAGCAGAGAGCAGGGCTATTGTGTAAGGGTGTTCTGCATTATCAGGCAGCGCTTCAGCAGGAAGAATTTCTACTACAGAGCCCAAGTACATAACCGCGATGCGATGTCCTACATAACGAGCAACCGCTACATCATGTGTTATGAAAACAAAAGATAATCCAGTTTCTTTTTGAATCTCCCGTAGTAAATTGACAATCTGAGCCTGAATTGAAACATCCAAAGCAGAAACAATCTCATCAGCAATGATTAGCTCAGGTTTTACCGCCAAGCAACGGGCAATCGCCAAACGCTGTCTTTGACCACCAGAAAACTCATGCGGATAACGTTGTAGATACTCCACCCTCATATTCACCATCTCGCAAGCCTCTTTTATGCGTGAAAAGCGCTCTTCTGGATCGGTAACCCCATGAACTTGAAGCACCTCATCCATCGCCGCACCAACCCGTTGTCTAGGATTGAAAGAGGTGTAAGGATCTTGGAAAATCATTTGAACCTTCTTGCGGAAAGCCAGCTCCTCACCACGGTCCAAATCGCCTACATCTTGCAATCCGCTGCCAAAATCAAAAGTCAATTCGCCATCTGTTGGTTTTTGCAAAACCGCTAACATTCTGCCTAGGGTTGTTTTGCCACAACCTGATTCGCCAATAACTGAGATGGTTTCACCACGATAAATATCTAGGTCAACACCATCCAAAGCCTTAACCTGTCCAATAGTACGTCGAAAAATTCCCCCAGTAACTGGAAAGTACTTTTTGATTGCTTTAGCTCGAAAGATAGGTTTCTCTACATTCACTTTCTTACTCATGATAGTTTTCCTATCTCTTGTGCGCGAATGCATCTAACTTTATGTTTCTCGCCAAAACTTGTTAGAGGAATTGTTTGAGTTCGACAAGCATCAATCACAAATGGGCAACGTCCGGCGAATTCACATCCTTGAGTGACGTCTGCTGGAGATGGTGTCTGTCCCTCAACTGTACTTAATTCAATTTCTTTATCAGCTGCAAGTGATGGAACACTCTGCAAAAGTGCTTTGGTGTAGGGGTGTTTTGGATTACGGAGAACCTGATTAACATCACCGTACTCGACCACTCGACCTAAATACATAACGGCAACTTGATCCGCCACTTCCGAAACCAGGGCCATATTGTGGGTAATTAAAATAAAGGTTTTGCCTGCGCTCTTTTGTAAATCTTTAAGCAGAGTCATAATCTGAGCTTGAATCGTTACATCAAGTGCGGTGGTGGGTTCATCTGCGATCACTAAATCTGGTTCGCAAACAGTGGCGATTGCGATCATTACTCTTTGGCGCATGCCACCCGAAAACTCATGAGGATAAGCCTCATAACGACGCTCCGGATCTGGTATCCCTAGCTTCTTGAAGAGCTCGATCACCCGCTCTTTGGCCTCTTCCTTCGATATATCTAGGTGCTGGCGTAGAGACTCGGCTACCTGTCGCCCAACTTTGTGTGCCGGATTCAATGAGGAGAGGGTGTCTTGAAAAATCATGCCGATTTTTGCGCCGCGCAAACTACGCATCTTCTTGCCGAATTTTTCTAACTTATTTATCTCTAGAGCTTCGCCACCATCAAAATAGGTAATGCTGCCAGAGTCAACTCTGCCGTTGTCGGGTAGCAACTGCACTATTGCTTGAGCTGTAACTGATTTGCCGCAACCCGATTCGCCTACAACACAGAGGAAGGAGCCTTTTGGTACCTCTAAAGAAACATCCCGCAAAATATGCAGCTCGCCAGATTCAACTGAAAATGAAACGTTTACATCTTTCAACTCAAGAATATTTTTCATGAGCGTTTCTTTCTTGAACCAAGTAATTTCTCTTTTACCGTCGCTCTGAATGAGGCGTTGGCAGAACTAGAGCGCTGTCTAGGATCCAAAGCATCTCTTAACCCATCGCCTATGAAATTTACACCGGTCACAAAGACAATAATTGCTAGAGCGGGGAATACCCAAAGCCACCAATACTGCTCAACTACAACCGGGGCTTGTGCTGCTGAAAGGAGATTTCCCCAAGTTGGTGTAGTTACTGGAACTCCAAGACCCAGAAATGAAAGACCGGCTTCGGCAATTATGTAGATGGCGGTATTAATTGTGAATGCAACAACAATAGGGCTCATTGTATTCGGTAGTAAGTGACGGAAGATTATGCGTTTCTTTGAAAACCCAAAAGCTCTATCAGCTTCTACAAATGCCTCTTCTCGAAGCGACATGAACTCGCTTCTTACCAGCCTAAAGGTTGTCATCCATCCTGTAACAGCAAAAACAAAGATTACGTTGCCTACACCTTGACCAAGAATCGTTACGAAGATTAAAACCAAAACAAGTTGTGGGAAGGTCATTACTAACTCAGATAAGCGGATAAGGATTGTGTCGAGCCTGCCACCAATGTAGCCAGCAACTGCGCCCATCACAGTGCCGATTAAATTGCCTAAAAATGAGGCTAAAACCCCAATTAATATCGAGTTTCTGCCACCATACAAGACTCGACTAAACATGTCTCGACCCAATTGATCAGTACCCATTAAGTGAGCGGTTGATGGCGGCATGCTGGTGTTCATGCCATCAAAAATATTTGGATCATAACCTGAGATTTGCACTGCGAAAATTGATGAGGTAATTACTATGAAGATTATGAATATGCCTAACATGCCAATGGTATTTGAGAGGAAGTTATTGACGAGAAGACGGGCGGCGCTAGGCGGTTTTTGATTCACTCTGTAACCGCTCCCAATCTCACCCGTGGATCAAGAATTGATTTCACAATATCCACTAAGAAGCTGGCAAACAGAATAGCGATTGCAATCAACAAGCTGATAACCATTATCACTGGGAAATCAGAGACTGTTACAGCTGCAACAATTGTGCTGCCAATTCCGGGCCATTGAAAAACGGTTTCAACCAATACTGAGCCGCCTATAAGTAAAGGTAAACGGAAAGCCAATATCACCATTACTGGGCCAAGGGAGTTGCGGAAGACATGGCTCCACATAACCTTCCATTCAGGTAAACCTTTGCTACGTGCGGTCTTTACAAAATCTCTATTTAAAGTGTCTAGAACTGAGTTGCGGGTATATCTAATCAAAACAGCTAACATCGCAATGCTTAATGTGGCCACTGGCAAAATCAAATGCGGTAGTCGATCAAAAAAGGTTTCTTGGCCTGGAGAGATTCTCTGACCGGTAGGTAGCCAACTCAATCTATAAGCCAGAATATTTAGTAGGGCTAATCCAATAAAGAAGTCTGGTACAGCAATACCCACGGCAGCTAGGGCTCGTGACATCTTGTCGGTGAATCCACCGCGATTTGCACCTGCAATCAACCCAATTAGTAGCGCCAAAGTTGTTGAAATAACTAATGCTGATAGAACCAACTCGAGAGTTGCAGGCATGCGGAGGGCCAAGATCTCTGAAATGGGCTGTCCGGTCTGGATGCTGTAGCCAAAATTGCCCTTCACCATCTCGAAAAGCCAGTTGAAATACTGCACAACTATTGGGTCGTTGAAACCTAGGCGCTCCCGCAAAATCGCCAAGTTTGTTGGATCCGCTGCTGCATCTGGCGAAATTAATGAATTAAGTGGGTCAATTGGCGACAATCGGGAGGCGAAGAAAATGATGGCGCTGATCGCTATCGCCATCGGAACCACAACCACGGTTCGCCTAATTATGAAAGCTATCAAGACCCTGTTCCTTAGTGAATTCTCTGTTTACTTAATAAAGAGAATCAGTGGGCTGAATTTCTCCAGCCCACTGATTCGACCTCTAACCAGCTATTTACCTAATGATTAGGAAAGTGTCCAGTTAAGGAAGTTGTTCTCATAGAGGTAAAGCTGTGGACCATATTTTGTTGGAGCACCTGAAATACGCTTTGAGACGTATACATATGCCGGCAACAAATAAGTTGGAAGCTTGAATAGATCTTCCTGCTCCAAAGTCTGGAGTGCAGTAAGAGCTTCAGCTCTCTGTTTCAAAGTAACAGCGGTTGCTAGTTTTGCATTCAAATCAGCATATTTAGTTTGTGTGCCAAGAATCTTTGCAAAGTTAGCGTTGCTGTACTCGCCATACCACTCGCTTACATCAAAGGTGGATAGACCCTTCAACGCAATGTCGTAGTTCTTGTTGGTGTACAACTCTGTGGTTGCATCGCCAACAAAGCGTGTTAGCTCAACTTTCATTCCGAGTGCTTGCATCTGTTGGGCAACCGCGCTCATGAAGATCAAGTCAGCTGGGCCAACATGGTAGTGACGCAGACGTACTGTCTTGCTGAAATCAAATTTCGCTTCAGCTAGAAGCGCTTTTGCTTTCGCAACATCGTACTTATAGGTTGGAATCGACTTCATATGGAATGGCAAGCCAGATGGCACACCACTGTTAATGACCTTTCCATGCGGATAAGCGGCTTTAACAATGTTTACCCAATCAATACCGTACTTGAGCGCCTCGCGAGCCTTCACATTTTTCAAGGGATTATTCGCATCTGTCAGGTTAAATACCCAATAACGATGGAATGGTGCACCTGAAGTCTGGTAGCTCTTGAAGGTACTAAGAGTCTTCATGCCACGGATGGTGTCCGCATCCTGCGTGATGAAGTAATCGAGTTTGCCGGAACGCGCATCTGCCAACAAAGCTGTTGAAGATACTACGTTGATTTCCTCAATCTTTGGCTTTGGACCTTCGTAGTTAGAGTTGTGAACCAGAGTAATAAAGTTATCTGGGCTCAACTTTCCAACTTTGAATGGACCGGATACGACTGGATCCAACCAATACTTGCTGGTATCCAAACGAAGCAAATCTTCATTTTCTAAAACATGCTTTGGCAAAATAATGAACTGTGCCAAAATTGGAATAAATAGTGGTTGTGGAGCACCCAGTTTTACGGTGATCTCATTTCCTTTTGCGGTTACACCGCTCATATTTACTTTGTTGGCCGCAGTTACCGCAGAAGCTCCATCAATTAACTTGAATGAGTTCGAGTAGTTTGCGTTGATCTTAGTCACGCGCAATGCGGAATTCATTGACCAAATAACATCATCGGTTGTAATTGGCTTACCATCCGACCATTTCAAGCCAGATTTCAATGTGATGGATACAGTCTTTCCATCTTTGCTGATCTTGTAACCAGAGGCCAAATCACCTTTAACAGTTGTCATGTCGGGTCCGGCTTTGAATAGAGCACGGAACATGGCGGCTTGTGTAAGTGAGCCTGAGTTAAGCCAGGGTGGCTCTACCTGTTTGATTCCAACGCCACCTTGTCTGGTTTCGGCGAAGGTTAAAGTTGATTTCGCATCTGCTGCTTTTGCTGGCACAGTAAGTGAAGTCAATGCCAAAGCTGAAGCGGCGAGTGCTACTCCTAACCTTTTGAGGGTTCCCTTCATTAAATAACTCCTTTAGATAAAACATGGTTGAGGCCAGAGGTCATTTCTCTATTGAGAAAAAACTCTCTGTTTGGTCTAATACAGCATCTAACTGTTCTAGACCATTTCCCAAAACTATAGTAAGGTTCTAATAAGTCAATAGGCAGAGAGGGCGCGTTGAGTAACGTTTTTGTATCGAGGGAGCAAAAATTTGCAGCCTTCGCGCCCCTCAAAAAAGGGTTGATAGTTTCCTGCCAGGTTCCAGATGGCACCCCTATAGATACCCCTGAATTTATCGCCGCCCAAGCAAAAACTGTTCTTCAGGCCGGCGCAATTGGAATTAGAGCCCAAGGTGTTTCCAATGTTAAGGCGGTTGCTGAAGCGGTTTCGGTTCCAATAATTGGATTGATAAAGCGTTATTCGGATTCCACCTTGATTCACATAACTCCTGAGATCGAAGATGTCCTAAACCTCCAACAGGCTGGCGCTGACATTGTTGCTATCGATGCAACAGGGCGTTTAAGGGAAAATGGCGTTTCCTTCCCAACATTTATGGAAGAGCTACGGCGCAGAACCGACATAGCAATTTTGGCAGATGTAGATACCGTCGAGGCGGCCATACAGGCAGAAGCTCTTGGTTGCGATGCAATTGCAACAACATTGTCTGGATATACAGAAGCCCCCGCCCCTAAATTGCCTAACATCAAATTAATTTCAGAGATCGCTAAAAGAGTAAAGATTCCAGTCATAGCTGAAGGCGGCTTTAGTAAACCAGAACATGTTATGCAGGCATTTCAAGTTGGAGCATGGTCTGTCTGTATTGGAACTGCAATTACAAATCCTTACTTGCTAACAAAGAGTTTTGTTCAAGTAATCTAATTAGGCTTCAATACTAAATCTAAAATCATATTTATCTCCCCGTTTTACGGAGATGCAATGCTCCATGGTTCGACCACGCATATCAAAAGCGGTCAGTGTAAACATCAAAGAGGGGGTGTTTACCGGCGCTTTTAGGGCTGCAGCCTGATCTTTGTCCAGCAGGATTGGTGAGATAGTGGAGTCAGCTTTAATAACCGGACGTTCATAAACCTCTTTAAAAATCTCATACAAAGATCCTTTTAGGTTGTGATCTAACAACCCTGGAGCGTTCTCACATGGAATATGGGTATCTTCAATTGAAAGTGGGGTTCCATCAGCCAATCTGACCCGTTTGATTCGATAAGCCTGATCCCCCACTGCAATCTGCAAAATATCAGCTAATTTCCTATCATTTACTTGAACTTTTTCTGCCTTCAGAATTTGCGAGCTGGGCTTCATGCCCTTCTCTCTAATTTCTTCAGAGAATGAAACAAAAACAAGTTTCTTAGAAAGTTTTTCGCCGGCAACATAAGTTCCAGATCCTGGAATTGTATAAATCAATCCATCTGCTTGCAGTGCAGCAAGAGATTGACGAATTGTCATAATTGAAACATCGTACGTGGCAGCTAATTCTCGTGCGGAGGGAATCTGCGAGTGTGGCTTTAGTTTTGAAAACTTGGATTGCAGCTTTTCACGCAACACCACATGTTTGTGTTTCTTTGGGGCGGCAGCCATTTGAAAATCCTCTCACAAACCACACTTTGAAACTAGCGTGTGATTGTTACCTTGCTTAATCCCTCTGGACTGTCGGGATTCAATCCATTGCTGGTCGCCAAGTAGTGAGTGACTTTTTGGAAGGCAATCGCATCGGTAATGGAGGCGCTTAACTCCGAGCTGTTTGGCGCAGTCTGCAAAACCAAATCATTGCCAGATGCTTGCGTTGGATTGCCAATCCAGAAGACTCGGCCCGTGACAGTACGAACCCGCTCGGGTGCTTCTCCGAATGAACTCTCTGGTAGGTGCTGGGAAGCTATGAAAACTACTTGAGCTTCACTGTTTATAGAGGCAATCGGTCCATGAAGGAAATCAGAGGATGACATGCCCTGCACTGGAATCAAGGAGGTTTCCTGCAGTTTTAAAGCAAACTCTTTTGCGTTGGGATAGGAAAATCCCCGACCCAAAACATATATCGGTTTCTCTAACTTAATATTCTTAGCAAATTCACTGTATTTTTCCTCATCAGCAGCATTTTCTTTTGCCGCTTTGATTATCGAGTCAGTATCTGCTTTTTGGTTACTCCACATCATCACAAGTAGATAAGAAACCATCAATTGCCCGACATAAGATTTTGTGGCAGGAACCGCTAACTCTGGCCCAGCGTGTACCGACAAATGCAGATTAGATAACTTAGCTAGTGGTGACTCTGGAGCATTAGTGATTGAAAGTAGATAAGAGCCGCCATCCTTTGCCGCTTTAGCAAAACTCAAAAGATCAGTTGACTGTCCGCTTTGGCTAATTGCGATCAAAAGTGTTTTCTCATAATGAAATTTGGTTGGGTA
>JACCED010215825.1_pt1 | contig 11966 bp, 15 predicted proteins | sample 7455021 | NCBI WGS metagenome assembly JACCED01 (sample SAMN15323456, study PRJNA562643) | freshwater metagenome | isolation source: river surface water | place: USA:Blue River Watershed | collected 2017-08-19
AAATAATCTTGCGCGTTTTGGCTGCCTTGCAAGCAATTCCAAACCAGTGTGTCTATGTCTTCGAAGGTGTAGGTGTCGTTCATGTGTTGCTCCTGAAGAACAACACTTTGTTTTGAACGAGGCTCACCAAGTGAGCTTTTGCAGTTGCATATTCCGTTTTCCCAAATTTTTAAAACCCTGCACCATGACAAACCACCCCACCCGAGAAGCCTGGTTGCTTGCAGCTGTCGAATTGCTGCGTCCTTTGTTTACAGCAAAGCAACACATCATTCCCAACAACTGCCAAGTCTCGTGCGGCTTTGCAAGCACTGGCAGTAAGCATCACATTGGTCAGTGCTGGTCGCGCAAAAGCAGCGTGCATGACTGCAATCAAATTTTTATTTCACCAGCGTTGCTAGACCCCGTTGTGGTCTTGGACACTTTGGTTCACGAGCTGGTGCATGCCGTAGACGACTGCCAACACAAACACGGCAAAGAGTTTAAAAAGATTGCCATCAGTTTGGGCATGGTGGGGCCGATGCGGAGCGCGGGTGCGGGGCCGGAGCTTAAGGCCAAACTGGCAGAAATATCTTCGCAGCTGGGCGCTTATCCGCATGGCGGATTGCACATTTCAACCCGCTTGGTTCAACGCTCACCAAGGCCTCGCGCCAAGTGCAAAGCCTGCGGTTTTGAAGTGCCCATGTACAAAAAGTTCTTGGCCTTTGGACCACCCCTTTGTCCACAACACAAAACCGAAATGGAACCTTTGGGCGAGTGGGAATAATTTAATTGGGGTCAGATCAACATTAATTTTGTCATTCAAAGAGGCTAAAGGCATAGGGGGGATTCCTCATACTGGAGTACCAGAAATCGTTCATCCCCCCTATGCCTTTAGCCTCTTTGAATGGAAATTAATGTTGATCTGACCCCAATTAAATTTATTGTCGGCGAAAAGAATGGGGACCTGTACAAACGATCAGTTTGACTGGCTCAAGGGCTGAGCCTCTGCAGGATCACAGTTCAGTTTTCTGCATTTCAGACGGCTACAAACATGCTCTTGCCCCTTCTCCTTTCTGCGTCCCTCTGGGTGCCGCTCACTGGCGTTTACACGCAGCTGGCTCAGCAAAGCGAATCGTTTAAACAAACCCGCATGTTTAAACCCAGTGAAATGCAGGCTTTAAACATCAAATTGGACTTTGGCAACTCGCCAGAACCCCAAAGACTCAGCCGAAGAGAAAAAATTGCTCTTAAACTGACAACAATTACAAAAACTATTAATAAAGACTAACAACACCATGGCAGAAATAGACCGCTACTACGCCTACCAATCCTTGTTCTCTGGCCGTAAGGCTGTCAGCAAGGCTGAAATTTTGAAGAAGCTGGAAATTTCGCCAGCTACGTTTAAACGCGACCTGACCATGTTCCGCGATCGTTTAAACACGCCCATCTTGTACGACCGCGATTTGGGTGGCTACAAATTAGAAAACCCAGATGCCTTGCAACAACTGCCTGGCCTGTGGTTTAGCCAAGAGGAAGCGTTGGCGCTCATGACCATTCAAACCATGATTGGCCAACTTGAGCCTGGTCTTTTGGGGCCCAAGCTCAAGCCTTTACAAACTCGTTTGAACAAAATTCTAGAAACGCAAGGCGCAGATGCCAACGTGTTGTCTGAGCGGATTCGCGTGGTGCATGCTGGCAAGCGTCGCATGCCCTTGAAGTCTTTTGAGTTGGTGGCCAAAGCTACTGTTGATCGCAAGCAAATTGAAATTGTTCACCTCAACAGGCAGTCGGGTGAATCAATCAAACGCATCATTTCGCCGCAGCAACTTATTCACTATCGCGACAATTGGTACGTTGATGCGTGGTGTCATTTGCGGGGCGGGGTTAGAAGTTTTTCTATCGATGCCATTGAAGGCGCCATGTTGCTAGAGCAAGACGCCAAAGACATTGATCGTGAACAGTTGCTAAAAACCATGCAAAGTGGCTATGGCATTTTTGGTGGTCAGGCCAAGGCATGGGCTGAATTGAAATTTACGCCTGAGCGGGCACGTTGGGTGCAACATGAGGAATGGCACCCTGATCAAAAGGGTACGCTGCACAAGGACGGCAGCTACACCCTAGAAGTGCCCTACTCTGATGAGCGCGAACTGATTGGCGACATTTTGCGGATGGGCTCCGACGTCAAAGTAATGGGCCCTGCCAACTTGGCAAAGCAAGTCAAAGAAGCCATCCAAAAAATGCTCAAGCTTTATTGATAGTTAATAATCCTGCCCAAACACAGCCCCCAGCCCCGTGGCCACCGAACCCATGCGCGTGCTGCCATCGGAGCTGAAAACGCCTTGCTGAATAAACACCGAGCCATCGGAGCCCACTGTGGTTAGACCCATGGTGGTGTAGGAAGTACCTTTGGTTGAAATGCTCAAAGTGTCTGAGATTTTGTGGACTGTTTCGCCAGAGTTTGACTGTGCGAAGTTGCCTAGAATTTGCCAGATTGCCATGGTGTTCTCCTGTAAAAATGTCTTGAACATCTAGACTATGGCTCACCAAAGGCTCGCTAAATGAGCTACCCGAAATAAAGCTTGCCGAATTAATTTTTGTTTAGTATATTGAACAAAATTTAACAGCTTTGATCATGAATCTTCAACAAATAGGCGTTACTGTTCGCGAAAGACGCATTGAGCTTGGATTAAACCAATCTCAAGTTGCCGCCATGTCTGGACTTTCTAGAACAACAGTCAATTTGCTTGAAAACGGATCTTTAAGTGACATTGGATTTATAAAAATCGCAAACCTGATGAAGGTGTTAGGAATTGAATTGCAAACATCTAATGTGGGACAAAAGAAAAGCAATTCTTTGCTCATGGCAAGCAGATCAAGTAGTGTGAGCTACCGCGAACCCATGAGCGCAAAAGAATTGAGCGGGGCACTCTCAACTGGCGTGGTACCACCAAACAAACTTCCACATATTGCAACTTTAATTGACGAATTGCCCGTTGCACTCATAGTCTCTGCAGTTGAGGAAGCCGCAAACGACAGTGAAGTTGCGCCCAAGAAAATATGGCGGCATATTCATCAATGGGCATCAGACATTCAGTCACCTCGCAGCATTTGGAAGTAGCGCATGCACTCACAAAATGTGAATCTTCAAAAGCATTCCTCGATAAGTTGTAAATTAATGTTGATCTGACCCCAATTAAAAAATATGACACTACAAGGCACCAAACGTAAGGTCACTTACGTTGCCACTTACGAGATCCTCGCTTTTTTATTCGGCACGCTGGGCTTTTTTGGTTTTAGTGATAGCAGCATTGAGCGTGCAGGTGCACTGGCTTTTTTTGGCTCACTGTTTGCGGTGAGTTGGAACTTTACTTACAACGCTTTGTTTGAGCGCTGGGAATCCAAACTGATAACTAGGGGGCGCGGCTTTGGGCGACGCGTTCTTCACGCAGTAGGTTTTGAGGTTGGATTTTTATTGGTGCTCATGCCAGCTGCTGCTTGGTGGCTTGAGATCAGTTATCTGCACTCCTTCGCACTCAATCTTGGATTGAACGCGTTTTTTCTGTTCTACACATTCGCCTTTACTTGGTGTTTTGATCGTGTGTTTGGTCTGCCCGCTTCTGCCCAATAAATGTTGATCTGACCCCAATTAAAGTTTTAACGATGCGCGAAGTGTGTCGTTGATGCGTGTTTGCCAGCCTTCGCCACTAGCACGCAAGGCTGCTAGAACGTCCGCATCAAGGCGCAATTTGACGGGTTGTTTAGTGACCAATGATTTGGGCCGGCCACGCGATTTGATTTTTTCGCCTTCGTACAAGTCGGCTGAGTCAAAAAAAGCCTGGTTTAATTCAGGCGCTTCGTCCTCATCGATCCAAGTCTTTGGCGAAGATCGCTTTTTCGCGGGCATTTGCTCTCCTCATACTAATGATGCGGCGTACCTCGCCGCGCGGTGTCCAAACTAAAACGACCAATCGGGAATTTATGTAGCCCACGGTCACAAATCTAGGTTCGTGATAGTTGAGCCTAATGTATGACCCTGTGAACCAATTCCCTGAGAATACATCTGCAGCATTAGCAAAGTCTAGACCTCGATTTTTTAATGTGTTCTCTCTCTTCGCATGATCATATTCAATGATCATGAATTATTGTGCCCCCAATAAATAATTGGGCAATCAATTTCATTTTGTGATCCTTGCTTTCAACATGCACCATCTTCTTTCGCAATCAAGATGAGGGCAATGCTGTTGAAAGCTATTGCAGTCGAAATCTCAGGCTCACACTGTGGACGATCGGCTGGCAAGCCCACTGCGGCATATGCCGCATCCTCTCCTTGAATGTATAAAAGTGTGCCAAAATATTCCAATGACTTGCGCCCAATCCACAAACTAACCGCCAAAGGATCGCTCACCATGAAATTGTTTAAATCAATCACCAGCATCAGCCTTCTAGGGGCAGCTTTGCTTAGTTTTCATAGTAGTGCCCATGCGCAAACGGAGTGGAAATTCAACAACAGCTACGCCCCTACTCGGCCCGAATCGGTGCAAATTCGAAACTTTGCAGCTGACGTGGAAAAGCGTACAGGTGGCAAGCTCAAAATTTCAGTTTCTGAGGGTGGCGCTCTGGGTCTCAAGGATGCTGATGCCCTGCGCTTCATGCAAACCGGCACACCCGAACTGGGTTTCATTTGGCCACCTTTTGTGGGCCGTGATGCGCCAGCCTTGGCCAACCTGTATGTCTATGGATTGGTCGCCAATGCCGAAGAGCACCTCAAGGCTTTGCCGGTCTTGAAGACCGTGCTCAAAGAAGGCATCGCCAAGTGGAATGTCGAAGTACCAGGCTTTTTGGGCTTTTCCATTGTGGATGCTTCTTTGTTCTGCCGCGAGCCCGTCAAAAGTTTGGACGAACTGAAGAAAAAGAAGCTGCGCGTGGGCAGTCGCGAGCAGGTCGAAACCTTCAAGCGACTTGGTGTTGCGGCGCAAATCGTGCCGCAAAACGAGCTGTATGCAGCGTTGCAAACCGGCGTGGTGGACTGCGCGCTGTATGCCGCGCGCTTTGCTAACACCATTTCTTTGCAAGAGGTGGCCAAGCACGTCACGCCCACAGGCTTTCCTTTCCCACCCGCGCCTTATGCCCTGCTGGCCAACAAAGCCAAATGGGCAGCTCTGCCGGCTGACCTGAAAAAGGGCTTCAACGAGGCTGTTGTCGAGCTCGAAAAAGTCAGCTTCAACTTTGACGGCGACGCATCAGGTGAAAAAGCCGCTCGCGAAAAACTCGTCAGCCAAGGCAGCACCTTCTATCCGGCATTGTCTGCAGCAGACCAAAAAGCCCTGCGCAGCTCTGCGCTTGAAACATGGGATGTGCTTGCCAAAGAAACTGGTGGTGACGCCGTAGCTTACCGCCAGCGCATCTTGCAGGCCTTGCCTAAATGAGCGGTGTAGCTCCTGTTGCAACCACGCACAGGGGTGTTGAGCGAGTCTTGCGAGCCATCGCAGGCGCGCTGGCCGCAGTGGGCGCTTTTGCACTGGCCGGTATTTTTGTGCTGGTGTTCGCCTCAGTCATCATGCGCTATGTGTGGGGCCAACCCTTTAACTTCACAGAAGAGCTCTCCGGCCTTTTGATGACCTTGGCGGTGTTCACTTTACTGCCCGCCACGGTGCTCAAAGAGGTGCATATTCGTGTCACGGTGCTGTCTGGTCTTACGCAAGGGGCTTTTCAGCGCACCATTTTTTTGGTGGGCCAACTCATTTTGTTGGCCTTTTGCGTGCTCTTTGTACGCGAGGCTTGGGCCATCACTGAATTTACCTACAACTTAAATCTCAAATCAGAGCAGTCGCGCCTGCCGCTCGCGCCGTTTTTAATATTGGCCACGGCGGGCATGGGACTGGCAGGTGTGGCCGGGCTGTGGCGCACGCTTAGGCCCATGGCGCCTCAAGCCGAAGACGAGGTGCACCCATGATCTGGTCTGCTCTAGGTGTGCTCTTAAGCCTGACCGTGCTCACCGGTGCCATGCTAGGTGCAGCCCTTGGTTTGACCGGCTTTGCTATCTTGCATTTTTTTGGCGGCGGCTCTATGCGCCTTGGCGTACAGGCCGTCTTCAACGTGCTGGGCGAATTCACGCTCACCTCCATTCCGCTGTTTATTTTGCTAGGTGACGTGCTGGTAGCCAGCGGTCTGGCCGGTGGCATTTACAAGGCGCTCTCTCCGCTATTTGCCCGCCTGCGTGGCGGCTTGCTGCACACCAATATTGCAGTGTGTACGGTGTTTGGCGCGGTCAGCGGCTCGTCCATGTCGGTCTCAGCCGCTGTGGGCTCGGTAGCCTATCCAGAGCTAATTAGGCGGGGCTATGACAAGCGCATGGTGGTGGGTTCGCTGGCCGGCGGCGGCACTTTGGGGCTTTTGATCCCCCCAAGCTTGTCGCTTCTTATTTACGGCGCGCTCACCGACACCTCCATTGGCAAGCTGTTTCTTGCAGGCGTAGTGCCAGGTTTGATGATGGCGCTGCTGTTCATGATTTACATCGAGATCAAGGTCCGCCGCCACCCTGGGTTGGTGCCTGCCGAGGCGCCGCTGCCCTGGAGCCAGACACTTCGCGCAACCCTTGCTGTTTGGCCAATTTTGGTGCTCATTGTGGCCGTGTTGGGCAGCTTGTTTTTGGGCATCGCTACGCCCACCGAATCTGCAGCTGTCGGGGTGGCCGCGGCCGCCTTGCTGGGTTTCACAATGGGCGACTTGACGTTGGCGCGGCTAATGCAAACCTTCGTCAACTCGGCCCGCACTTTTGCCGTCATTGCCTTTGTGTTTTTGGGTGCGGTTATTTTGGCGCAGTCAATCAGCGTGTTGCAGTTGCCGCAAAAACTTCTTGAAGGCATTTCTAGCGTGGGCCTGTCGCCGCTGCTCATGCTAAGCGTAGTCGTGTTCATTTACCTTTTACTGGGCATGATCTTTGATGGCCTGTCCATGATGGTCATGACGCTGCCTGTGGTGTTCCCCTTGCTTACCGGGTTGGGCTACGACGCGGTCTGGCTGGGCGTGGTTATCACCATCATGATCGAGGTCGGCATGCTCACCCCGCCCGTGGGTATGAACCTTTTTGTGCTGGTAGGCATCTCTAAACACCAAGTGAATTTGGCGCAGGCTTCCATAGGCGCCCTGCCTTATTGGCTGTTGCTTATGCTGGGCTTGGTGCTGCTGACGGCCATGCCCGGCATTGCCACCTGGCTGCCGTCGCTGTCCTACAAGTGAGAAGCCGATGAGTGACATATTGCGCCCCCGCGCCCAAGCGCAAATGGTCGAACACGGGCTCGATGCCATGGTGGTCGCCAAGCCCGAGAACTATGCGTGGGCCACAGGCGCCGCGCCCGGTGTGGCCTCTTTCTTCAGGCGTGCAGGCTCGGCCCTAGCGCTGATCCCTGCCGATGCAAGCCGACCCATTTCGGCTGTGGCCACCGAACTGTTTGCAGCGCCCGCGCGTGCTGCGCTAGGTGAGGCGCAAGTTCTTAGCCACCCTGACTGGGTCGAGACCGCCGACATTCGGCCCTGGCTAGACAGCAATCTAAGCGCTGCCGAATTGGCCCAGCTCAGCTGGCAATTAGCGGGCCGAACCCCAGGTTTTTCGCGCCCCGCAGTGTTTGACGCGCGCCTGGCCTTTGCCCGCCTGGGCGAGTTGCTAATCAAAGAAGGTTTGCAAGGCGCACGCGTTGGACTGGACCTAGACTTCTGGCCCGTTGCCGATTTCGCACTTTTGCGTGAGCAACTGCCTCAGTTCCATTGGCTTGATGGCAGCGCCGTGTTGGGCGCCATCAAGGCCGTCAAATCCCCGCGCGAAATCACCAAGCTTCGCCAAGCCGCGTCTATCGCTGAGGCTGGCATGCGCACGGCCATTGCTGCAGTCCGAGAGGGCATCACACGCGACGCCATTGCAGCAGCGTGGAAGGCTGGTGTCGAAGCAGAGGTTCAGCGCACTGGGCAGCGCCTGACTGGTCAGTGGGAGTACACCAGTGTGGGGCCGCTGCCCTGGCAAGGCGGTGGGGCGGTACAGCGTGGCGATGTGATCAAGTTTGACGTGGGCTGCTTAATTGAAGGCTACAGCTCCGACAGCGGTCGCACCTTCAGTTGCGGCCCTGCCCGACCGCGCACCCGCGAGATCATGCAGGCTCTGTCCGATGCGTTTTCGGCAGGGCTAGAAGTACTCAAGCCCGGATACCTGCTTAGCGATGTGCACCACAGAGCCACAACGGCCATGCAGCGCGCTGGCTTTACCCACTTTTCACGCGGCCATTTTGGACACAGTCTGGGGCACGATACTTTTTGCGAGGTCGCACCCTTCATAGCGGCTCAAGCCCACACCCCTATCGAGCCTGGCATGGTGCTGGCTTTTGAGACGCCGTTTTACGTGGATGGCGAGGGCGGCTTCATCATTGAAGATCAGTTTCTGATAACAGCCGACGGCGCTGAACCGGCTTGGTCGCTTGAGCGCGGTTTGGTCGAATTAGGCTGAATTAATTGGGGTCAGATCAACATTAATTTACTTAGCGCATAGGTCGCTGTGAATCACAAAAAATTAATGTTGATCTGACCCCAATTATTGTCAGCTCCCCTTAGCCTATTCCCTCACTGATTGGAAATTAATGTTGATCTGACCCCAATTAATTTTTCACGTTACCAAACTTCAAGTTTTAATCTGCTGCCAAGTTTAGAAAATGCTTTGTCGCGGCTGACCAAGATGATGTCCATGCTAATGGCATGAGCGGCAATCATCATGTCGAAGTTGCTTAGGTTGATACCCTTCTTTTCCAAATTGCTGCAAAGCTCTCCGTAGCAAGCCGCTACTGATTGAGTCCAAGGCAGTACGTCAACGCGGAGCATTATTGACTGAAGTGCTTGTCGCAGAGCGTCTGCCTTGCCAAACTTGTTCAAGCCGTATTCCAATTCAGCAAATGAAACACTCGACATGGCCGCTTGACCAACAGTGACAGCCGCTATGTTTTTTAATAATTTTTCATCATTGCCCTGCATGATGTGACTCACAATATTTGTGTCAAACAAATATTTGTAAGTCATTTTTTGATGTTTCTAAAGGGGTCGCGCAGTTCACGAATTTGGCGTCGTGGTATTGATAAGTCCTGACCAGCATTTTTTCTAACCAATTCAATCAAATCGTCCCAATTGTTGGGCCGCCGAGATAGCACTACGTCGCCAGTATCTGGATCACGACGGATAAACACCTCTTCTACATCAAATCGGAATTCAACTGGCAGTCTTACCGCTTGGCTACGGCCAGTCATAAATATTTTGGCTGTTTGATGCATGTCAGATCCTGCAAAGGGCTGTTGATATGCATCATGATATGTACCGAATTTTGCAGTGTCAACTGTTATCTGGGACATGATTTAAAACTTTCGTAGGAATTCACAACCCATTTGGTTGTTGACTTCATCATCCCCATCACATGCAAACTCTACAAGTCTTTGGCAACCATTTGCAAGCCGAAAAATTAATGTTGCTCTGACCCCAATTTAATTCACTTCCAATCGATATTTAGCTTTCTGTTTTTTGCTGCGCAGTCGCGCAAATACAGGTTGATGAGGCTTTGATAGGGAATGCCAATTTCGTCAGAAATTGTTTTGAAGTACTCAATGGCGTCTTCGTCTAGGCGAATGGTGATTTGTTTTTTCACCTTGGTCACATATGGATTTTTTTTAGCTTTACTAAAATCGTATTCTTTACGCATCAATGAACTCCAGCCATATAGTTTTGCGATTCACCCCGCGTGGCAAGGCGCGCAGAGATGATCCGAACAACATCACCATCGCCTCGGTAGCAATAGCACACCAGGATGAGTCGAGTTTCGAAGCTAATGCCAAGCAAAATAAGAGTGAAGCTTTATCGACATCCCACTCAAAACTCAAATCACCTGTAGTTACAGTGTCGTTCATTTAATTTAAACAGGCCATTTATTTACCGTCCCCATTTGTTGTTCATCAATTACAAATGGGCACCTGTCTATGCAGCCCCATTGGGACTCAGTATGAAGTAGCAGTTTTACTTTTAGGCTTGCAACTACCGTCAGACAATTGGGGTCAGATCAACATTAATTGAAAATTAATGTTGATCTGACCCCAATTGTTTGACTGACCCCTTCTCGCCCACAGCTTCCTGCCAGGCCTGCACAATCATCACCATGGCCAAGGTGTCTAGCTCGCAATAGCGCAGCAACGCTTCCCGAATCATGCGGCGCTCTACTTCGTCTACATCTTCAAACTGCAACCTGGCATAAGCCATAGCAGCTGCGCCGCCTTCTGTGATGGCCAACACATCTGGGTCCTCGCCCGCCATTAGCGCTTCACCCAGCAAATCTTCACCCTCCAAGCGCAGCAAGTCATAAGGCTCTAGAGGCACAGATGGATCGGCATCACTGGGCACCCACCATGCAAAGTTCTTGAAATTTTTGCTTGGTATAGCAGCCTGCTTAGCACCAGTGCTATTCCCAGCTTCATAACCCAAGTTGCCCACAACCTCATGGCTTGAGCGCTGCCTCGCCAAACCATATCCCCCATAAACACTCCCCGAATACAACCCCCTCAACACCCCAGACCACTTCATTACCGATGGCAGCACCTTCTTAATTGAACTGCTCCCCTTAATGCCATCAGCAAAATACGCCCGCTTACTTAGCGCACACAAATCCACCATCGCCCTACTGCCACCCTTCGTTAGCGTGCGAACAAACTTAATCAACTCAAGCGCATCATCCGGCGCGCCACCTTCCGAAGACCCAAGACTGCATTCCTCCAACTGCCCCGCTATCTTGTTCAAAATGGTGTTCTCATGCGGACTCCACATAAACACCGTTCCGTCATCAGCTGCCAACTCCGCCCTTAGCGCCCGCGCAAACTCAAAGTTGGGGAACACCACAGGGTCGGTCATCAAAAACTCACCCACATGCGCTACCGTGCCATCGGCGTGCATGATGTGATGAGAAAACTGAAATGCCACCGGCTCATAAGGCCGCATCCCCTGGTGAAAAGGAATGGCCACCGTGCTGGTTTCAAAATCAATGAAGTGATACGGATACCGCCAAGTGCGCATCTCCTGGCGCATTACCCCATCGGCCAGCCAATACCCACCCCTGTCTTCTTCAACAGGAATGCCCTTCACCTGCATGTATTGCCGCTCAGACAAACTTAACTCAGGCCGCGCATCTACCACCTCAATGGCATGACTCGCCGTGCTTAGCAAAACCGTACCAGCAGCAATGAGCTGATCCTTGCGCCTAAAGTTGTAAATGTCTAGCACCGTACCTTCTGCCAACTGACTGGGCAACAGGTCATACGCTTGGTGCCAACATTCCTCAAAGCCACTTAACAGCCCATCGCCCGGCCGCGTTTTAAATTCGCACTGGCCACAGTGCTTGCCAGGCATGGGGGCTATCTTGATATCATTCTTGTAGGCCTCGGCCCATTGTGTGGCCAGCTGCGGTAGCGGTGCTTTTAAAGACATGTAGTGCACACCGCCCTGCTCTACCATGTCTACATACTGGTCTACCGGCACCAAGGCCAGCAATGGCAGCGTGCCTGGCGTACTGGCCAACTGCTGAGCCACCTGCGTGGCAGAAGCGCTGGCCGTAACCTTAGAGCGCCCATTGGCACGCTCAATTTTGAACAACTGATTGAGGCCGCCCACAGCCGCCTTGACCGACTTGTCGGGCATCATCAAATAAGACTTGATCTGCGCCCCCGGGCACAGCGTGGCCAAAGCACCCCGCAGCACATGCGCCTGAAAGGCCACGTCTTCAATGTACGGACGCATGCCACTTAACAAAACGCCATTGGCACCCACAATTTGTGGATTGCTTGAGTTGTAAGACTTGGCCTTGACCTCAATGAGTTGAAAGTGATTGCCGTCCTTCACCAAAATGTCCACCCGCACAAAGAAGTCTTGAAACCGAATGGCCGGCTCAAACAACACCACCTTGTCTTGCTTCAGCCACT
>JACCED012214026.1_pt1 | contig 11963 bp, 9 predicted proteins | sample 7455021 | NCBI WGS metagenome assembly JACCED01 (sample SAMN15323456, study PRJNA562643) | freshwater metagenome | isolation source: river surface water | place: USA:Blue River Watershed | collected 2017-08-19
AGGACGGACTTAGCGCCGGTGTTGTCGGCAACATCCAACCGAGTTTCTGTCTGAATCATTTCAATATTTCCCAACTTGCACCTTGTGCACCCCCAAAAATCAGAACTTTCTTGTTTGATTTCCAAAAGCACCAAGATCAGTCTTGGACCCGTCATCCACACTGCGAACCACTCGCAATGCTTTAGTTTGGGTAGATAACCCCGCCTTTTTTGAAAGCGAAGCCCGCGATTGTTACAAGATTTTTAGGCTGTGTCAACACTTTTGGCGGCCAAAAAGCAAAGTATTTGCAATTTTTTGGGGGCGGCCGGGCATTTTGAGGCCTTGCAAGCCTTCAAGCGCTCAGTTGGTAAGCCTTAGCCAAAGCCTCAAAAGCCGCCAATTGGGGGGAGGCACTTATTTCAGTGCTTAAAATTTGTGCAACTTGGGGCGCCACGGCCAAAGCTGCAGCTGCATCTAAGAAAAGCAGGCGATTTCGGCGCGCCAGCACATCTTCGACGGTTCTCGCATATTCATAGCGCGCTGCAAACCGAACCATGGCCTCACTCAATTGGGGTGCAAGCCAATGCGCCGCGCCTGGCATGGCGGCCAAGAGGTCAGCATCGGTTCCGTAGTTGCTGCCGTTGTGATGTAGGCTGGGCGCGCCCCACAGCTTGGTCTGCACCGTCACGTCTTCTGAGGTCAATGAAAGCAACTGGGCTTTGCGGATGGCCTGCATCACATCAGCGGCCATGGCACGGTAGGTGGTCCATTTGCCCCCCGTGACACTGACCAAGCCATTCGACGCCACTTTGACGGTGTGCTCTCGGCTCACACTTTGCGTGGCGCCTTGATCTTGACTGGTTTGCCCAGTTCGCGCCAAGGGCCTGAGTCCTGCCCAAACACTGGTGACATCTGAACGCTGAGGCACTTTGACCAAGTATTTGGCAGCTTCTTGCAAAATTTGCTCAATTTCAGACTCGAGTGCCTGCGGCTCCCACTCTACTTGGGGTCGCGGCGTGTCGGTGGTGCCCAACAAAACTTTGCCTTGCCAAGGTACGGCAAACAAGACCCTGCCATCTTGCGTGTGGGGTACCAACAAAGCCGATGAACCCGGCCAGAACGACGCATCGACCACCAAGTGCACGCCTTGGCTAGGCCTCACTGCTTGTGGCAATTTGACCTCAGATGCAGTGCCAGGCGCGGTGTGCAACATGGCCTCAATTTGGTCTATCCAAACACCTGTGGCATTGACCACGCAGCGCGCCTTCAAAGTGCGCTCTTGGCCCGTCTCTGCGTCTTCGCAAATCAATCCTTTGATGCGGCCAGCAGGATGCTCCGTCACAAAGCCTTTGACGGGCATGTGGTTGAACAACAGCGCACCGTGAGCAGCTGCCGTGCGGGCCAAGGCCAAGGCCAAACGGGCATCGTCAAATTGACCGTCCCAGTATTGAACACCCCCCACCAAGTGGGTCACCCTGACACCGGGCAATGCCTGCACAGTTTCGGCTTGGTTTAAAAAGCGCGTAGGGCCCAGCCTAGCGCGCCCAGCCAACAGGTCATAAAGCTTCAAGCCCAGGCCATAAAACCACTGGTCTTTTCGCCGGTAAGCGGGCATCACAAAGGGCATGGGGTGAACCAGGTGGGGCGCATTGGCAAGCAGATTTTTGCGCTCGCGCAAAGCTTCCCTCACCAAAGGCAACTGACCTTGCGCCAAATAACGCACACCGCCATGTACCAATTTGGTTGAGCGCGAGGACGTGCCTTTGGCAAAGTCTTGCGCCTCCAAGAGCACCACTTTCAAGCCGCGCACTGCGGCATCAACGGCAACGCCAAGTCCGGTGGCGCCGCCCCCAATGATCGCCAAATCAAACTCTGGCGCATTGTCGAGTTGCGCAAGCAACTGCGCTCTGTCGGTCAACACAGGATTCATGCTTTGCTTTTAATCTTTCGCCCAAGACCGCGCGCGTGCAACTGCTTCACGCCAGCGCGCATGGCCTGCTTGCCTGGCTTGTGTGGCACGCGAACTGGTTGAGGGAACAAATTTTCGATCTTGCGACCACTGCGCCGAAATTTCAGCCGCGCCCGACCAGAATCCTGTGGCCAAACCCGCCAAATAAGCAGCGCCCAAAGCTGTGGTTTCAGTGACGCTGGCGCGCACCACTGGCACGCCCAAGGCATCGGCTTGCATTTGCATCAGTAAATTGTTGCGGCTGGCACCGCCGTCCACACGCAACTCCGTCAAGGCCAAACCACTGTCTTTGGACATGGCGGAAAAAATATCGGCCACCTGCCAAGCAATGGCCTCAAGGGCGGCACGCGCAATGTGGGCGCGCGTAGTACCGCGCGTCATGCCCACCAAAGTGCCGCGCGCTTGACCATCCCAATCTGGCGCCCCCAAGCCTGCAAAGGCAGGCACCAAATAAACACCGCCCGTATCGGGGACGCTCGCCGCCAGCGCTTCAATGTCACTGGCCTTCTGAATGATTTGCAAACCATCGCGCAACCATTGCACCGTGGCGCCAGCCATGAACACCGAGCCCTCCAGCGCATAAGCCGTTGAACGCCAAGCGTCCGTCGTTTGGGGGCCCTGCCACGCCACCGTGGTGAGCAGTTGATGCTGACTTTGAACCGGCACATGCCCGGTGTTCATGAGCATGAAACAGCCGGTGCCGTAGGTGTTCTTGGCCATGCCGGGCGAAAAACATGCTTGTCCAAAAGTAGCCGCCTGCTGATCGCCTGCCAGACCGGCGATGGGAATCGAAGCCCCCAAAAGATGCGAATCGGTTTCGCCCAGCACACCACAGCTGGGCACCACCTGCGGCAAGATTGAAAAGGGAATGTTGAATTGATGGAGCAAACTTGCATCCCAGGCTTGGGTATGCAAGTTGAACAACAAGGTTCGAGAAGCGTTGCTCGGATCGGTCACATGAACCCGGCCACCAGTGAGTTGCCAAATGAGCCACGTGTCGATGGTGCCAAAGGCCAAATGGCCTTGCTCTGCCAAACGCCTAGCGCCCGCCACATGATCGAGCAGCCACGCAATTTTGGTGGCAGAAAAATAGGCGTCTAAAACCAAGCCTGTTTTTTGTTGAATCCCTTTGGCAGCGCCTTGGACTTTGAGCTTGTCACAAAACCCTGCAGTTCTGCGATCTTGCCAAACAATGGCCGGCGCGATGGGTAGACCCGTTCTGCGGTCCCACAGCACGCTGGTTTCACGCTGGTTGGTGATGCCCACACTCTCTAGTTGGGAAGCAGCAACGCCGGCCTTTTGCAGCACCGCTTGCATGACATTTTTTTGCGTCTGCCAAATTTCGAGGGCGTCGTGCTCAACCCATCCTGGCTTGGGAAAGTATTGGGTGAACTCCTGTTGCGCGATGGCCACTGGCTTTGCATCGCGATTGAACAGCACCGCCCTAGAGCTGGTGGTGCCTTGGTCAAGTGCAAGGATGTACTTCATGGGCTGTAGATTAACCGAAAGCCGTCGTCTGAAAAAGAGACAATAAGACCCATTGACCGAATCGGACAAAATAAATCAAACTTTGAACAACTCCGTTCAAGGCCCTACCTCTATCTCGAGAATGATTCATGACTGCATCGACTCCCATTGATTTTCAAAAAGTGCGCTTGGCCTTCATTGGTGGAGGCAACATGGCCAGCGCTATTTTGGGTGGCCTGCTCAGACAAGGCCTTGCGCCACAGCAAGTGACCGTGATTGAACCCTTTGCAGAAACTGCCGCCAAGCTGCACCAAGAATTTGGCGTAGAAGTTCTTGCGGCGCCATCCGATGTTTTGGCCCATGCCAATTTGCTTGTTTGGGCGGTCAAGCCACAAGTTTTCAAAGAAGCTGCTTTGCCAGTGGCCGCATTCACAGCCAAGGCCCTTCACTTGTCGGTGGCCGCAGGCATCCGAAGCGACAGCATTGCGCGTTGGCTTCACACCGACCGTGTGGTGCGAAGCATGCCCAATACACCGGCTCTGGTAGGCCAGGGCATCACCGGCTTGTTTGCGCGAGACGGTGTGTCGGCAAGTGACCAACAGTTGGTAGAACAAGTTTTGCAAAGCACTGGCGAGTGGCTGTGGGTTAAACAAGAATACGATCTGGATGTGGTCACCGCGCTTTCTGGCTCAGGGCCGGCCTATGTGTTTTATTTTTTAGAGGCCATGACCGAAGCGGGCGTTCAAATGGGTTTAAGCCAGGACCAAGCCTATCACTTGGCCAAGGCCACCTTTGGCGGCGCCACGCATTTGGCACGCCAATCTTCTGACTCTCCTGAAGTGCTGCGTCAGCGCGTGACTTCCAAGGGCGGCACCACGTATGCGGCGCTCTCCTCCATGGCAAGCGACCATGTGAAAGAGGCTTTCGTGAAAGCCATGCTGGCAGCGCAAAAGCGCGCTGGTGAATTGGGTGATGAGTTTGGCAAAGACTGATGGGGGCAGCTCAGAGGAAGCTCAAAGGTAGCTCAAAGATAGCTCAGCACAAGCCCCGCAAACACCGCAAAACCCACCCAGTGGTTCAGCCGAAAAGCTTTGAAACAACCATCGCGTGAGCGGTCTTTGATGAGCAGAAAATGCCATGCGGCCTGCAATGCAGCCGCCACCAGGCCCGCCAACAAAAGAGGCTTCTGGGTGGCATCTAACACCACGCCCCAAACGCCCAAAAAGGCGGCATAAAAAAACATCACTGCAGCCACATCCCATTGGCCCAAAGTGATGGCAGAGGTTTTCATGCCAATTTTCAAATCGTCGTCGCGATCCACCATGGCGTACTCGGTGTCATAGGCCAACACCCAAAACAAATTGCCCAGCAATAGCACCCAAGCCAAGCCTGGCACTTCGCCAGTCACTGCGGCAAATGCCATGGGAATACCAAAGCTAAAGGCAACACCCAGCACAGCTTGCGGCATAGACACATAGCGTTTGGCAAAGGGATAGGCCACTGCCACTGCCATGGCCACAAAGGACCAAGCGATGGTTTCTGCTCGCAAGGTGAGAACCAATGCAAAGGCAATGAGTGCCAGCACCGCGCCCAACAACAAGGCCTCTTTAACGCCAATGCGACCACTGGTCACAGGCCGCTCGGCCGTGCGTTTGACATGCTTGTCAAAATCGCGGTCGGCCACATCGTTCAAACAACAACCTGCGCTGCGCATGAGAATGGTGCCGAGCGTGAAAACAATCAGCAAATGCCATCCTGGAAAACCATCTGAAGCCACCCACAAAGCCGACAGCGTAGGCCATAAAAGCAACAGCCAACCAGCGGGCCGGTTCCAGCGAATCAGGTCTAAATACAAGCTGAGTTTTTCACGCATAGCAGATGATGCTTTTAAATGAGAGCAGCTTGCGATGCACTTAGGAAAGGCGCGTCACACCAGGCAGTTCGCAGGCATATATGGCATTGCGAAGTGCGGCAATGGCTTCATAGCGCGTGAAGCTTTTGCGCCAGACCAAGACCACTCGGCGTGTGGGCGGCAAACCGCCGGCCTCGTCGATGATGGGCAAGTACGCAATATCGGGGTCTTCGTGTTTTTTGCGTTTGGCTTCTTTGGCAAGGGCCTCGGCAGGCACCGACAAACGCGGCACCAAGGTCACGCCCATGCCAGCGGCTACCATGTGCTTGATGGTCTCGAGCGAAGAGCCTTCGAAGCTTTTGCGGATGCCTTCTGCATTGCTAGAAAACCGAGCAAACTCTGGACACACTTCCAGCACATGGTCTCTAAAACAATGGCCATTGCCCAGCAGCAACATGGTCTCATTTTTCAGTTGCTGGGCAGTGATTGATTTTTTCTTGGCCAGCCCATGCTTGACTGGCAACGCGGCCATGAAAGGCTCATCGTACAAAGCAGCGGTGGCCAAGCCCATGTCTGGAAAAGGCTCTGCCAAGATGGCGCAATCGATCTCACCGGCGCGCAACATTTCCATCAGTTTGACGGTGAAGTTTTCTTGCAGCATCAAAGGCATTTGCGGCGTCTTCTTCATGATCTGACGCATCAAATCGGGCAGCAAGTAAGGCCCAATGGTGTAGATCACGCCCAATCGCAAAGTGCCGGCTAAGGGGTCTTTGCCGCGTTTGGCAATTTCTTTGATTTCTGCAGCTTGCTCCAACACCCCTTGTGCATGGCGAATGATTTCTTCACCCAAAGGCGTGGTGCTGACCTCGTTGGCACTGCGCTCGAACAACTTCACATCGAGTTCTTCTTCGAGTTTCTTGATGGCCACCGACAAGGTGGGTTGCGACACAGAGCATGCTTCGGCCGCTTTGCCAAAGTGCCTTTCGCGGGCCACCGCCACAATGTATTTCAGCTCTGTCAGGGTCATGCCAATTTCTCAAGCTTTCAAAAACTCCGATTTTCCACCCAACCAACGAGCGATGTGTCGCTCGGCCATGTCGGGGTATTGTGCAAGCAGCAAGGGTGCTACTTGCCTGGCCCAATCGAGCAAATGCTCGTCTGTGGCCAAATCGGCAAATCGCAACATGGCGGCCCCCGATTGTCGCGCACCCAGAAACTCGCCAGGGCCTCTGATTTCCAAATCACGTCTGGCAATCTCAAAACCATCGTTGGTGTCTACCATGGCACGCAATCGTTCGCGTGCCGTTTCACTCAAGCGGCCGCCGTCAGGGGTGCCGTACAGCAAAACACAGGCCGATGCGGCGGCACCGCGCCCCACGCGCCCACGCAACTGGTGCAACTGACTCAAGCCAAAGCGCTCGGCGTGTTCAATCACCATCAAGGAAGCATTGGGCACATCAACCCCCACCTCAATCACGGTGGTGCTGACCAACACGCCCATGCTGCCTTGTGTGAACTGGGCCATGACCTCGCGTTTTTCAGACACCGACATGCGGGAATGCAACAAGCCCACCGTCACGCCTGGCAACACGGCAGACAATTCTTCATGGGTGGCCGTGGCATTGGTTAAATCTAAGGCTTCACTTTCTTCAATCAGAGGGCATACCCAATAAACCTGTCGCCCTTCGGCCAATTGGGCGCCAATGCGCCCGATGACTTGATCGCGCCGGCTGTCTGAAATCACTTTGGTGACCACAGGGGTGCGGCCGGGAGGCAATTCGTCAATCACCGAGACGTCCAAGTCGGCGTAGTAGCTCATGGCCAAGGTGCGCGGAATGGGCGTGGCCGTCATCATGAGCAAGTGCGGCTCCATGCCTGCGTCTTGCATCTTGTCTCTGAGCGCCAAGCGCTGAGCCACGCCAAAGCGATGCTGCTCGTCAATGATGGCGAGCGCCAGATTTTTAAACTTCACCTGCTCTTGAATCACAGCATGCGTCCCCACCACCAAAGCGGCTTCGCCCGATTCAATCAAGGCCAGCATTTCAGAGCGTTCTTTTTTCTTCTGACTGCCTGTGAGCCAGGCCACGCGCACACCCAAAGGCGCTAGCCAGCCCACCAACTTGGCAAAGTGTTGTTGCGCCAAAATTTCGGTGGGCGCCATCAGGGCACATTGCCATCCGCCATCAATGGCCAACATAGCCGCCAAGGCTGCCACCACGGTTTTGCCAGCGCCCACATCGCCTTGAAGCAGCCGGTGCATGGGGACAGGCCGCGCCAAATCTTGCGCAATTTCTTGGCCCACTCTGTGTTGTGCCGCTGTGAGCTCAAAGGGCAAAACCTTTTTCAATTTGTCGTGCCATCCACCCGCTTTCACATGAAGGGCGGGGGCTCGCAAGGTATCGCGTTCTTGTTTGGCCATGCGCTGTGAAAGTTGCTGCGCCAGCAGTTCTTCGGCTTTCAGCCTTTGCCAAGCAGGATGCGAACGGTCTTCAAGGGCTGCAATGGAAACTTCTGGCGAGGGATGGTGCAAGTAGGTCAGGGCTTGGCGCAAACTGGGGGCCAATTTGCCATTGGGCGATGAAGGCCAGCTGATGGCAGCAGGCAATGTCTCGCCCAAATCGGCACGCGACAAGGCGCTGGCAATGGCGCGGCGCAAATAAGTTTGCGGTAAGCCCGCAGACACCGGGTAAACCGGCGTGAGCACCGAGGGTAGTTCACCCGATGCGGCCCTGAACGAAGGGTGCATCATGGTGAAACCCATCATCCCACCCTTGACTTCACCTCTGGCCCTGATCACCTGGCCAACAGCCAAGGCCTTTTGTTGGGCCGGATAGAAGCTGAAGAAACGCAGCACACAAGTGTCGGTACCATCGTCCACTCGCACCAACAGCTGGCGACGCGGGCGCAACTGTACCTCGGATGAAACTACGGTGGCTTCTATTTGAACGGCATCACCCTCTCTGGCATCGCGCAATTTGACAATGCGCGTTTCGTCCTCGTAGCGCAAAGGGATGTGCAGCGCCAGATCAATGTCGCGCACCAAGCCCATCTTGCGCATGGCTTTTTGCGGCGCTGACAAGGGCTTTGCAGGTATCTTTGCAGGGGAATTTGAGGATGCATTGGCTAGCATCCTCACATTGTGCCGTGGATGCGAGCCTTAGTTCGCCCAAGGCTCAGGACGCTTTCTCAACCGCCTTGGCCAACACAAAGGCAGACACCACATCTCGAATGGTCTTGCGCTCTGCCTGTGAGAGCGACAAGTAACGATCGATCATTTCACGATCGGCCAGGGCCATTTCGATGGGGCCCGCATTCATTTCATACACATAGGTTTTGCCGGGTGCACGACCAAAGCGAAGTTCGTCAGGGCTTACTTGCAACCACTCAGCCAATACGCGGAGCTTGTCCTGCGTGGGCATGACTTTTCCCAAAAGCCAGTTGCGGGCTGTGTGCGGGGTAATACTTCGTCCGTGGTAGCGAAGGTTGAAGGCGTTGGCCACCAAGGTGGGTGAAGCTCGCACACCTGCACTTTCCAACGCGCTGCGCAACCGATCAGCGAACTGTTGGGATTCGGATACTACTTTTGGCATACGCGTACAGTAATGTCTAGGGTTGACCCGATGTTGAATAAAGATAGATAGTTTCTTGAATGCGCTTTACATAATGCGCTTGATTGCAAAATTTAGAAACAAATGTTTTATAAATTTTTGCGCTTGGTCATGGGACAATCAGACTCTTTCACTTGGAACGGGTCTGGTTCGGCCCTCAAGAACATGACTCCTGCTAACAAGCCAATCTCAAATCAAAATTCAAATTCAAGCCCACAGCTTCAAGCCAAACGCCTCTTCAGTTTGAGTGACTTTGACTTTCACCTGCCCCCCGAGCTCATAGCCCAACACCCTGCCAGCGAGCGCAGCAGTTCTCGCCTTTTAGACGGCAGTGAGCCTGAACCCATTGATCGAATTTTCAAATCCTTGCCTGAATTGATGCAAGCAGGCGACTTGCTGGTCTTCAATGACACCCAAGTGGTGAAGGCGCGACTCTTCGGCGAAAAATCATCGGGCGGCAAAGTGGAACTCTTGATCGAGCGCGTGTTGCCCGAACACCGCGTGGTCGCCCACATGAAAGTCAGCAAGAAGCCCCCCATTGGCGCGAAGCTTCACATGGGCATAGATGCCAAACACGGTGCCGCCGGTTTTGAGGCTATTTTATTGGGACGATGGCCCGATGACAAGGGGGCCTTGTTTTGCTTTCAATTGAACGACGAACCACACGCCTTGATGGCGCAATATGGCCATGTGCCTTTGCCGCCTTACATCGAACGGTCTTATGACGGCAGCGCCTCTGACGCCGACATTGCAGAAGACGAAGCGCGCTACCAAACTGTGTTTGCAAGCAAGCCCGGTGCCGTGGCAGCGCCCACTGCGGCGCTGCATTTTGACGAAGTACTTTTGCAACAGCTGAAAGAGCGGGGCGTGAACACAGCCAGCGTCACCTTGCATGTAGGTGCGGGCACCTTTCAGCCCGTCAAGTCGGAAAACATTGCGGAACACACCATGCACTCCGAGTGGTATGACATTCCTGAAAGTACCCAACGCGCATTGCATGACTGTAGGGCGCGTGGTGGCAAAGTTTGGGCTGTAGGCACCACTTCGGTCAGAACTTTGGAGTCTTGGGCCCAATCGGGTCAAGCGCAAGGAGATACCCAAATATTCATCACGCCGGGCTTTGAATTTCAATGGGTGGACTGCCTCATCACCAATTTTCATTTGCCCAAAAGTACCTTGATGATGTTGGTCAGCGCCTTGGCTGGCTACGAGCATGTGATGCGTTTGTATGCGCATGCCATTTCAAAGCAGTATCGTTTTTTCAGTTATGGCGATGCCATGCTTCTGAAGCGAGCTTGAGCTCATTCGCCCTTTTACAAAACCTTGCCCAGATTGCCGCATGCTTGAATTTAAACTCCTCAAAACAGACCCCAATAGCCACGCGCGAAGAGGTCAGCTCACACTCAACCATGGTGTGATTCAAACCCCCATCTTCATGCCAGTGGGCACCTACGGCACCGTGAAAGGCGTGATGCCGCGAAGCCTTGAAGAAATGGGCGCGCAAATTATTTTGGGCAACACCTTTCACTTGTGGATGCGCCCTGGCCTTGACATCATGAAAAGCTTTGGCGGCTTGCATGGCTTTGAAAAATGGCAGAAGCCCATCCTGACCGACTCGGGTGGTTTTCAGGTTTGGTCTTTGGGAGCGATGCGCAAAATCACCGAGGAAGGCGTGCATTTTTCTTCGCCAGTGAATGGCGACAAGCTCTTCATGTCGCCCGAAGTGAGCATGCAAATTCAAACCATTTTGAATTCAGACATAGTGATGCAGTTGGATGAGTGCACGCCATATGAAACCAAAGGCCATCTCACCACCGAAGCTGAAGCTCGCAAATCGATGGAGATGAGCTTGCGTTGGGCCACACGCAGCCAAAACGAGTTTGCACGCCTGGAAAATCCCAATGCTTTGTTTGGCATTGTGCAAGGCGGTATGTTTGAAAACTTGCGCCAAGAATCGCTCGACCAGTTGGTTGAGATGAATTTTCCGGGCTATGCCATTGGCGGCGTGAGCGTGGGTGAACCCAAAGAGCAAATGCTGCAAATCATGGCCCACACGCCGCACCGTTTGCCTGCCCACAAGCCGCGCTATTTGATGGGCGTGGGCACCCCCGAAGATTTGGTGGAAGGTGTGGCGCAAGGTGTCGACATGTTTGACTGTGTCATGCCCACTCGCAATGCGCGCAATGGCACGGTGTTCACACGCTTTGGCGATTTGAAGCTGCGCAATGCTCGCCACAAATCGGACCCACAACCCTTGGACACCACGTGCACCTGCTACGCCTGTGCAGGCACGTCAAACGTATCTTGGGACGATGGCGGCCGAGAAGGATTTAGCCGCGCCTATTTGCATCATCTCGATCGCTGCGGCGAGATGCTCGGCCCCATGCTCACCACCATCCACAATTTGCACTATTACTTGCGCCTCATGCAAGAAGTGCGAACGGCATTAGAAACCGATACGTTCTCGGCCTTTCAAGTGCAGTTCAAACAGGCACGTGCCCGCGGTGTTTGAGTAGCGCCCAGGCGCGAACTCAAGCCACCTCTTCGGGCGTGGTGAAGACCGTCAACACACCGGTATAGCCATACAAGTGGTGATGGGCAATTTCGCCGCTGGCAAAAAAACCCACCAAAGGCACATCGCCCAGGGCATGGCGTATCCACTGCAGCTCAGCACTGGGGCCACCAAAGTGCGGACCGCCTCGCCCAGAGCAACTGACGTACACAGCACCTGCAATGCGCCGCGCGAGGTGCGGCGCTGCTTCGGCTTCACTGGCGGCCAAGGCATTGGCTATTTCTAGGCTCAAAGTTTCGGGCTCTAGCTCTTCTCGAATCTCAGAACAAATGCGCCGAAGATCGAACTTGGCGGCTTGCAAACTCATCTGACAAAAAGCCAATTTTTGTCCCACCGCCAAATGCTCGGCAATGGCCACACCTTTTCGCGCAGGGTCTAGGCCGATGATATGCCGCACGCGAACATCGGCACCCAAGCTACCCGTTCGGCCAACCCCTTGCTGACCTTGCGACGTGATACCAACCAGGGTTGACCTGACCGCTTTGAGTGCCGTTTGGGGCTCTGACAGTGACACCT
>JACCED010684787.1_pt1 | contig 11962 bp, 10 predicted proteins | sample 7455021 | NCBI WGS metagenome assembly JACCED01 (sample SAMN15323456, study PRJNA562643) | freshwater metagenome | isolation source: river surface water | place: USA:Blue River Watershed | collected 2017-08-19
CACTCTTTTATCACATCCCAGGAGTATCAGGATCTGTTAAATGAACTTAAGGAATCAAAGCTTTCGCGTCTAGAAAAAAACTTTTTGAATGAACTTGATTGGGATTTTAAGATTAATCAGGCGCTACCTGCAAAACATGTTAAAGAACTCTCACATGAGCAAACAATTGCCACTCATGTTTGGTCTAGTGCTAGAAAAAAGAATGATTGGAAAATTTTTTCTAAGCACCTTCAAAGGTTAATTGATCTTAAAAGGAGAGAGTCAACCTTTTATAAGGTGAGTAAACCTTACGATGCTCTCATTCGAGTTTATGATAAAGAATATACGAGTACTGAAATAACAAATTTATTCTTAGATTTAAGAACTGGTTTGTTAAAATTAAAAAACAAAGTAGACAGCGAAAAAAAATTTGTAAATGTAAAAGACCTTTCCGGGCCTTTTTCAATTGAGTCCCAAAAAGAATTGAGTCTCTATGTGTCTAAGCTTTTTGGATTACCCGAAGAAAACTCACGCTTAGATACTTCAGCTCATCCCTTCAGTATCAATATTTCTCCCCGAGATCAGAGAATCACGACTCGTTACTCTTTAGATCACTTAGATTCTTTTGGAAGCACAATGCATGAAGTTGGTCATGCTTTATATGAATTAAATCTTCCGAGTAAGTGGGAGGGAACACCATTTCAAGAGGCGATATCGTTATCAGTTCATGAGTCACAATCAAGATTCTGGGAAAATATCATTGGTAAATCAAAAGAATTTGGGGAATTTATTCATCCAAAAATGAGAGAACTTTTTCCGAAGGCAATGAAGAGGGTTAGTCCTGAAAATCTGTTTGTTATTTTCAATAAATCTGTCCCTGGGCTCATTAGAGTTGAGTCGTGTGAACTCTACTATAATCTTCATATAATCATTCGCTATGAAATTGAAGAAATGATTTTTAATCAGGGATTAAATGCGAAGGATATTCCTGAGGTCTGGAACAATAAATATAAAGAATATCTCGGTGTATTTTCAAAGACTTTTTCTGACGGAGTTATGCAGGATTCGCATTGGGCCGGTGCTGCCTTTGGATACTTTCCGACATATTCACTAGGGAATTTAATCTCTGGTAGTCTTTATCAAAAAATGAAAAAAGAAATGAAATCATTTGATAGAGACATTAAAAAAGGTGATTTTAAGAATATTGGGAACTATCTGAAAAAAAATATCCATGAGAAGGGAAGGTCCGTGTCTTCTAAAGATATTGTAGGTAAAATAAACGTCAAAGACTACCTTGATTATTTGGAAGATAAATTTGAGGTCTAAGATATGGAAGAATTATTTATTGGTGTGATGGATCTTCAGGAAGCTAAAAATCATCAAGCGAAGCTAAAAAATGCAGGAATCTTAATTGAACTAAAAACTAATGGTGCAACTTGCACGACTGGCTGTAAAGTAACCGTTGAAGTTTGGGGCAAATCAATAGATCAAACGATCCTTTTTGAACATTTTAAAAAGGATTTCATGAAGCATGTGCAGGGCCATGAGCCCAATTTTGACCATTTAGCAGCTGTCTTTGATACATCTTCTAATGAAGTTATTTGCCAGGCCTGTGGGATGAAGTTTTCACCAACTGTAAATGAATGCCCAGATTGTGGTCTCGTGTACTAAAAGTCTTTTTTTCGTAATCTTTTTTTTTCAGAGTCTTTTTTCTTTGAGGAGAGCCTTTCAAGAACAGCACTTCTTTTGGGTTTCGTCTTTTTTCTAATTTTTGGAGGAAGACGAACATCGTTAATCATCTGGTGCAACTTATCGATACAATCGTCCATATTTGCTTTTTGGGACCTATTTAATTGGCTTGTAATTTGGACTTCTCCGTTATCAAGAATAAATTGACTATATTTGTTTCTAAAACGTTCTATGACCGCTATGGGACAAGCTTTTGTTTCATTTATATTCCAATTTAAAATGACTTTCGAATTTACTTTGTTAATATTTTGGCCGCCGGCACCAGAGCTTCTTGAGAAAGAGAAGGTGAATTCAGAAAAAGGTATTTTAATCCTGTCCATAGTTGTTATCATACTAACATGAATGAGTGCCCTTGGTTTGTTTATATTATTAGAAATGAGAAGGGTCATCTTTACACAGGAATAACAACTGATCTTGAGCGAAGATTTAGGGAGCACAGTTTATCCAAGAAAGGGGCGAAGTTCTTTAATACAGGTGCACCAGTGGAAATTGTGTATAAGAAAAAATTTCAAACTCGTTCTCTTGCCTCAAAGTTTGAGTACTATATTAAAACACTCACGAGAGCTGAAAAGTTGAAGCTAATTTTATCAAAGAGATCTCTTCATGCTTAAAACGATTTGTACTGCTATTTTTAAGGCATCTGGTTGGACTTTTAAATCAAACTTACCAGATGATCTTCGTTCTTTTATCTTCATAGGTGCACCTCATACCTCAAATTATGATTTTATTCCTGCTATGGCGCTTTCTTTTCTTATGAAAAGAAATGCCAAGTTTGTGATCAAAAAAGAATGGCTCAAATTCCCCTTAAATCTCATTTTGGTACCTGCTGGGGCGATTGGTATTGATAGAAAAAAAGTTAAGGCCGAAGGGGGAATCAGTACAACTGATGCTATGGCGGAGCTTTTTAAGGAGTACCCAGAGCTTGTTCTTATGATAGCTCCTGAAGGAACTCGTTCAGCGAATCCTAATTGGAAAACTGGTTTTTACTACATAGCTCAAAAAGCGAATGTTCCTATTGTTTTGGGGTATGCAGATTTTTCGAAGAAAGAGGCAGGAATTGGCATGGTCATTTATCCGACAAATTTTGAAGAGGATATGAACAAAATAATGCAATTTTACCTTGGAATTGAAGGTAAGATCCCCCATAACTTTAAACTTGACGAAAAATATCGGTAACCATCAATCAATTAATCTTAAGATCCTAATCTTCCGATAGTGATTACATAAAATTAGGATCATTTTTAAATGCAGATATTTGCTTATACAACAAACTCTGACTTTCGCGAGCTTGTTAATCTTGAGTGCAGAGAGATAGCTGGTCATCAACCGGTTATCCACCAATCTTTTGAAGAGCTCAAAAACATGTTCGATGTTGTTCAAACAATTGATCTACTTCTGGTAGATTTTCCAGAAGATTTAACCAACAGCACGAAGATCAGAGACTTTATTTCTTCCTATGAAAAGTCGATAAAAAATATTCTCGTACTAGGTCACGAGAATAATTTTACAGAAAATACCAAATGCTTTTCAAGAATGGCCGTGAGTGAGTTTTTCGAACAGATGAAAATAATATGCGGCCATAACCAATTAACACCGACTGATTGGACGGCCATACCAATTTCAACCTTAGTTCATTTTAATTCTGTGCCCTTTGATCTTTACATTAAATTATCCTCTGATCGATTTGTTAAAAGATTCCCTGCCTTTGAAGAGATTAATAAAGGTCTCATAGACGCCCTCATAGACAAGGGTCTATCTGATTTATATTGTGAAAAAAAATATAATAGGGATTTTTCGATGATGCTTATTAATAACATGATTAATAAGCTCGATAGAAGTTATAGTTCCGTTTCTCAAAAATTAAATGCATTTGGCGAGGTCTTTGAAACAGTTAGAGATATTATTCATAATCTCGGTATCACTGGAAGAGTCATAGAGGTCTGCGAGTCTGCGATTGAGTCTTTAATGTCGGTAGTCTCAATGGAAAAGGATGAGTTCTCAGAGTTTTTGAATCACTTAAAAGAAGATAAGAAGTTGGCCTTTCAATTTAAACTCATCAATCTTACGAATTACATTGGTTGTCAGTTAATTAATGATATGAAAATGGAAAATGCTCATGAGCAAATTAAAACGTTTGTATTTGCATCATTTTTTTGTGACATGCATTTAAATAATCAGAAGCTCCACTTTTTTAGAACAGCAGATGAGGTCGAAACTCTGAAGGAAGTTGACCAGAAAATGATTTTAGTTCATGCGATAAAAGCTTCAGAATTAATCTCAAAATACAAGAATGCCCCGAAAGATGTTGCTAAAATCATCACTCAACATCATGGGAGTTTTACAGGAATTGGTCTTCCTAACGAAAAATCTAGTCAACTTCTTCCGTTGTCTAAGGTTCTTATTGTTTCCCAAGATCTAGCGTTTTCTATTCTTTTAGATATTGATACTCCGGCACTTGAAGTCATGAGAAACCAAATTAAGCAAAATAAGTATCCAAGCTTATCTAACCTCTTAGAATGTCTTGAAAAAAACCTAGACCAATCCAAAACACAATAAGCGACAAGAAGTCTGTAATTTCTTCAATTCATTTTGTCAGGGACCTGACTTACATGTAGAACCCTATTATGGATAAATTAAACCCAGATGAGCTGCCTATTACAGCGTGGCTTCCTACGACATTAAAAGAAGCAAAAAAGCGTGGATGGGACGAACTTGATGTCGTATTAATCACTGGTGATGCCTATGTCGATCACCCTGCATTTGGGGCGGCGGTCATGGGGAGAATTTTTGAATCTCTTGGTTTAAAGGTTGCGATCATTGCTCAACCTAACTGGAGAGACGATCTTCGTGATTTTAAAAAATTTGGAAGACCAAAATATTTCTTCGGTGTGACCTCGGGAAATATGGATTCCATGGTGAATAAATATACCGCAGGAAAAAGACTTCGCTCTGAAGATGCTTACACCCCTGGTGGATCAATCGATTTTAGACCAGATTATGCGACTTCCGTTTATTCTCAAATTCTAAAAAAACTCTATCCCGATACACCGGTGATCATCGGTGGAATTGAAGCTTCTTTAAGAAGAGTGACTCATTATGATTTTTGGCAGGATAAACTGATGCCAAATATTCTTTCTTGGTCTGGAGCTGATTTATTAGTTTATGGGATGGGAGAGCAGCCTATACGAGACATTGTAAAGTACCTAATGAGAGGAACACCTTTTGAAAATCTCAAAACAATTCCTCAGACAGCTTTTCTTCAAAACAAAAGTGACGAGCTTCCAAAAAATAAGCAATGGGAAACTTTTGAATTAACCTCACATGATGATTGCCTTAAAGACAAACTTGCCTACACAAAAAACTTTATGCACGTTGAGGTTGAGAGTAATAAACAATTTGCTAAAAGATTAATTCAAAAAATTGATGATAAGGTTCTGGTCATCAATCCACCTTATCAAACGATGACTGAAAAAGAGATTGATTCATCTTTTGATCTTCCGTATACGAGGCTTCCGCATCCAAAATATAAAGACCGCGGGCCGATATCGGCATTTGAAATGATAAAGTTTTCGATAAATACTCATAGAGGGTGTTTTGGTGGTTGTAGTTTTTGTACGATCTCTGCTCACCAGGGAAAAATGATTGCCAGCCGTTCTAAAAAATCGATCATGAAAGAAGTGGATCAGGTTGCAAGAATGCCAGACTTTAAAGGCTATATTTCTGATATCGGTGGGCCATCTGCGAACATGTACCAGATGAAAGGAATTGATCAAGATATTTGTGATAAGTGCGCGGCACCTTCATGTATATTCCCTCAGATTTGCAAAAACCTAGATACCAATCCACAAAAAATGACTGAGCTTTATAAAGAAATCTCCGCCCATAAAGAGGTGAAGAAAGCGTTTGTTAGCTCAGGCCTTCGATATGACTTAATGTTTGATCCTCGATCAACTCACCCGAAAGAAGATGAAGCTTATGTGGAGCAACTTATTACTCACCATGTCTCTGGAAGACTGAAAGTCGCCCCTGAACACACAGAGGATGAAGTTTTAAAGCTCATGAGAAAACCAAGCTTTTCATTCTTTCATAAATTCAAAGAGCGATTTGAAGAAATTTCCCGTAGAAAAGGGATCAAACAAGAAATTATTCCTTATTTCATTTCTTCTCACCCTGGTTGCACTCCTGAGGATATGGCAAAACTGGCCGCCAAAACTAAAGCTTTGGGATACAAACTTGAGCAGGTTCAGGATTTCACTCCCACTCCCATGACAGTGGCGACAGAAATTTATTACTCCGGCTATCATCCTTATACTCTAAAAAGAGTTCAAACAGCGATCAGTCTTGACGATAAAACGAAACAAAGAACATTCTTTTTTTGGTATAGGCCCGAAAACAAAACATTTATTAAAAACTATCTTTCTAAGGTAAAGATGTTTGATACGATGAAAGAGCTATTCGGTTAGCTTTTTGTCGTGTAATATTCGCTCATGTCTACTTTACTAACACTTCAAAATTTAAGTCTTCATTATCCACATAAAGTTATTTTTAAAGAAGTAACGTTTACTCTCAATCAAGGTGATAAAATCGGGGTTCTGGGTTTAAATGGGCATGGCAAGTCCTCTCTCTTTAAGGTCATTGCTGGACTGGTTAAGCCTGATACGACGGTTCCACCTTTTATATATGATAAGAGTAAGGATTTTACTTTCTTCTATGTTCCGCAAGAACTAACGAATCTTTCAGATTGGACAGTTGAGGATTATTTTTTTGAGTTCCATCCTGAAATGGGAAAACTTAAAAAGAGACTGAATGAAGTGAATGAGTCTCTTGGTAATGGTGATGGGAACTTCGATAAACTTATTTTGGAACAAAGCCGCATTTATGAAGAACTGACAAAGTTAGGTGAAGATAAAATTCACGCTCAATTTGTCAGTTATCTAAAATTTTTCGGAGTCCAAAATATTCACCGGCAAATGGATTCTCTCTCTGGTGGTGAACAAAGAAAAGTGGCCCTGAGCCTCGGGCTTTCGGCACCTCAAGAACTGATTTTATGGGATGAGCCTACAAATCACTTGGATCTTGAAACAATTCAAGATTTTGAAGATGAACTTCAGGCAAGTAAAAAAACGTTTATGATTATCTCCCATGATAGGAGTTTATTAAACAACGTCGTCGATCGAATTATTCATATTCAGCAAGGGAAGCTTAGATCTTTTTCTGGAACTTACGAAGCCTATCTTCAATTTTTAATAGAGGATCAAAAAAGAAGAGAGAAGGAACTCGATAAACTCTCAAACATGCAAAGACGAGAGACGGCTTGGATCAGGCGCGGAGTACAGGCAAGACGGACCAAAAGTAAGAAGAGAATCGAAGATTACGGCACACTTAACAAAACGATCCAGGATCTTAAATCCCAGGCCCATAAATCTGTAAGCCTAAATCTGCAGTCTTCTGGAAGAAAAACAAAAATACTTCTTTCTGCTGATGAGCTCTCTTTAAAATTTGGTGAAAGGAATCTCTTTGATAACCTCACTTTCTCAATCGCCAAAGGTGATAAGATAGCCCTTTTAGGTAGAAATGGCGTTGGGAAAAGCTCTCTATTAAAGATTCTTTTGGGTGAACTTGAGGCAACTTCCGGTAAAGTTGGAAGGGCCCATGGTCTCGACGTCGGGTACTTCTCCCAAAAAAGAGAGGCCCTAAAAGATGATGAAACTCCTTGGAAAATGATTGGCGAAGGAATTGATTATGTGATCTCTAACACTGGTGAGAAACGACATGTCGCTAGTTATTTAGAAAATTTTCTTTTCAGTTCTGATGAGGTTAAGCGTCCTATTCATACATTCTCTGGTGGCGAAAAAAATCGACTTCAACTTGCTCAGTTCATGAAACATGCTCGAGACATTTGGATATTTGATGAGCCAACCAACGACTTAGATTTGGAAACTATAGGGATTTTGGAAGAGGAGCTCAGAAACTATGAAGGCGCCTTAATCATTGTGGGTCACGACCGTTCCTTCATTAACAATGTGACAGATAAATGCTGGGTCCTTCATGACGGTAAACTGGAGAATTTCGAGGCGGGCTTTTCCCAAGCGGAATTATTCCTTGAAGCGATTCATCTAGAGGAAGAGCTGAAAAAAAAGAATGTGCAGCAACCTCAATTGGGCCAAGCTTCAGGTCCAGTCCAGTCAAAGTTAAGTAATAAGGAGAAAAATCGCTATGATGAACTCCCTGCCGAAATTGAGAAGCTAGAAGCACGAGTAACTAAATTGAAGGCTGAAATAGCTGAAGTGGATTACTCAACCATGACAAAGGATAAGAAAGTTAAGCTAGAGAAAATACAGTCAGATTTGTCTGATGCTGAAATTCGGTTAGAAAAAACTTATGAAGAATGGGCGAGGTTAGAGGAAAAAATGAATTAGTTCCTAGAGGAACTATTTACCTGCCGGCATTCATGACCCCTCTCTTGAAAGAGATTTCTTGTAGTTTATAATTTAACTATGAGAATACTGACTCTAACAATTCTATTTTTTAGTGCTATTTATTATCTCAATAAGGGACCAGAGGATACAAATTCCAATGCTGATACCTTAGTCTTAAAGCAAAGTGCCCCTGATCGTGCTGAGAGGATTCTTACAGTAGACAAGCCTAAAGTACTACCAGATTCAGAAGAAGTTGTTTCTGACTTACAACAAAATGATACCCAAGATGAGAACGAAGAGGAATTTTCTGACTCTGATGAAGAAATGGATCGTGCTGAAGAAGTACAAATAAGCGAGATAGAGGAAGGATGGAATTCGGAACTTAAATCTGTACTGAACAGATTAGAGCCGGTTGAGGGTGATAGCATTCATAAAACTTATCTTGAAGAGCAGCAAAATTACCAAAATATGCTTGATAACCTCATGAATGAAAAGGGATTAAAAACTTCAAATGAGGCCTCTCTAGAAGTTGATCAAATGATCACTCAACTAGATCAGAAGCATCAAGAAAAGCTTAAGGAAATTCTTGGAACCCATTATGAGGCGATAAGAGATCAATACGAAGAATATATAGAAAATTCTCAGAGAGAATAGCACTCCCAATCTTTATTATTTCCGACTTTAAAAAAGACCGTTCTTTTGGTAATCATGGAAAAAAAATTATCGTTCCAAGGATAACACATGCTTGCTACCCATGATTTACGTTTGCAATTTGGTGGTCGAACTTTATTTGATGAGGTGAATCTCAAATTTACCCCAGGTAATTGTTACGGCATCATTGGCGCTAATGGGGCAGGTAAATCAACCTTTTTAAAAATCTTATCGGGTGAAATTTCTCCCACTGCTGGTCGTATTGAAGTTTCTCCAGGTGAAAGGATGGCGGTTTTAAAGCAAAACCATTTCGCCTTTGATGAAGAGGAAGTACTTACGACGGTTATTCTTGGTCATTCTCAATTAGTCGAGATTATGAAAGAAAAAGATGCCATTTATGCTAAGGAGAATTTCTCAGACAAAGACGGCGAGAGGGCCGCAGAATTAGAGTCCCTCTTTTCTGAAATGAATGGCTGGGAAGCGGAGGCCAATGCTTCAAGCTTACTTGCTGGTCTTGGTATCGGTGAAAATTTACACAAAAAGAAAATGAAAGAATTAACTGGGGGAGAAAAGGTTAAAGTTCTTCTCGCTCAGGCACTTTTTGGAAAACCGGAAATTCTTCTTTTGGATGAACCAACGAATGACTTGGATCTTAAGGCCATCCAATGGTTAGAAAATTTTATTATGGATCAAAATGATACGACTGTTCTCGTTGTTTCCCATGATCGTCACTTTTTAAACAAAGTTTGCACTCATATTTGTGATATCGATTTTTCAAAAATAAAACTCTACGTTGGAAATTATGATTTTTGGTATAAGTCCAGTCAGCTCGCCCAACGAATGCTTTCAGATATTAATAAGAAAACAGAAGACAAAATGAAGGAGTTAAAAGAATTCATTCAGCGATTTTCTGCTAATGCCTCAAAATCAAAACAAGCCACTTCTAGAAAAAAACTTTTAGATAAATTAACTCTCGAGGATATTCAACCCTCCTCGAGGAGATACCCTTATGTTGGCTTCAGACCAGATCGTGAGGCCGGTGATCAATTATTGAAAGTGGAAAACCTCACAGTCATTCTTGAGGGAGAAAAAATCATCAATAATATCTCTTTCACCATTAAAAAAGGGCAGAAAACAGTTTTTCTCGCATCCTCAGAAGTTGTAACGACCGCATTGTTTAGGGCCCTCATGGGTGAAATAAAACCAGAAACTGGAAAGATAGAATGGGGTATTACTACGACCAGGGCCTATCTTCCTAATGATAACTCCGAGTTTTTCAAAGATGCTAAATTAGACCTCATTAACTGGCTTAGGCAGTATTCAAAAGATCAGACGGAAACTTTTTTACGCGGGTTTTTAGGGCGCATGCTTTTCTCTGGAGAAGAAGCTCTAAAAAAATGTAATGTCCTTTCTGGAGGAGAAAAAGTTCGTTGTATGCTCTCAAAGATGATGCTTTCAGGGTCTAACGTCTTGGTTATGGATAATCCCACGAATCACCTCGATCTTGAGACAATTACGGCCGTTAACGAGGGTCTTATTGATTTTAAGGGCACTCTTCTTTTTACTTCCCACGACCATGAATTTATTCAAACGATTGCGAACAGAGTTGTTTCTATTGAACCATCAGGCCTACGTGATGAAGAGTGTACCTACGACCAATTTCTTGGACTTGAATAGATCTAAAGTATTGAATCTATGAAGATCATAAGCTTGTAATTTCTACCCCCCTGGGTTGAGATCAATTTGAGTCTGGGCTATAAATTCCTAAACTCTCGCAAGGTGATCAATCCATGTTAAAGGCAATAGTCCCTTTCTTTCTTCTTATGAATTCGGCATTGGCCGAGAAATGGAATCGTTCAAATAATCCTGATTTTTTCAACGTGATCATCGGTAAGAGTGTTGAGAAAAATTTTCAAAAACTTCCCTTAAAAGCTTCTATCAAAGACGACCGCTATGGCTGGTCAGAAAGTTACTGGCCATCTTATTTAGGTGGAATTGCTTATCGTTGGAATCATCCCTTCCCGAATCCATTTTCCTATGAATTCCATACTAAAGAAGAACTTCTCCAGATGAGTGAAGATCAACTAGCTCAACTTTCTCCAGCTGAACTATACGATATCGCTATGGGAGATTATTCCTACAAGCTCACCAAAAAAGTTTTAAATAAATATTCTCCAGATGATTTATGGTGGGAAGGAATTTGTCATGGATGGGCGCTTGCTGCTTTACATTACCCTGAGCCAGATAAGACTTCCCTCATCAATAAAGATGGAATTAGAGTTTCTTTTGGTTCGTCTGATGTGAAGGCCCTCGTTTCCATGCACGACGCTTTTAACTCTCGAGGTTTTTATGTTCGAGTTGGTGATCGATGTGCAGCAGAAGGAAAAGTTGTAGGTGAGGGATCAGAGGAAGATTTTAATCAAACTCCTTCTTCTCAGGACGCATCAAAATCGGCCTGTAGAGATGTTAATCCGGGTGCCTTTCATATCGTTCTAGGCTCTCTTATTGGTATTCATTCCAAAGGTTTTGTCGCTGATGTTGATCGATATAATGATGTTTGGAACCAGCCTGTAACAGGCTACGAATCGGAAATTATAAAAAGTCTTCCCTTATCCAAAACAGATTTAAAAAATGGTGTCTCTAAAAAAATCCAGATTAAAACTAAAATGATTTATGGTGAGGAACTTCAATTCTTTACTCAATCGGCCCTTGATGAGGGAGAAAATAATTTTGTTTCTAAAGAGCCAGTTACAGGGACAATTGCTCAAGCCTTTAAAGCTAAAAATTATGAGTATATCCTGGAGCTAAGTAGTTCAGATAACATTATGGGTGGTGAGTGGATTTCAGAAACTCGCCCAGATATGATATGGATGAAGACGAAGGATTATTCCTTTAATTCCTCTTCTCTTCCACTTGAAGGGTTGAATAAAATCTATAAACCGGTAGTCCGATCAAATCTAAAAGTTGATTAAGATTAGAAGACGTTCTTCATTTTAATTTCACTTAAGGCCGATTCTAGCGCCCTAAGAATGAGGTCTTGATTGATCATATCCTTACCTAAAGAATACTCTTTTGGGGTTAAGGACCTTTCGATGGCAATATTTTCTTTGTTTATTTTTGTTGTGACTGAACTTGTATCAATTTTCTTCACCTGAAATTGAAAA
>JACCED010316545.1_pt1 | contig 11956 bp, 6 predicted proteins | sample 7455021 | NCBI WGS metagenome assembly JACCED01 (sample SAMN15323456, study PRJNA562643) | freshwater metagenome | isolation source: river surface water | place: USA:Blue River Watershed | collected 2017-08-19
AGAACGGTGGTGATTGCTGCGGTCAACGTCGTCTTGCCGTGGTCGACGTGTCCAATGGTGCCGATGTTAACATGCGGCTTGTTGCGGCTAAATTGCTCCTTGGCCATAGGTCAGTGAGTTCTTTCTGTTTTTCTGGTTATTCTTGAACTGGTTACAAATCGTCGAGATCGCTGGCCCACTCAACTGAAGGCTAACGCCCATCAATCGCTGAAACCATCACCGCCGCAGACCTTCGAAGCATCGTCGGATTCTCCGACTCACCCCGAAAGGACCAACTCAAAGCTCTCACGATATCGGCTTTAAACTGATCCAGCACCGAAACGACAGGGAGCCTGGGACCGGGATTGAACCGGCGACCTCGTCCTTACCAAGGACGTGCTCTGCCAACTGAGCTACCCAGGCATAAACCCCATCACTACAAGTGCTTGCCTAAAGGAATCTTGAGCCCGGACTCCGTTCACACGAATGTACAGACCCGCGAAGCGCCTTCAAAGCGGGCGGTCAAAGTACCAAGGGGCACCCGCGTGTCAAAAAAAAACCTGATTTGGTCGGCGCCTTCCGGTTGTCTTGAGTGAGCACAATGCGTCCAACTCCCCCCACTCCCCTACTTCACGTCCTGCTTCTCCTGCCCCTCGCCGCTCTGCTGTCGGCAAAGGAATCGTTGGGCGCCCCCCCAAACAAACCGGCGAATGAGCTGTCTCAAGCCCACCAATCGCTCGTCGAATCAGCCCAACCTCTCCTCCAGCGCTTCTGCACGGACTGCCATAATCCCGAGAAATCCAAAGGCGAGGTCGATATTGCCTCGGCGCTCAAGGACCCCGACCTCCTCAAAAACCGCGCTTTTTGGCGCGACGTGATCAAACAGACCACTTCATCCCAAATGCCGCCGGCCAAGGCAGAGAAAAAACCGTCTGCTTCCGAGCGAACAAAACTGACAGACGCCATTAACGCAGCGCTCGCGACTGCAGTGGCAGCACTACCCCCAGATCCTGGTTCAGTGACCATGCGTCGCCTGAACCGAACAGAGTACAATCACACCATCCGAGATTTGCTCCTCGTTGACCTGAATGCATCCGAAGCGTTCCCTGCCGATGATATCGGAGCCGGCTTCGATAACATTGGCGAAGTCCTCACGCTGTCCCCTGTGCATGCAGAGCGCTACCTCGACGCAGCATCCAACTTGGCAACCCGAGCACTTCCCCCAAAAGAGGAACCCGAGCGTCACAAGTTCGTCAGACCGCAATCATTCGAACCGGGTGGGTTCCCTGAGAAACCCTCCGACCGCCCTTTCGACAATCCCCGTCACACACTCGCGACAACCCAGACATTCGATGAATCGGGAGTCTACAAGTTATCCATCTCCGTATCTTCTACAGGCGCGCTGATGTCAGAAGTGCCTTTGCTAGAGGTGTATGTTGACGGAAAGCTCACAGGAGTCTTCGAGGTCTCTTCGCCGTACAAAACCTGGAAAAACCTCGAACTCACACTGCCCCTCGAAGAAGGATCGCGGCGCTTCGAGTTCCGATTCGCAAACCCAGACACAACGCTCCCTGACCGGATGATCTTCGCGAAGTCCGCAACCTTCAGCGGACCCGCAGACCGCCGCACCCGATTTCAGAGAAAGGTGGCATCCCTACTCGCCGATTTTCCCGAACACAAACACGCAGAGGTGTTCACCGAATGGTTCTTGACCCGCAGTTTTCGACGCCCACCAACAACAGATGAGAAAACCCGATACGCAACGCTTTTCAAATCGAGCGCAACCCCCCAGACCTTTTTTGACGGCGCCCGCGCGATCGTCACCATGGCCCTCTGTTCACCTCACTTCGTTTTCCGTCCAGAGCCGAGCGCTAGCCCCAAGCCCGGCATGTCTCGCCTTTCAGATATCCAACTCGCGTCTCGGTTGAGTTACTTCATCTGGAGCAGCATGCCCGACGAGGAACTGCTCAGCCTCGCAAGCAAGGGCCAACTTCAGTCCAATCTCGACGCACAGATCAACCGCATGCTCGCCGACCCAAAGGCATCAACTCTCGTGTCCAACTTTGGGATGCAATGGCTCCAACTCCAGCGCTTCAGCGGCTTCATGCCGGATTCCACACAGTTCCCGCTCAACGAAACACTCCGGCGATCCATGTTCAAAGAGACCGAGCTGTTCCTGACCGAGGTCTTCCTAAAAAACCGCCCGGTAACAGACCTCGTTGCCGGACGGTACTCCTTTCTGAACGAAACACTTGCGCAGCACTACGGCATTGCGGATACCGCCGGCAATCCGATGAAAGGCCCTCGCCAGCGCCCTGCGGGGACCGCACTTAGAGGGAGGGATTTTCAAAAGGTGGATCTGAGCGATTCCCCTCGCTCCGGCATCCTAACCCACGCGAGTGTTCTCGCCGTAACCTCCAACCCCACAAGAACTTCTCCCGTTAAACGCGGCAAGTGGGTGCTGGAGCAAATCATGGGGACTCCACCTCCACCGCCACCACCAAACGTCCCCGAACTGGAGTCCAACAAGGAAGCGAAAGGTACCCTCCGGCAACGCATGGAAATGCACCGCGAGAATCCGGCCTGCGCAAACTGCCACCAATCAATGGACGCCATCGGGTTCGCCCTAGAAAACTTCGATGTGATTGGACGCTACCGTGACGCTGACGCTGATGGACCAATCGATCCTTCTGGCAAGCTGCCCGATGGCACCGCTTTTTCGGGGATCGGAGACCTGAAAAACATCCTCGCATCCAAGCAAGACGTCATCGTTCGGAACGTTACGGAAAAGCTGATGACCTACGCCCTCGGCCGCAGCCTCGATTTCTTCGATGACCGCCCAATCCAAAAAATCGTCACTGAAGCTGCATCACAGGAAAATCGGTTCCACTCGCTGGTGAGAGGCATCGTCAAAAGTGACCCCTTCCTTTTCCAACGAGGAATGCCCGGTCCAAAGGTTGCTAAAAAGAGTCCGTAACTTTTCCCCTATGACATCCCATTCCCGCCTTCTGCATCGTCGGACCATTCTCCGTGGCCTGGGGGCCTCTCTCGCATTACCTTGGCTTGAAGGAATGGGCCCTCTCTCGTCCTGGGCAAATGCTGAGGAATCCGCCACAAAGCTGACGCCCAACCGGATGGCCATCCTCTACATTCCCAACGGAGTCCACATGCCCGACTGGCGCCCCGCCGAAGGCCCTCTTTCGCAGCTCCCCAAAACCCTCGCTGCCCTCGAATCACACAAGGACTATCTTCTGCCTGTCAGCGGACTTACCGCTGACAAAGCCCGGGCAAACGGTGATGGTGGAGGGGATCACGCACGCGCACTCTCAGCGTTCCTGACCGGTACGCAGCCAAAAAAAACGGATGGGGCTGACATCCGTGCAGGGATCTCTGTTGATCAAGTTGCAGCCGCCGCAGTTGGCGACCGGACCAGGCTTTCGTCCCTTGAAATCGGCTGCGAACAGGGATCCATGGCCGGAAACTGCGACTCCGGATACAGCTGCGTCTACTCTTCAACGATGTCCTGGCGATCCGCCTCTCAACCTCTTCCCAAGGAGGTGAATCCCAAACTGATCTTCGAAAGAATCTTCGGCTCAGGTTCCTCGGAGGAGCGGAAGCGCCGCGACGCCCAGCGGAAAAGCATCATTGATTTTGTCCGTCAAGATGTCGCATCGCTCAACAAACAACTTGGTTTGCGCGATCGCCAAAAACTCGACGAATACGTCACTTCCATCCGCGATCTCGAGCAGCGCATCGAACGAGCAGCCACGCATGCCGAACCCAAGCACCCTGAGGGCTTCAATGTTCCAGAGGGCATTCCCCAAGATTACCAGAGCCACATCCGGTTGCTGTGCGACCTCCTCGTGCTGGCATTCCAAACGGACTCGACCCGCATCGCTACCTTCGTCATGGCCAATGAAGGCAGCAATAAGGCATACCCATCTGTTGGAGTCAAAGAAGGCCACCATGACCTTTCCCATCATGGCAACAACCCCGAGAAGATGGAGAAAATCGCGGCCATCAATCGCTTCCACATCGAACAGTTCGCGTACCTCCTCGAAAAACTCAAATCCACCCAAGAGGGGGACGGGAATCTCCTCGACCACAGCATGATCGCAATAGGAAGCGGCAACTCGGATGGGAACCGCCACAACCATGATGACCTCCCGATCCTTCTCGCTGGCAGAGGGAACGGCACCCTCTCAACCGGACGTCACCTCGTCATCCCTGGCGAAACTCCGCTCAATAACCTCTGGCTCGGAATCCTTAACCGAATGGATGTCCGCACGGCTCGGCTAGGAGACAGCACAGGTGAGCTCAAAGGACTAAAAATCTGATGACACGTCGAACGATGCGCATCGAGATGCTCCAAGTGGCAGCACGAGGCGCCAGAGCTCTCGGAGAATCCGCATCGTTAGTCCACGAGCGGCTTCTTCGATCGGAGGGACCTTCCGGCGGAGGTGCCGACCGGGATGGGCGAGACGACCTTTATTACACCATCTTCTGGCTCGCCTGCCTGGATGCGCTCGGGTCCACTCCTCCTCGCGGGGAAAAAACGAAGCAGTTCGTTGAATCCCACCAATCCGGGGAACACCTGGATCTCATTCATCTCGGCGCGCTTGCTCGTTGCCGCGCCGCACTCGGACTCAATGACGCGAGCGTGGAACGGTCTCTCTTGCAACGCATGGAATGCTTTAGAAGCCAAGATGGCGGCTACGACAGCAGTCCCGCACATCCCACAGGCAATGCCTACGCCGCATTTGTCGCCTTCGGAGCCTACCAAGATCTCGGGCACGAGATTCCCTCACCTCTCGAACTTGTCCGCTCGCTCAAGCGACTCGAATCCCGCGATGGCGCTTGGGGAAACTTACCCGCTCTACCCCGCGGATCGACGAATCCAACCGCAGCGGCAATCACCCTCCTCTCACAACTTCAAATGCCTCTCAACATGAGTGTTGCGGATTGGCTGCTCGGGCAGGTGCATCCCCAAGGCGGATTCATGGCGATGCCACTCGCACCAATCCCTGATTTACTTTCTACCGCCACCGCCCTGCACGCACTCTCATGCCTTGAAACACCTATCCCCGCGGCAATTCACGAGGCCTGCCTCGACTTCATCGACAGTCTCTGGTCTGCCGAAGGCGGATTTCACGGACACTGGAATGACGACCATCTTGACTCCGAATACACATTTTATGGTCTGCTCGCCCTCGGCCACCTGTCGTGAAAAGCAACACTACATTTCCGTCGGATGTCTCAAGAAACGCCTAGCGGCGCGCGCAACTCCAATCTTCAGGAACGCGTCCTGAACGCGGCATCACCCCGCTGCCGCGCACGGCTCTATCGAGTCCTCTTCCGCGAACAACTTGAACGACTGAAGGCTGGTATGACGGAAACCATTTGTCGTCACCGGTCACAATCTCAATGTCGAGCGGCACGCAGTCGCAGCAATCGGTCAGTCCTCCACAGGCATTCGCTGTGGGATGTGATTTTTGAGCAGGAAGCCTAAGCCCCTCCGAATCGAAAAGAACAACCGGAACGAAAATCCGCAGCGACGACCCCATTCCCCAGCTTTCTCATTTACAACCGATTACACACGTTCCCCGTCTACATCGACTCCATCATCCGCTCGAGAATCTCCAATCGCTCCTCGGGGGTCTTGAAGAGATTAAGCCGAGGAAACTTCCCGAGGATTTGGATGAACTCCCCATCGCGTCGTTTCATCTTCACTCGCTCATCCTGCACCTCGACATGACGCAATCCTTTCTCTGCGGCCTTGATCCGGATTCGCTGAATCACCGCGAGGTTGAGCGCCGGTTGCGGAATCTGCGATCCATGAAAATCGCGCCACCCCGCAAGGACTCGCTCGACTTCAGCCGAATCTCCCGCCGAGCACAGCATCCGGTACGCTCGAATGCGCTGGGAGGGATCCTCGATATAGGCCTCTGGCAGAAATGCGCCTGCCACAATACGCCGATCTCGACTGATATAGTCGGCTTCGCACAGCGCCACAAAATCGAAAGAATAGGCAGCCAGACCAACATCCGCCGCCGTCGACTCTCCCTTGGTCCGTGCGATCGCACGCTTCAGTAGCGTGCAGTACAACTCCAAGCCCACAGTGACGATATGCCCGCTCTGTTGCGTACCCAAAATATTCCCTGCGCCCCGAATCTCCAAATCCCGCATCGCAATCCGGAAACCCGCGCCAAGATTCGAGTACTGCTGCATCGCCGCGACGCGTTTCCGAGAATCTCCCGCAGGAATCAAATCTCTGGGCAACATGAGATACGCATAAGCCTTCATCCCTCCACGCCCAACTCGTCCTCGCAGTTGGTAAAGGTCCGCCAACCCAAATCGGTCGGCGCGATCAATGATGATCGTGTTGGCATTCGGAATATCCAACCCGCTCTCGATAATCGTCGTCGCAACCAGCACGTCAGCATCGCCAGTGATAAATCGTTGCATCACATCCTCCAACTCACCGTCCGCCATCTGACCGTGCCCCGTGATTACCCTCGCACCCGGAACCAACTCCGTGATCCGCTTTCTCAACCACTCGATGCTCTCCACTCGGTTGTGGAGAAAATACAGCTGCCCACCGCGCTGGATCTCCCGTTGAATGGCATCTCGGATCACCCGCTCGTCATACGGACGGACCTCCGTCTCGACGGGAATCCGGTTCGCCGGAGGGGTTTCCAACGTGCTCATCTCGCGCGCGCCCATCAAAGAAAGATACAACGTTCGCGGAATCGGTGTCGCAGAAAGAGTGAGCTGGTCCACGAGGCTGAATCTCGCCTTCAACTCCTCCTTGTGTTTCACCCCAAAGCGCTGCTCCTCATCCACAATCACAAGCCCAAGATCACGAAATCGCGTGTCCTTGGAAATCACCCGATGCGTCCCGACCACAATATCCACCGATCCATCCTGCAATCCTCTCAAGGTCTCAGTCTGCTCCCCACGATTCCGATACCTCGACAACATCTCCACTCGAATCGGAAATGCGCTCATCCGCTCCCGAAATGTTCGGTAATGCTGCTCCGCCAAAACGGTGGTGGGAACCAATACCGCGACCTGACGCCGCCCCATAACCGCTTTGAAAGCAGCCCTCAGCGCAACCTCTGTTTTGCCGAAACCGACGTCACCGCAGATCAAACGATCCATCGGTCGCTCCGATTCCATGTCGCGCTTGACCGCCTCAATCGCTCGCAGCTGATCCTGTGTCTCTTCAAACGGACACGCGTCCTCAAACTCATGCTGCCAGTGGGTGTCGGGTGGTGAAGCGATCCCCACCGCACTCATCCGTAGTGCCTGGATCTCCAAAAGGCGCCCTGCGTACTCCACCGCAGCACGCTCGGCCCGAACCTTTGAGCGGCCCCACTTACCGTCACCCAACTCATTGAGCGGTGGATTCTTTCGCCCCAGGCCAACGTATTTTGAAATCTGGTTCGCCTGCTCCATCGGCACGTAGACCCGCGCTCGCTTCGCGTACTCGATGACCATCACTTTTTCTTCCCCGCCCCCCTCCCGAGGGATCTCACTCAGCCCCTCATAGCGACCTATCCCGTACTCCAAATGCACCACCAAATCCCCCTCTTGGATCTCAGAGAAATCCATCGGCCCCAACGCCAGCAAATCCCGAAACCGCTGCCCTGCCCCCCGCGTCACGCGAATCGGTTTGGAGCGCCCCAACATCTCGTCATCCGTGATCACCGCCACCCGCGCCCCAGGACACGTGAACCCGCCCGTGAGCTCACCCTCAACAAAAATCAATGACTCAGAATATCCCGTCGGAATGATCTCCTGCATCCGCTCCATCTCCCCCTCATTCTGACAAACAAGAAAAACCGACCACGAACGCTGACGCCATTCCTCCAACTGCCCCAGCAACCGATCCCGCTTGATCTGGTCCACAATAAACTCGCCTGCATGGAGATCCGCCATGTCCGCCGGAAAACATGCACCATCCATCTCAGTCGCCTCCGCCGGCAACCCGCGCAACACCCGAACAAATCGCCCGTGAAACGTCTCCGGAACCTCGGCCCCTTGAACCGCTCCAAGATCCGCGTAAATCACCAAATCCTCAGCACGAAAACACTGACGCAACGTCGTCGTTCGCATCGCGTCCTCGTCCCCCAAGACCAGTCCAACCTCTGGAAACGATTCGACAGACATCTGCGAGTGCACATTGAAGCCTCGAATCGACTCCAACTCGTCACCAAACCAATCCGTGCGAATCGGAACCGAATCAGCCACTGCAAAAACGTCCAAGATACTACCGCGAACCGCATACTGCCTTCGCTCAAAGACTTGAGACACCTTTTCAAATCCGGATTCCTGCAACTTTCGCTCCAATCCATCACGGTCCATGCGCATTCCGGCCTTCAGCCTGACTTCCCCTCGGGAAATCTCCTCCGCGAGTGGAACCGACTCCATCAAGCTCGCCATTACCGCAACCACCACGCCCTGCTTCAGCTTCCGTAACTCGGGTACCTTGCGCAAAACCGCCAACCGTTCCGCCGCCACTTCGCCGTCACTAACCGCCTCTCCATCCGATTTCGCCGGTGCCTCGGGAAGCAGAAGAACTGAATCAAATAACTGTCCTAACACGGCATAAACCCGACTTTGCGCGTGAGCGTCACCGACGAAAATCCAAGTCAAACCCCGTCCGCGCTGAGCCTCCGCAACCATCCCTGCCACAACCGGCTGAGCACTACCATCGATGTAACCAACGTCAATCGATACGCCGCCCTTCCGCTTCAGCGGTGCCAAAACCTTCGTGAAGGGCCCTCCCCCGCGCAACGCCTCGGTGATGCCAGCGATCCCGCCCATGTCCGCAAAAAAACCGCCGCATCAGCGCCGGCGACGCGCTCCCATAAACATGCTCGCCTTACTCCGCGCCGGCCGAGTCGGACCTCCATTCAACAACATCGTGAACAGGTAACTAAATCCTTCGAGCTTACGCCGCTCAATCGGCGACCCAATAAAACCCTCAATCGCACGCACCGCATCCGTGTCCTCCGCCGAAAAAATCGTGAACGCCTCGCCCGTGGTCTGTGCCCGACCCGTCCTCCCAATACGGTGGACGTAATCCTCAGGGTGCCCAGGCACGTCGTAGTTGATAACGTGCGAGACACCCGCAATGTCCAAGCCGCGCGCCGCTAAATCGGTTGCAACCAAGAGTTTGAATCGACCTGACTTAAACCCGTCCAACGCCTCGGTCCGCTCTTTTTGAGACCGGTCCGCATGCATCACCGCCACCGGATGACCGCTCTCGCCCAACCGCGCCGCAATGCGATCGGCATTCACCTTGGTCGCGGAAAAGATGATGCAACTGTCAAAACTCGTCCGCGCCAGAATCTCCAATAACAGATCGAACTTCTGATCCTTTGCCACGGGATACAGCGCATGCGCCACCGTCTCTGCCGGAGAAAGCCTCTGGCCGATTTCAATCACCTCAGGCTCCTTCAAAACCCACTTCGCCATCCGATCAATTTCCGGCGGCATCGTCGCAGAGAAGAAAAGCGTCTGCCTCTGCGTTGGGCACTTCTCAACGATCTGCCGAACCTGCGGCAAAAAACCCATATCGAGCATTCGATCCACCTCGTCCAAAACGAGATACCGGATCGATGATAACGAAATCGTTCCGTCCTCCATGAAGTCCAGCAACCGCCCCGGAGTCGCAACCAACACGTCGATTCCGCGCTTCAGCTTATCCCGTTGGCCGCCGTGCTTGACCCCCCCATGCACCAATCCGATTTCCAAATCCGAAAACCGCGCGAACCAACGAAGCGATTCCTCCACCTGCGCTGCCAACTCGCGTGTCGGTTCCAAAATCAAACACCGCATCCCGCTGTGCCGCGCAAGTAACGTCAGGATTGGCAACGCAAACGCCGCCGTTTTTCCCGTCCCCGTCTGCGCCGACCCCATCACATCCTTACCACTCAAAATAACAGGGATCGCCCTCTCTTGGATCGGCGTCGGGTCGATGTATCCCATCGACTGCACCCCATGCACAACAGCCTCCGAAAGGCCAAACTCCTGAAACGACATAAGCCCAAACGCTACCCCCTCCCCCACAAAGGAGCAATGGAAGTCGAAGTCCCTCGCCGCAAGGTCAAACTCCCGTCGGACCAAAACACCCGCTCAGGATCGGGTCTCCTGTCCACCACCTTTGGCGCACGGGCGTCCATCTCCCGCCATCCCCGATTGCCTCCCAAAACAGATTCAGCCACCCTTCTCACGTCTATGAGACGCTTAACAACCCTCCCCCTCATCGCGTTGCTTCTCTCAAGTAACGTGTTCGCCCAGAACGCAGCCCAGACAACGCAAGCCGCTCCCGCGCCCCTCCCGGTCCAAAAGGCCGACGTTGCAGCGCCGAAGATGGATGCGAAAACGGGGGCTCCCCAAGAAGGCTTCATGAAGTCTCACGAATCCTTCGTCGCCATCGCGAAAGAAGGAAAAGCCCAACTTGTCTTTCTCGGTGACTCCATCACCGCTGGATGGAGAGGCCAAAGCGCAATCTGGGAAGCATCCTTCGGGAAATACACCCCAGCAAACTTCGGCATCGGCGGAGACCGTACTCAGCACGTCCTGTGGCGCGTGGAAAATGGCGAGTTCGACGGGATTAAGCCGAAGGTCGTTGTTCTCATGATTGGCACCAACAACAGCAGCACCAAGGAAAACTCCGCCGAAGAAGTGGCAAGCGGCATCCGGAACATCATCAGTGCCATCCACAAACGCTCGCAGGAGACAAAGGTTCTTCTCCTCGGGATTTTCCCTCGCGGACCCGGCGAAGCAAACAACCCTCAACGTGACAAAAACAAGGCAGTGAACGCCATCATCGCCAAGTTCCACGATGGCAAGTCAATCCACTACCTCGACTTCGGCGCAAAGTTCCTGGAAGCCGACGGAACGCTCTCGAAGGAGATCATGCCTGACCTGCTCCATCTCAACGCGAAAAGCTACCAGATCTGGGCAGAAGCCATCGCCCCAAGCCTCGAGAAACTGATGAAGTAAGCGCGGAACATTCCGCCCAAACCCAAGGGATTCCCCTCGTGCAGGGGAATCCCTTTTCGTTGAATCACCCCCATGAACCACGCGGCAGCCAACCACCCCCTGGTCTTCCCATTCACGGCGATCGTCGGACTCGAAAGGGCCAAACTCAGTATGGTGCTCCATGCTGTGGACCCCCGCATCGGCGGCATCCTCCTCGCAGGGCCGCGCGGCGCGGCAAAGTCGACCCTTGCACGCGCATTCGGCCGCCTCCTCAACCAACTCGATCAAATCCCTCGACCTTGGATCGAAGTTCCGCTCGGCGCATCTGCGGAACGCCTCACCGGCGGCACGGAGATCCGCTCGCTCGTCGAATCCGGTTTGTGGAAAGAACAAGCAGGGTTGATTGAGTCCGCCCACAATGGCGCCCTCTACGTCGATGAGATCAACCTGCTCCCCGACCACCTCGCCGACTTGCTTCTCGACCCCGCCTCCTGCGGCTTCCAACGGACAGAGCGGGACGGAACCAGCCGCGCCGCAGACGCGCGCTTCATCCTCATCGGCAGCATGAATCCCGAGGAAGGCGAACTCCGTCCCCAACTCTCTGACCGCTTCGCGCACGGAATCAAAACCCTCCCGCCCTCCGACGTGTCCGACCGTGCGGAGGCCACCAAACGCCGGCTCGCTTTCGACGACGATCCTCGCTCCTTCATCAGCCTGTGGGCTCCCCACGAAGCGGAGTTGGTGGGAAAAATCAACGCCGCGCGTGCCAACCTTCCGACCGTGTCGATTCCCGACTCCATTCACGCAAAGAACTCCCAGATTGCCGCCACCCTGGGAATGGAAAGTCTTCGCGCCGGTATCGCAGCACTCCGCAGTGCTCGCGCCATCGCCGCCTTCGCGGGATCGCTCGCCGTAAACGACGAACACCTTGAGGAGGCGTGGACCCTTTGCGCTCCACACCGCGATGTCACGCCCCCCCCAG
>JACCED010314665.1_pt1 | contig 11949 bp, 3 predicted proteins | sample 7455021 | NCBI WGS metagenome assembly JACCED01 (sample SAMN15323456, study PRJNA562643) | freshwater metagenome | isolation source: river surface water | place: USA:Blue River Watershed | collected 2017-08-19
AAGCAGCCAGGTTAGAAGCAGTTACCCCTTCAATGCCCACAGTTGCAAAATCGCTTGCAGTCAGGGTGTAAGAGCTTGCTGTGCCAGCAGCTTGGTCTTGAATCGCGTTGGTGATCTTGATGAGTTGGTTGATCTCGGCAATGGTGTCCACATCGGCAGGATTTTTTCTGTCTATGCTGTCGTTGAGCAACCGCAATCGGGTCGCCAACGGTTCACCTGTGAGACTGTTCAAAGCTGTTGTGTCAGTACCTAGGCGTTGTAAATCAAGCAATTGCAAACTGCTGTCGGTGGTGAGGTTGCTCTGGCCATCAGCCAAGGCCAATACTTTGCGATAGGCATCAACCACCACTTGCAATTTGCTGACATCAGAGATGCTGATGCCAGTGATGGCGCTGGTTGCCAAGGCGTCGTTGAGTGACTGTGCTTCACCAGGGCTGACATTACCGATGATGCCGGCATCCATGTAGTGTTGCTCGGTCGGTACCGTCACGCCAGTTTGGTAAGAAAAGCTGCCCGTGAGGGGTTTCGAGACGGTGTTCGCATTCGCGAAAGCGATCAGAACATTCATCGACGTTGTTTGTGTACCCAACACGCTGTTGACGATGCTTTGCAATTCTTCAACCGTGTCAACACCTGTGCCATCACCTGTGCCATCACTGTTGGTCTTTTGAATCGCGGCGATCACTTGGCTCAAATTGATAGGCGTGACGCCTTGTAACCCCAGGTCAAGCAACTGATGCGCTTGGGTGATGCCTCCGGTCGCCGCTTTGGCAGCGCTGTTCATCACGGCAGACACCTTGTCTGCCAACGCCTGCAGTTTCACAGTGGTGTTGACGCCGCCTTCCGATTGACGGTCAATCACATCGCTCAACAGCTTGAGTTTGACGGCGCTGCTGCCAACACCACTGATGCCCAGCAAAGAATAGTCATTCGCACTGATGGTTGTCCCAGGGTTGTAAACGCCATTGGCTGCTTTGAAAATATCTGCATAGGCGTTGACCACTGCGCTCACGGCTTGTGCGGTATTGACCTCAGCATCGGTTACCAATGAGGTGGCCAAGGCACTGTTGATGGCCTCTAGGTTAATGGGTGTGACTGACGAGATGCCAAGGTCTAAATAATTTTGAACCGTCGGTTGATCGGTGCCCAGCAACGAAGGGTCTGCATGAGTTTTGGCGTATTGTTGAATCACGCCCAGTGAAGTGTTGAAATGGTTGACTTTTTCAGTCACCACATTTTGCAATTTAGAAAAAGTGTTGACGCCACTGCCATCGTCTAAGGTTCTATCAATCGCTTGTTTTACGGCAGCCAAGTTGTCAGCGGTCACACCAGCAATGCCCAATTGGGTCAAAGCACCGAGTGTTAAGCCATCAACACCATTGGCCATATTCATCACTTGCGCCACACTGTTGGCCAAGGCCTGAATTTCAAGCACGGTGTTGACATCTGCAGTCACTTTGCGATCAATCACATCGCCCAGCAAACTAGCACGGTTGGTGCTATTGCTTGCTGCAACCAAATCTGACGGATCAAAGCCAGTCACGCCTAGCAAGTGGTATTGAAAAGCCGTAGGTTGACTGCCTACCGTGGTTTTGGCGTCATCCGCCAAATTCAAAACAGCACGGTATGCGGCTGCAAGATCCTTGATTTCTTGCGCGGTATCCACACTGTTGTAAGTTACCAAGCTGGTGGCCAAGGCATCGTTGAAGGCTTGTGCTTCGGCATCGCTCACGGGGCCACTCACACCTGCTGCGATGTATGTTTGTGCAGTGGGTGCAACGCCTTGGTAACTGCCAGAGGGTGTGGGCTGCGACACTGTGTTTTGATCTGCAAAGCTTGCAATCAATCGCACCGCTTGATCCACTGCCCCCAGTTTAGATGTGATGATGGTGGACAACGCCAAAAAAGTGTCGACTTCGCTGCCATCGTCAGCTGTGCCTGTGATGGCGGTGGTCACATCAGCCAATTTGTCGGCAGGCACATCAAGCCCCAACAATTTGAACTGCGCCACGCTGGCAGTGCCATTGCCTGCGGCGTTCGCTAATACGGCGCTCGCGGCGTCAGCCAAGGCTTGAATTTCTAATACCGTGTCAACATCAACCAAGGCCTTGCGATCAATCACATCGCTCAACAGCTTGGCCTTGTGAATGCTCGACGGCAAATCTGTGCTGTCAAAGCCCGACACACCTATGAGCTTGTAAGTCACAGCTTTGGGTTGTGCATCAAGCGGTGTCTCGCCTTGCGAATTGGCCAGCTGTGCAATAGCGCCATAAGCATTCACAACGCCTTGCACCAGCGCACTGGTGCTGACATTCACAGCTTTGACCGCGTTGGTGGACAGCGCGTCAGCCACCATGTCAGCTAGTTTGCTGTCAGCCACGCCCGCAACACTGTTGATGCCCGCATCGTACAAGGTGGACCATGTGGGTTTCACACCAATGTAGCTGGTCGTAGAAGCTGACAAAGAGTTTTGATTGGCCTCAGCAAATATTTGCAATGCATTCAAAGCTGCCACGGCTTTGTTTACCGCCGTTTCCACCACTTTTTGCAAATTTTCTAAAGTGTCAACATCGCTACCCGTGGGGGAAGTGTTGGCAATGGCACGCGCAACGGCGGCAAAATTGTCGTCAGTGACTTTGGTAATGCCTAGCTTGTTGGTCAACTGTTCTGCCGTTAAACCATTGACCTTTTTCGTGAGATTCATGACGGCTGCGGCGGCATTGGCCAAGTCTTGAATTTCAGAAACGGTGTCGACATCTTCTCGGTTTTTCAGATCAATCACATCGCCCAACAAACTCGCTTGCGTACTGTCTACACCTTGCACGCCAATTAAGCTGTATTGCAAATAATCGGGTTGCTGGTTATGAGTGACATCGTCTTTGCTATTGGCTAAATCCAATATTTTGTTAAATGCTGTGACGAGGTTTTGCAAACTCTGAACATCTGATACACGCGCGCCATTGATCACTGCAGTTGCCAACGAGTTGTTGATCGCATTCACATTGGTGCTATTGACATTTTTGATGCCGGCCTGGGCATAATCGTCAATCGATGGCGCAGTGCCTTGTACATTGTTTGGATCAGAATTGAGTTCGGCAAACGCGATGATGCGCGCCATCGCATCGTTCGCACCAGTTGTCACCACTGCCAATGTATTGTTGTCAACCGGAACTGAGGCAGTTCTTAAATCTGCATCATTGCCAACCAGGTCGGTGACACGGCTGGATGTGGTTAACAAACCGATGGCGCTTGCGGTGATGCCGCCAGCATTGTCAGCATCGCCTAGCACAATCGTGTATTCAAACAGCAAATCATTGCCACTGCTCGTGACATAGCTGGCTTGCTTGACGGCGCTGCCGACCATAATATTGAATGTTGGTGTACCCACAACCGTGGTGGCCTCGCTCATGTGCACGGTCACACGAATTTTTTCACCTTCTATCAATGTGCCAGAACTGATTTCTGTTCCGTTCTTTTGCAAGCCACTGATGGTGATGCTGTTGATCACTGGTGCTTGTGTGTCAACGCGCAAGCTAGGTGTTAAAACATCACCCGCCACCGAGCCCAAGTTGCCTACAGCATCCGAAAAAGTGCCATTGATCACTTTGAAAATGGGGTTGCTGTCCGTGGGGGTGAAGTTCGTGTTCTCGGCCGCACTGAACAGCACTTTGCGTGTGTTGCCCGTGCCATACAGTGCTGTGATAGTTCCAACAGCTTTTCCGCCGACGGTTGTCACAGCAATTTCTTCTGGCGTGAGTGAGCTACCAGGGTCTTCGCTGAAGGTGAGGGTGAACACCGCAGAGTCACCTGACTTGAAACTGGTTTTGTTTTTGTCATCACACACGATGCTGGTCAGCAGTGGTGCGACTCTGTCAATCGCCACAGAAGCACTGCTGGCATAGGTCGTTTGTGCAACACCACTCACCACGCTGTCAAGTTGTGCCCGCACGGTGTAGGTGGTGCCAGTGCGTAATTGATTTGTCCAACTGGGGTCGTTGGCCAGTGTCCAAGTTTTGGTGCCATTCAAATCGATGGCGCCTGGCAAACCTTGCGTTACTTCAAAGCTGCTGCCATCGGAAGCTGTGAACACCAGTTTGCTGATTTTTGCATTGGTCACCGATGACAAACTCGCGCCTGAGACCGTGCCAGAGATATTGACAACAGCTAGCTCTGCCGCATTCAAACCGTTGCTGGCATCTACATTGCTACCCGACACCACGACTGTGGTGCTTGGGTCAACGGCTTGAAAACGCCAGTCACTGGCACTTTGGCTGTAAGACAAACCATCGTAGAAAACGCCAGCGGAAGTGACAAAAGCACCGTTGTCAATGGTGGCGTGGTAATTGTGCGGAACCACCAAGTCGTTGTTCAAATTGATGGTCACGGTGGTACCAAAGGTACTGTCTGGGTTACTGATGGTGACCTGTTGCGTGTCTGTCGCCTCCACGCGAATCACCGATCCAGTGCTTTCGTCTGTGATATGAATGTACTTTCCTTCTTGTGCTTTCACAGCGGTGCTGAATGTCAGCACCAAGTTTGCAGAGGCTGCAATGGCACCAAAGGTTTTACTGACCAAGGTCAGTCCCGCTGTATCGATCACAACATCATGTGCGCTGCTACTGCCTATCAGCTTGTTGCCAGCGGCATCCATCAAAAAAACTTCCACCGAATGTTTGCCAGCACTCAAGTCTTGTCCGGTGTAATCAATTTGCCATTTGTTGATTCCAGTGCCTGTGTCTTCCCAAGTCAAAGTGGGATTGCTCAACAACGCACCATCCACCACCAAGCCCACATGGGTGCCTGCGCTGGCCGTGCTGGTGCCATTGAACTTCAGTCGGGTGTTACTGGTTCTGAAGTCATTCAATTCACCTGTATCCGGCGTAATGCCGGTGAATGCAATGGTTTTACCCACCAGTGCAGGGTCTGGGCTACCGTCAGGCAACTGATCCGCAGAGGTGTCGATGGTGACCGTTTGCGCAAATACCTGTGTGCGCACCGAACGATCCTGCGCATCCAACAGCTCAGCCTTGACCGAATAAATGCCATTGCCCAAAATTTGATTTGCATTGTTGGTATTGCTGACAGACCATTTGCCATTGTTCACCACACCCTCAAGCACGATATCGCTGTGGCCAGTCAGCGTTAATGTGATGCGAATCTTGGTGCCATCGGCAGCATTCGAGTCGCCACTGAAATCCAACAAAGTATCGGTTGTGATGAAGTCGTGCGTATCAAAGCCCGTGTCTTGATTGATGGCTGTGAAACTAAGGCTCAGATTTTTATAAAGTAAATCTTGCAGCTTGAGAATGCTGTTGGCATTGTGTGTCGTCGCATTTTCAATGGCTTTTATAAAACCATCCAAATTGTGGGTGGTAACACCTGCTACACCTGCATTGACCAATTCGTCTGCTGTTAAAGTGTGCGTGGGTGTGAGCCCTTGTGCTGTGTCTTGAATGGCATTGGCAATTTTGATTAATGCATTGATTTCTTTGACCGTGTCCACGCCAGTGAACTTTTGCCCATCTATGATGCTCTTGAGTAAATCAATGCGGTTGCTTGGGTTAGCTCCCAACAGTTCAGCTGTGTCGGCACCTATGGTGATCAGCTGTGTCACTGACAAGGTTTGTGTTGATGTTGCATTGTTGCCAACACCATCTGCAAGCGCTAACAAACTGTTGTAGGCATCAACCAAGTTTTGAAGCTTAACAAGCGTATTTACACTGTCGCCATTGACATTGGCTGTCATCAGCGCATCGTTGATCGCCGACACATTGCTGTCGCTGACGCCGGTCACGCCTGCTGTTTTATAAGTCGTTGTGACCGGTACCAACACGCCCACCACGGGTGGCGTTGGCGTTGAGTCGGTGTTGGCTTGTGCAAAATCAACGATTGACTGCAATGCCGTAGCAGCTGTGCCCACCACTCCGTCAATCAGCGTTTGCAATTCTTCGAAGCTGTCAACACCACTGCCGTCGTCTTTCGTTACTTCAATGGCGCTGTTGACCTTAGTGAAATCGATCACACCGTTCAAGTTCAAACCCAATGCTTCAAGCTCTGCTGCTGTCAAAGTTGCTTTGCCAGCAGCTGCAGCGATGACCCGTTTGGCAATATCTGCCAAGGCTTGTATTTCATTGATGGTGTCGATGTCTGCATAACGCTTGAGGTCGATCACGCTCGACAAGAGTTTGGTTGCTTGCGTGGTACTGGCGTCCAAGCCTGTTACGCCAATCAGTTGGTATTCCGTAAAAGTAGGCGGCAAGATATCTGTGTTGACCGCGCCATTGGCCAGTGTAATGATCTGGTTATAGGCATTGACTACCAATTGCAACTTTTCGGCAGTGTTGACGCTGGTGTCTGTCACACTTGCCGTGGCTAAAGCGTCGTTGATCGCTGCAAGGTTGTCATCGGTAACGCCGGTAACCTTTGCATCCGAGTAGGCCGACACCGTGGGTAAGGCAACGCCAGCCTTGTACTGGAAGTTTCCAATCGGGGTCGGTTTTGATACCGTATTTTCACGCGCAAAGTCGGCAATGGTTTTCAATGCGGCAATTTGGGGAGCGTTGTTGTCGCCGATTGATCCGCCGCCGCCCCCACCGCCACCAGCCGCTGCGGCCAATAACCCACCCACAATGCCAATGGTTGTATAAGAACTGCTTGCGGCAACAGCGGGTGCCACCAATGCTGCAGTCGACACTTCTGAGGCAGGCATATCTGTGATGGCTGTATCAGCCCAATTGGCCTCTAAGTTGCCGCCAGGCAAACTTTGAGCTTCGCCAAAAAATTCCTTTCCCGATACAACCTCGTTATCAGAAAACACCACCTTGAAGTCGTCCTCGGTAGCGCTTCGCAAGGCACCATCGCGAATCAGTATTTTGCGCCCCGATTTCATGTGAACCACAAAATCGGTGTCGACCACAATGACCCTTGCAATATCGCGTCGAAGCACATCCAAGGCCGCCAAATTTTTCATGCTGCCGACTTTTGCCACTGTCGGTGCTGCAACTTTTCCAGTGCTTGTTGCTGCCGAAAGATTGTTAGGGGTGGTTGCCATGTGTTATCTCCAGACCGAGTCGTTTAGCGTTGGTGGCTCTGCAGGTATTGATGTGTGCTTTTGCGCATGTTTGTACTGTTCGATCAACAAACGTTCCTCTATGCGGCGCAAAGTGTTGGCAATGTCTTGAAGTGTTTGATGATGTTCGGCGCTTTGCCTGGTCAGTTCTACCAATTCGCCGTTGTGCAAACCTTCGCGTAAAGACTGCGACAAAATCCGATTCGATTCAGAAATGCCAAAAATTTCTCGGCGTAGGGCTTTCGTTTCTTCGTGATTCACTTCTTGTTGACGGTGAACCAAGGCATTGAGGTCCCGCCAGCGCTTGGCTTGTTCTATTTGCGCTGCTCTGGATGTGTCTACGATTTGCTGCAGTGCACGAACATGAAACTCTTGTCCAAGCACCTCATGTGCGTACATTGAAGGCTCTCTGCGTTCTTCTGTAGCTTGCGCATGTCTGACCAAAGCGTGCAATTGGTTGCTCAGGCTGTGGCCCACCTTGTCAACCGCCAGTATTTGCAACCCCAAGAGCAGAGAACCAAACAAACCATAAAGCGATGCAACAAATGCGGTGCCCATGCCGCGCATGGGGTCTTGCAATCTGCGCACCATGTCTGTGAATATTTCTGCTGGATTGACATCCACATTGCTGGTCTGCACCAAAGCGCCAAACAGCTTGCCCAAGTCTTCCAGCGTTCCCAACAAGCCGATAAATGTGCCAACAAGGCCGAGTCCAACCAATGCACCGGATAAATACTGTGGCAACACCAGTCGATCGCTCAACCGTTCTTGAATAGCATCCATTTCTTGTTCGATGATGGCTTGCTGTGATTTTTCTTGTAATGAGCGCTGCCCTAAAAATATTTGATAAATAGGCATGAAATATGTGTGCCACTTCAGCCGCTGTATTAACTGATAGCGCTGCTTTTCGTGGGCGTGTTGCCAAAGAAACATCAAGTTGCCTTCAATGCTGTAGCGATAAAGCGTGACAGTTGATAAAAGCACACCCGTGAAAAAAGTGCCCAAAATGATGTAGATCAATTCTGGATGAGGGGTTGAAGCAATCGATTGAATGATGGCTTGGCGAAAAAACACCCATCCCGCAACAAGCACCAAAGCAACGGGTAAGAGTGCGCCCGCCCACTGCTGTACCAGTTGGACTCTGCGCTGGCGATAAGCCTTGGCCCTTTGCACATTGGTTTGTTGCGATGATGTTTCAACATTTGCCATGAGGTTGTGCCTTTTAGTAAGTCAAGTTATTGGTTTTGTAAATCGATCACAAACACCGATCGTTCGATGTTGGGAATTGACCCGTTGTTGTCATTTGCTTGTGCCACCTGAATGGCAATGTGTGAGCCATCAACACCTGCTTGTGTCAGTGACATGCGAACAGCCATCAGCCGTGCAAACGCCTCACGTGCCATGCGTTGATTGGTTGGATCAGCAATGCACAGCAACAAATATTTGTTTTTGTTGGCCACAACAATGTCTGCTGAGGGTGAGAAATTTCTCGGCGTGGTGTATTGGTTGATGTCGAAATCAATGCGCATCACAACTTTTCCAGGGGCGATCGACTGCGCCACCATCTTGGCTTTTTCTTCTGCCTTGGTGATTTCTGTTTTTGATTCCGCTTCTGCTTCGCTTCGCGTGTTGTTTCGAGGATTGGCCACCCGAATTTCTGTGACTTGATATCTTTCGGTGTCGCTATGTTTCGCTGGTATAGGCAAAGTCAGTGGAGCAATAGGCGCTAAAACAGGCATCACTTTCAGAAGACTGATGGCGCCAATCGCATCTTGTGTTGACTGCTCTGTCGATTGCATTTCTTTGACTTTGAGCTGCGCCATTTTTTTCTCTTGATTAAAGGCTTCGCCGTTCAAAACCACCAACCCAATGGTGAATACGCCAACTAAAAACAACAAATTCAGCACCACATTGATCAGTGCATCCACATATGCCGGCCAAAAGTTGATTTCTTTATCTTTTTTCTTGCGGCTCATGGTTGCCTCCATGCATTCGTCTTGTTTGTCACAGGTGAAACATGCACCACAATCTCGCCCACCAAGTAGTTCGCTGGTGCTGTTTCAGTTTTGGTGAGCTGCAGTTCAATTCTTTTCTCTGGTATGCCTTGGCCTACCAAAGTTCGCCTCGTCGCCAACATCAACAAGAAGGTGACCCGCTCCATCAGTGGGTCATTGGCATAGGTTGATGAATAAATGCGCCAATGCGATTCAGCAGCCTGCGGAATTTTTTGAATGGCACTCTCTAACAGCAACTTTTCTGGTTCAGGTATGTCTGCAACGCCGGCACTAAAAATCAAGCTGATTTGGTGCAAGGTGTTCTCAGGCGTTATCGCTTTCAAAGCCTTCGGTGCAGGGGGCCGTTCGAACTCCCGAGTTGCTGGCATTGGCTTTGGCATGTCTTTCTCCATGGACTCGACCGCTTCACTGGAACGAAATCTCTCTGCTGCCAAAACAGCTTTCATGATTGCTTCTCTGTAATTGCTCACCAAATTGCCAACTTGCGTTAGCGCAAACACCAAAATGGCCAGTAGCAATAGCAAACTCAGCACCAAACTTGCAATCGCCGCCACATACCCTGGCCACACAGATGGAACGTTTTTCGCTAGCTTCATACTGCGTAGACGCTTGTCACCACTGACCCGGGTTCGTGTTCCAGCATTTGGTACTTAAGGTTACTAATATTGTGCGTAGTTTAGTTTGAAAATGTTAATTAAGTACCAATTACGAAATATTTGTAGTACTTAATGCACAACAATGTTCCGGTTTGTGCTAATAAAAAAGCCCCGCCAAAACTGGCGGGGCTTATTTGAAAGTGGCGGTTTGAAGCGTCTGGGGCCGCTGGCCACTCGGCGGCTTTAGAGCACGGCGTCGTGTTTTAGGCTGGTGTTGGTCAGCAGCACATCTGCTAATGCGTGGGTGTGGCCACTCGTGTCGGTCCAAGTAGACAGCAAAGCCAGAAGGTTGCCGTTGTCCATCTGGGTGCCGGGCATGGCTGCCAGCTGCAAACTTTGCACGCCCAGTTGGGCCAGGCTGCGCAATTCGGACGCCTCGCTCATACCGTTTTGGTTGGCATCAACCCACACCTTGAGGTTGGCAAATACAGCGTCGAGTCCATCGATCACACCATCTTGGTTGCCATCGTATTGGGCCAAGGCCTGAAACCCGTCTTGGGCTTTGTTAACAGAGCCTAGACGCGTGCTGTCGCCAAACAGTTCAGTGCCGTTGTTGATCAAGCCATCGTTGTTCAAGTCGAGTGCCAACAGACCATCCGTTGCATCCACCCATGCGGTTTGAACTGATTGCCCATTGCCTTGAATGTCAAACACCACCCCCTTATCGAGTGTGGTGGTGTGAACGCCGTCGCCATTGAGGTCCAGTATCAGGGGGGTGGCGCGTTGGTTATCGAGGATGATGGTTTTTTGTGTCACCAAAGCAGACAACCCCGTGCTGAGTCCGTTGGCCCAACCATCGGTCAGGGTGATGGTTTTGGTGGGCGTTGCAAAATTTTGCCCCCCTAATGTGTCAATTTTCAAAACGGCATTGTTACCACTTGCGCTGAGATCTAAATAGTTGCTCAGTACGCCGATCAATGTATTGGGCCCAAGCGAAGCACCCGCCAACAAACCAGAGAGGTTGATCATGTCACCCTCGGTCACCTTGAAGTCGGTCACCGTGTCGTTGCCCGTATCATCTTGAAGCCATGCGAAGGTGTCACCCCCCGCGCCACCGGTGAGGGTGTCGTCGCCACCAAGTCCCGCCAGAAAATTGTTACTCGTGTTGCCCAAAAGGGTGTCGTTACCCTCGGTGCCGGACATGAGAGAGGGCGCAGCGGCCAGCGTGATGGTTTGTGTGCTGCTGGCTGCTCTGCTGTTGCTATCAATCACAAAGCTGCCATTGATCGACATTGTGGTGCCGCTGGAGTAGGTGGCTGCCCCTGCGTTCATGCTCGCAGCAGTGTCCCCAGACTTACCGCTCGCAAGCGTGCCATCAAAGGTGTAATAAGCCCTGAGGTTGGTATCGCTTAAGTTGATGGCGCCCTCCATATCGGCACGAATTTCATCCGCAGTACGCAATTTATCGTAGATGCGCACATCGTTGACTGAGCCTTGTAAGTAGCCATCCTCGAAAATGCTCTTACCTACCCAAACGGTAGACCAGGACATGTTGCTGAATTCTGTGCCCCAATTGGACCAAATATTACCGGTACTCGATGCGGCTAACTCTGTACCGTTTTTGTAGAGCTTGACAGTACCAGAATCGCTCACAGTAGCAGAGATGTGCATCCAACTGTTTGCAGTAATAGTGCCTGCAGCAGTGAAATAGGCGCCACTGTAAATGTTATTACCCCATTCATCGCTGTAACCTAAAATCAATTCACCTGTCGGCGTATAGAGAAGGCGAAAAGCCTGCAAGGCTCGCGTGTTACTGAGGTCAAAAATGCGGGGATAGTTGCCTGCACCTGGCATGGCGTCAAGATAAATCCATGCCTCTAAAGTGAGATCAAGAGACACAGTGATACCCGGCAAAGAAGCATACTGTGTCGAGCCGTCCAAATTGAGTGCTTTGGCATAAGGCGCAACGGTATAAGTACTGGTATTGCCACGCTTGACCCAATAGCTGCTGGCGTATTCCACAGTGCCAATCATGATGGCATCAACCGGCGTGATGGTGGCGTTGCCGACAACTCCATTACTGAGGGTCCAATTGCTGGTCGTCGTGATAGGGGTGGTCTGAACGCGTTCAGCAAAGTGAATGATGAACTCATCGCCCTTGATGAAGTCGTTGTTGGTATCCAGCATCACCGGCGTGGCATTGATCGTAGGGGTATGGGTGTCAACCACAACCGATGCCACAGTAGGTAAGCTTTGGTTACCCGCGGCG
>JACCED011361782.1_pt1 | contig 11948 bp, 13 predicted proteins | sample 7455021 | NCBI WGS metagenome assembly JACCED01 (sample SAMN15323456, study PRJNA562643) | freshwater metagenome | isolation source: river surface water | place: USA:Blue River Watershed | collected 2017-08-19
AAAGCGCCCGAAAAGGGCGCTTTTTATTCTAAAACCTTGTGGGAGGATTGTTAAGCCAGTTTTGCGATTGCTGCGCTGATGGCGCTCTTGTGGCGGTTCGCTTTGTTCTTGTGAACCTGACCGGTTTTGACAGCCCGATCGAGGGTCGAAACGAACTTCACCGCAGCGGTTTGGGCGTCAGCTTTCTTTCCGGCAGCGATGGCGGTGCGAGCGTTTTTGAGGGACGATTTCACTGCGGAAACCACGCTGCGATTGCGTTCGGTGCGCGTGATGGTTTGGCGGGCGCGCTTTGCTGCTGAAGGTGTGTTTGCCATAAAGAGACTTGAGGTTTTAGCCCTTCACCTTCGCCGAAGGGCTTGGATGAGTCAAACAATTCGATGCGTTGTAGGCGGGGAGGAGCGGAAGGGGTGGGTAGGCCGCCTTCCGCACGGAGACGGGCGTCACTCTTTCTCGACCCCGCTGTTCCAGTACTTCTGCATGTCCTCTTTCGACGGGGTTTCGAGCGGACGGACGACTCGGAAGCCGAGGAACTGGGCGTCGGTGTGATACCAGATGCTCTTCGGGAACTGGGGATCTTGGATTTTCCAGTCGGGGTTGGAGGCGCGGCGTGCTGCGACTCGGAGCTTTTCGGCGGAATCATCGTCCCAAGCGCCTCCGCGAGCGGAGTGCGGGTATGGCTTTGAGGCTTTGTTCCAAGGATTATCGTTTTTCCCTGATTTGTAGAAATCGGCGTCATACTGGTCGAGGGTCCATTCGACGACATTCCCGATGATGTCGTACAATCCCCATGGGTTGGGCTTTTTCTTGCCCACTTTCTGGTACTTGCCGCTGCTGTTTTCCGACCACCAAGCGTAGTCCCCGATTTTGGAGTCATCGTCCCCCCAGAAGAACTTGCTCTTGGTGCCTGCGCGGGCGGCGTACTCCCATTCGGCCTCGGTTGGCAGGCGATAGAAGTGGCCGGTCTTGGCGGAGAGCCACTGACAGTACTTGTTGGCCGCATGCTGGGTCATGGAAATCGCAGGAAAGCCATCTTTACCCATGCCGAAGCTCATTTCCACGTACGGTTGGGTCGGATGCGTGACGGCGTCCGTCATCTCATTGAGGTCTGCGTCGAGTTGTTTGGTAGCGCGAATCCGACGTTCCTCGTTGAGGTACATGAAGAGTTCAAACTCGTTCCACGTGACCTCGCAGGTTCCCATCCAGAAGGGGGCGATTTTGACCTGACGTTGAGGGCCCTCGTCGTCATTCCGGCCATCTTCACCGTCGGGGCTTCCCATGAGGAAACTTCCGCTTGGGATGGGCACGAGGTTGAAGGTGACGTCAGAGCCGGGGATGCCTTCCGTGTAGGGCTTCATCTCCTTTTCGCCGACCGCTTTCGTGTTCCCAGTGATGCGTTTGTGGATGGATGCGACGAGTTCCGCTTCATCAACGGTTTGCACTTGCTCAATTTTCCGGGTGATGAGTTTGAGGTCGTCAGGCCATTGAGCGCCTTCCTGAATCCACTGTTTGACGAGGTCGGTTTTCTCCTTGGGAAGCGGGCCGCCCTTCTTTTTTGGGGGCATCACGAGGTCATCATTCGCGTCGAGGACCATGGTCGTGTAGATAAAGCTCTTGTCCGGCTTTCCGGGGACGAGGGAATCACCGCTTTCACCGCCTTTGAGGGCCTGTGCTTTGGTGTCCATTCGGAGACCACCTTTGGTATTTCCTTCGCGATGGCAGCCGACGCAGTGCTGCTCGAAAATGGGTTGGATATCCTTCACGAAGTCGACGGCGGCGGAGGCCGGCAGGACGGTTGCGAGCGATACGGCGAGGGCGAGGGTGCGCTGGGAAGGTTTCATGGTGATGAATCAATCAGATGACCGAACGGAGTCGGGAAAGTTAGAGGAGGGGTGGGGCAGCGGTCAAACACGGTGACAGAGACGCTGCGGGGGGGGCGGCTTGGTTTATGCCTTTCCGGTTGGCGTGAAATGGTGAGAATGAGGCCGCTTTGTTCGGAGAAGATGATGTCGTTTGCGGTTCACTATGATTGTCAGCGTTGCACCCGGTGTTGTCGGTGGCCCGGGCAGGTGAAGGTGTCTGCAGAGGAGATCGAGCGAATTGCGCGGTATGTGGGGATGAGTCAGGAAGATTTCATTGCGGAGCACACGCGACTGCGGCCTGACCGCAGCGGGTTGGCGTTATTGGACAAAGGGAATGGGGAGTGCGCCTGGCTGGAGGGCCGAGATTGCCGGTTGCAGGAGGTGAAGCCCGTTCAGTGTGCTGGGTTTCCGAACACCTGGAACTTTCCCGGCTGGCGGGATGAATGTGAAGCTGTGCCGCGGTTGGTTCGCCCCGTTGGAGCGGGGTGTTCTGGATTTACTCTGCTGGAGTTGGTTGCGGTGATGGGAATTGCCATCTTGATTTTGTCGATTGCGGTGCCGTCGGTGGCGGGGTACCTCGCGGAGCAGGAGTTACGTGAGAACATGGAGTCGTGCACGCGGATGGTGCGGGAGGCTCAACGGTCCGCAATGGCGGCGAAGGCTCCATCGCGATTGGTGTTTGGTAAGGAGGGGGTGTCGATTTTTGCGGAGCCACCGGTTGCTGGGGGGATCGCGGAGGGTGGTGGCGCTCCGGCAGGGGGTGGGGGAGTCGCGTTGTCGAAAGAGGAGTTGTTGGAGTTCAACCGTTTTGGTGCGATGCAGAAGGCGCCTGCACCGGAGTGGATGTTGTGGCCGAATGGCATTCTTGAACCGGCGGAGATTCGCTACACGGGGCCGAAGGGGTCGTGGAGCCTTCGGTACAACCCGTTCAAGATCGAACCTGAGATTTTGGAGGTGAAGCGGAAATGAGGGGCGCGGTCATGCGGCGACGATGGTCGGGTTTCATCCTGTTGGAGGCGATGATCGCGACGACCATTTTTGCGATGGCTGTGTTGGCCTTGGGGCAGACGGTGGAGGCGGGGATGATGGCCGCGATTTCCCAGAAGGAGGATGCGCGGGCGCAGCGGGCATTGAGCAACCGATTGATGGAGCTGGAGGCTGGGGCAGTGGCTTATGCCAACTCCTCGGCCTCTGGGGATAAGCTGGAGGGCGAGTTTGAGGGGATGCGGGTGCGGCAGACGGTGCTTCCTCTGAAGCTCACGGACGCAAAGGGGCAGCTCATTGAAGGGCTGATCAGTGTGAGCGTGGAGGTGCTCTGGGAGAACCGCGGGCAGGAGCGATCCAAGGCGGTGACGTTTTACGCGTATCCGCAGGGGACTGCGGCACAATGAGGGGGGAGATGGCGTGATGAACCGACAGCTCACAGGAAAGCGGCGGCGCCACGGGTTCACCTTGCTGGAGGTCATGGTGGGGGTGGCGATTGTTGGGTTGCTGGTGACTGGGGTTTATCGGTTCGTGGCTTCCCAGTTGAAAGCCATGGAGTTGGTGCGGGACGAAGAGGCCAAGACCGCTGCGGTGGAGGGTTTTCTGCGGTATTTCCGCCAGTGCTTGGCGGATCTGCCGGTGCGAACGAACGACACGTTGAAGGGATACAATCACCTCGTTCGGGGTGCGCCGGCGGATGAGATTCAGTTGGTGTGTCAACCGGGGCATACGCTTTTGACGACGGCGGCGGAGGACGGGGACTATGTGGTGACCATCACGTTGCAGCCGAGTCGTGAAAACTCCGTGGGTCAGGATTTGGGGATCCGGCGGCGGATGGCGTCGGATCGCGAGGAGAACTACACGTGGTTGCCCTTGGTGGCGGGGGTTGCGGCGTTGCAGTTCCAGTATTTTCAGCCGCAGTTGGGGACGTGGGTGGAGCGGTGGGAGGATTCGGCGTCGCGGCCGTCTTTGGTGCGCGTGAAGTTTTGGTGGCGGACGGATGAGATGCCGGTGGAGGTGATTGTTCCGGTGCCCGCAGCGAGGATACAGTGAGGATTGATGTGATGCGTATCAAACTGAGACATGGGGGTATGAGGGGTGCGGGTCGGTGTTCGGGGTCGGCGTTGATGGCGGTATTGTGGGCGGTGATTGTGTTGAGTTTGTCTGTGTCGGGTTGGATTTACTGGATGCGGGAGCGGGTATTGGCCTCTGCGGCGGATTCGCGGGGGGTGGAGGCGTTGGCGATGGCGCGATCGGGGATCGCGGTGGCGTTTCACCCAAATGTGAAGCAGGACAGCTCGCTGTTGCAGGGGGTGGTTGCGGACGGGATGGAGTATCACGTGGAGATGCAGCGTGAGGGGGCGCGGCTCAATCTGGCGTGGATCTTTCAGGGCGAGGACCCGCGGCGGGTGAACTTGCTCAAGCAGTGGTTGGAGCAAGTGGCTGGGTTGGACATTGCGACGCGGGACCGCGTGGTGGCGTGCATCCAGGACTATGTGGATCCGGACAATAATCCTCGGCTGAACGGACAGGAGGATCAGGGCGATTATCACCCTGCGAACCGGCCGTTGCGTTCGGTGGAGGAGCTGATGCGGATTCCAGGGGCGGCGCCGTTGCTCGATTTGCCGGGGTGGCGGCAGTTTTTCACCTTGGAAAGCACGGGGCCCATCGACTTGATGGAGGCGGGAGAGGATTTGCTTCGGATTTTACCGGGGATGAACGAGGGGGCACTACAGAGGTGGGTGCAACTGCGGGCGGGGTTGGATCAGGTGCTTCACACAGATGATGATCCGGTGTTTCAGTCGGCGGATCAGGTTCGATCAGCGTTGGGAATGACGAAGGCGCAGTGGGAGAACTTGGCGCCTTTGGTGACGGTCAAGGAGCCGACAATCCGGATCCGCAGCACAGGGCGGTCGGGAAAAGTCGTTCGACAAGTGGAGGCTGTTGTACGAAAAGGAAATGCTGCACCGCAGTTGCGGGCATGGATTGAATGAAGGCGAGAACCGAGACGGAAGCGTTGATATGTCCAGACCCCGTGGGTTGGCGGTTGGAGTCGCGCGGACTGGTGGTGTCTGGTGGATCGATTGAGGAGTTGGTGGGCCGTTTGCCGGCGGATGCGGTGGTTTCGGTGGGGTTGGATTCGGCGGATGTGTTGGTGTCGTTGTTTCGGTTACCGGCGGCGGAAGGGGAGGAGTTGCGCGGGATGGTGTCGATGCAGTTGGAGAAGGTGTTGCCGTTTCCGGTGGAGGAAGTGGTTTTTGATGCGGTGGTGGTGGAATCGATTGCGGTTGGGGACGCTGGGGAGGGTGGTGAAGATCGGGAAGTGGCTTCTATTTCGGTGCCCCTGGGTTCGGTTGAGGAGGCGTGTGGGATTTTGCGGGAGCGAGGGGTGCGGATTGGGGCGGTGGGGGTTTACGCGGAAGAGTTGGGATTTCGGTGGAGGGGTGCGGGCGAGGTGCTGGCATTTTGGATGGAGTCGGGTCGATTGGTGGTCGGGTTGTACCGTGGGGGAGCGCTGGTTTGGGCGGACACGTTTGCGGTGCCGGATGGGGATGCCGCTGCGGGGTATTTGGAGGAGGAGTTGGCTCGGCGGTTGGTGAGCGCGGAGTTTGCGGGAATGTCGTGGTCGGGGTGTCGATTGATGGTGGGAGCGGGTGCGGAGTTGGTGCGTACGACGGTGGAGCGAATTTTTGGGCGCATTTCGGAGGGGTTCGAGGTGGGGTTGACGGAGCCGGTTCGCGGCGCGTTCAAGCCGGCCTCATGGGCAGCCGCGGAGTCGCAGGAACAGAATCGGAACCGGGTTCAGGCGGGATTGCAGCGCGTGGTGATGGCCTACTTGATGGTGATTTTGGGATTTGTTGGCTACTTGGCCTTTTTGAAGCGGAAAGCGAACGGTTTGGAGCAGCGGATCCAATCCTTGCAGCCGGTGGTGGCGGAGACTCGCGAGCGGGAACAGCGTTGGCGGGGGCTGGCTCCGGCAATCGAGCCTGAGCGGATGCTGATTGAGGTTTTGAACCAGATCAATCAGGCGCGAACCTCTGAGGAGGTGCGCATCACAGAGTTCACAAGCTCCCCGCAAGAGTTCATCCTCGCGGGGGAAGCGTCCTCTTACGCGGAGGCGGTGGATTACACAGAAAAGCTCAAGGGAAGTGCGGATTTGAGCCGGAACTTTCAGCTGACTGCGGGAAATCCGCAGATTCTCCCGAATGAACGGGCGCAGTTCCGGATCACGGGGCGTGAAGAAGCGAAGGGCCGCAAGACGGCCGGAAAGGGGGGCGCGCAATGAAATGGGCAACCTTGAGTCCGAGTGAACGGCGGTTGATGGCGGTGATGGGTGTTGTGGCGGCCGTCCTGTTAAATCTGGTTTTGTTTAAGTTTTGCCGGACGAAATATTTGGCATTCCGGGAGCAGATTGAATCGAAGGAGCGGGAGATCGCAGACTTAGAGTTGTTGGCGAGTGGCAAGGATGTGTGGCTACAGCGTTCAGCGTGGGTTGATAGTGCGCAGCCGAGGTTGGACAACGAAGCGTTGGCTGGGAACAACTTGCTCAATGCGCTGAAGGAGACGGCTTCGAAACACGGGGTGACGATCACGAAGCCGCAGATTGGGGTGGCGGTTCCGCAGGGGAAATCGGTGGCTGTTCCTGTGCAGTTTGAGGTGCGGACGTCGTGGAAGAGTTTGGGGGCGTTTGTGTACGAGTTACAGGGGCCGGGTCAGTTCATGGTGTTCCAACAGGCGCGACTGAAGGTGGACCCAAATGACAAGACCTTGATGTTGGCTGAGTTCACGGTTGCGAAATGGTTTGCGAAAAAATGAAGATTTCGGGGCATATGCTGGGTTTTGATCGGATGTCGCGGTGGGCGATTTCCGTCACGTGTCTCTTGGTCGCAGCGGTGGGGATTGCTCAGGACGGAGCTGGGGCGGGGGAGTCCGTTGCCGTGGCGCCGGCAACACCCGTTCCGGAACGATTCGATTTTTCTCGGTTTGCGGGCTTGCTGGAAAACTCGCCGTTTGCCGTGGCGACCGCTGCGCCGGCTCCGGAGGTTCCTAAAGAGAATTTTGCGACGAACTGGACAATCAGCTCGATGTGGCAAGATTCGGCTCCGGATGGTGGCAAGCGATGGACGGTGAACATTCTATCGCGGGATTTGCAGACGCGAATGACGGTCCGCGGGGAGGAAGCGAATGAGCAGGGGGTATCGATTGTTGGGGTTGAAGAGAGGGACCATCCGACGAAGGCGGTGGTGACCTTGAAAAAGGAAGGAGAGGTTGGGACCGTGCAGTTCGATCAGGCCCGGATTGCGGCAGCCCCCCCGCCGCCGCCCCCGCCGATGCCGGCGGCCAAGACCGCCGCCAAGGCGACGGCTCCCGGAGGTGCGGTACCCAAGGCTGTTTCGCCGTCTGCCGCTCCTGCCGCGGCCAGTCCGATTCCGAGGCCGGGTCTTTCGCGGACGGTGCCCATGCCAGGAAGCGGCGGAACGATTCCGCCGCCAGCGCCGACATCGACGAATCCTTCGGAGATTCGGAAGCGGATTCGACCGATTGCGACAGATCGTGCGCAGTGAGAAAGGCTTTAGGGTTGCGGGATTTTTTTGGTGCCGTTTGGTTAGGGAATGAGCTTCAGCGAGAACACGGAGTTGTTGGAATGGTTGGGGACGCCCCGCGTGGTCGGCACGATTCCCAGTCGGTCTGCGTTGGAGGTGGCGTTGAAGGTGGCGCCGGAGCGGGTCGATGTGATGGAGTTGCGGCTGGATGGACTTTTGGCGGAGGGCGGCTTGGATCGCGGTGATTATCGGAAGCTGGCGCGGCTGAGCGACCGGCATCCGCTGCTGTTGACGGTTCGACATCCTGAGGAGGGGGGTGCAATTCCAACGATGGACGCTGGGTCGCGGTTGCATTGGTACCGAGAGTTTTTGCCGGCGGCGGCGTTGATCGATGTCGAGGCGCGCTCTTTGCGCGGGACGAAGGGAGAGGTTTTCGGTGAGTTGGTGGCTGAAGCGCGGTCGGAGGGGCGCGGGGTGGTGATTTCTGCGCACGACTTCGAGGGCACTCCGGGGTCAGCTCGGATGCGGGCCTTGGGGCGGTTTGCGATGGAGCGGGGGGCGGATGTGTTCAAGTTGGCGGTTCGTTTGAGAACAGCGGCAGATTTTTCGCGCTTGGTTGAACTGGGGGGGACGGCCTTGGGACGGGGCGTTCTGTCGTTGATGGGGATGGGTGCGGAGTTCGGGCGGGTTTCCCGCCTTGCGATGGCGGCGGTGGGTTCCGCGTTGAACTACGGTTTTTTGGATCCTGAGTCGCGTGTGGAAGGTCAGTGGGCCGCGGTGGATTTCAAGGATCGGCTTCGTGAGGTGCTTGGGCAGGCGGCGAAGTGATGTCTTTTCCTCAACATTCACTTCAGAAACCGTCGTTCCTCGCCGATTATTCCAAGGAAGGCTCATCGTTTGCCGCGTTTCACTCCGATTTCCAAGGAAGGTTTGGTCGGAGCGTTTTGCGGTAATCTGGAGAGCTCCAAGTTTAGTCGAAGAATTTAATCGCAGAGGTCAAACGGAGATTACCGGAGATTACGTATGGCAGGGATACAACTTACAGGACTGGCTTCAGGAATGGATTGGCGCTCGGTGGTGGACCAGTTGATGCAACTGGACCGGGTGCCTCAGGACCGGTTACGCACGCAGCAGACCTCGATCACGCAGCAGTCGACGGCACTCGACCGGATTAAGGGGAAGCTCTCGACGCTTCAGAGCAGTTTGGCTGATTTGGCGTTCAGTTCGTCCTCCGCGTCCACGCGTGCGACGACGATGCTGAGCAGCATTTATCAGGAATACAGCGGGGGTGCGGTTGTCTCGACGCGCGTGAACCAAGCTCCAACCGCGACTGTTTCTGCGACATCGAGCGCGGCCCTTGGGACTTACCAAGTTGACGTCAAGGAGATGGGGAGTCCTTACACGGTGGTTTCCGCGAACACCGCATTGACGGGCGTGGAATCCATTCTCCTGAACAACCTGCCTCTTGGGGCGGCGATCACGGAGGGGTCCATCTTCATTGATGGCACGGAAGTGACGGTGGGTGCGGGTAAGGACATCGACCCCTCCGTTATGACGGTCCAGGATCTCATGACCAAGTTGATGGAGTTTTCCATTCAATCTGATGTGTCGACGACTCCGGGCTACTTGAAGCTTAGCTCAAACAACGCTTTCGTTCTGAACACAGCGGCCGATTCGAGTAACTTGATGAAGTTGCTGGGTGTTTCTCCCTCTGCGGTCGCGTCTGGGGGGCCCACGGAGTATCTATCGCCGGTGGCCTTGGGAAACTATAGCCTAAGCACGAAGATTAGCGAACTGGCCAACACGCTGGATACGGCGAAGGGACCGGTGCCGGCCGCGAGCGGGTCGTTCAAAATCAACGGGGTTCAGATTGGGTGGAGTGCGTCGGACACGATTTCCTCGTTAGTCGGGGCAATCAATGGAGCGGATGCGGGTGTGTCGGCCTCCTACAGCCGTGTGGATGGGAAGTTGATGTTTGTTGCGAAAGAAGGTGGAAAGCCACTGGTGTTCAGCGACGACAATGGCGACATACTTAAAACCTTGGGAGTGGGTGAGGTGGCCTTAGGGAGTGGAATCTTGACGCTTGACCCAGGTGCCTCGGTTTCGGGGAGCGCCTACAAATTTTCCGTGAGGCGCGATGGCGTTTTGGTCGGGGACGGCTTTCAGAGCATGACCGACACGTTGGATTTGTCTCAGGCAGGTTTTGAAGGGGTTTCGTTGCGCGTTTCTGAGACGGGGCGCACGACATTCTCGGTTGCGGCGGATTCGACGGCAGCTTACGCGAAAGTGAAATCGTTCATTGATGCATACAACGCTGTGCGTCAGGACATCGAAGACAGCACCAAAATCACCAGTGCTGACGGCAAGGTGACGACGTCCGTTTTGTCCGGCAATCGGGATTTGATGGGTGTTGCATCGAGCCTGAGGAAGTTCATTTTCACGCCGATGACTGGGCCGACGTTGGTGGTGAACACCAATGGAACGAACGAGTTAACGGTGACGGGCGCTGGCTTGAGCGCGCTGAAGGTCGGCGCTGAAATTTCTGGGTCTGGGATTCCGAGTGGCGCGAAGGTGACGGCAATCAGCGGGAGTACGGTGACCATCAGCAGCAGTGCGACATCGACCGCATCTGGAGTCACCGTGAAATCATCCAGTACGGCGCGGTACACGCAGATGGAGCAGTTGGGGTTGGCGTTCCGTGGGACGAGCGGCGACTTGTACATCAAGGACTCCGGAAAGTTGCAAACGGCACTTGCTTCATATTCAACGGACGTCGAAAAGTTTTTCACGTCCGTAGGGGTTCCTGCGACGTCCACAGGGGCGACAAAGTTCGACGCGGTGTACGCGACCCAAGGGGTGGCGGAGCGTTTGGATAACTATTTGAACAATGTCATTGGTTACAATGGGTTGTTTGAGATCCAGAAGAAGTCGTTGACCAGTCGGAGCAAGACGATCGACAAGCAAATCGCCGATATGGAGCGGCTTTTGAAGCAGCGTCAGTCCGCTTTGGAACGGAGCTTCATCCAGATGGAGCAGGCTCAGCAGCAGGTCCAGACGCAGCTCTCTGCGCTCACTGGATCACTTGCGGGTTTCTCGTCGAGTTCCTCGAAGAAGTGAGTTGGCCTCGTGCGGGGTGTGGCCCGAAAATGGCTTTCGCTCTGGCAGGCCGCACGCGGTGTGGTTCACAGAGCATGGATACGAAGCAGCAAAACCAGATGGGTGGTATCGGAGTCGTCGGGATGGTGTTGGGGCGATTGTTCGCACCCTGCTTGGGCTTGATTGCATCGTTCCTTTCAGACCGAAAAGCGGGCCTAGTTCTCCGTTTCGCGTGCTTGATTGTGTTGGCTGCATCGAGCGGAGGCTGTAGGGCCGTTCAGGTCGTGCGCATGCCGGTGAAGACAGAGTTGCCCGAGAACTGGTTTCGTCCGTCGGATGGCCCGGGAATGTTGATGCGTCGAGTGGTGATTCTTCCGGTTTACAACGAGAAGTACACGGGGTTGGTGATGAAAGACATCGACGACGCGTTCTTGGCGGAGTTGAGCAAGTTGAGCGCGTTTGAGGTAGTGAGTGTTTCGCGAGCGGACATGGAAACTATCGTGGGACGTCGTGAGTTGTCATCGGTTGAGCCAGTCAGCGTTGATTTTTTCCGGAAGATGCGGGATGTCTATGGTGCTGAAGGCGTGATGTTTGTGGACTTGACGTCGTATTCGCCCTACCGGCCGGTTTCGATGGGGGTTCGGTGCAAGTTAGTGGATGTGCAGGCGGGAAGGATTCACTGGGCGAGCGATGCGTTGTATGACGCTGGCAATGAGCGGACCGCAGCGGCTGCGCGGGCGTACGGGATTGCGTTGGGTCGGGAGAACTTCCCCGTCCGCGAGGATGGCGGGGCGATTTTGTTGAGTCCGAAGCGCTTTGCCCATTTTGCAGCGTTTGCGTCGTTCCGGAGTTTACGGAAAGACCGCCAATCGGAAGGTGCTGAATAGGCTTAGGTTGCTGAGAGATCGCCTCCCAGTCAGGGGGTGTCGCATGCTAGCCGGGTAAGTTTTCCCTAAACCGTCGGGCTGAATCAGCCGAGTTACAAGGTAGCCATGAATATCTCCTTTGACCCCAGTTCTCCGAAAGTGGCGCCGGTGAAAATGCTGGCGGTTCCCCCCTCGGCGGCTCTAGCGGAGTGGCAAGTCTCGTCTGTTGGAGACGCGTTGCGAGCAAACTTCACGACGAGCCTGCTTCAAAAGCTCCAAGAGGCGAAGGGTCGCGTTCAGGCTCCTGAAATCAGGGATGAAGCGGTACAGAAAGCTAAGGAGTTGGCAGCTTCGAAGGAGTATCCTTCAGGGGCGGTGATGAAAGCGGTTGCTCAACAGGTGTTTGGCTAGTCGTTCCGTTTTTTTTCTCCACCCGCTCTTGGGGGAGGCACTCGGGATGCAGTGGTTTTTGTCGGCGTTGGTACTGGAATAGCTACTGCTACGGTGAGTAACTCGGTCCACGAATGAAAACTACACTTGCGGGTCACGCGAAGATTTATAAGACAGCCTCTGTCAGCACAGCTTCTCCAGGGAAGATC
>JACCED010696882.1_pt1 | contig 11947 bp, 3 predicted proteins | sample 7455021 | NCBI WGS metagenome assembly JACCED01 (sample SAMN15323456, study PRJNA562643) | freshwater metagenome | isolation source: river surface water | place: USA:Blue River Watershed | collected 2017-08-19
AGCCTGAGAAGAAGCAGCCTGAGAAGAAGCAGCCTGAGAAGAAGCAGCCTGAGAAGAAGCAGCCTGAGAAGAAGCAGCCTGAGAAGAAGCAGCCTGAGAAGAAGACGCGGAATAGGGAACACAAAATTTAAAGAACTTTTTCAAAGCCTGTATTCTTGTTAATCCAACAATTAAAGGAACTACTCTCCAATATATTTTATCATATGGTTCACTGTTGCATTTTGTATCTCCTACGCCTATAACTACGTTACAATTTAAAGCCTTCGCTGCTTTAAATGCAGATCTATCGCAAGTTAAAAATGCAGTATCGTTTTGTGTTTCTATTGTTATTTCTTGGCCTTTATCATTTATAAATTTATTACAATTTATCTGTTTATTTTTTAGATCATCATCATCAAATTCAGTATTATGATACAACGCTTGTATAAATTGCAGAGAATCTCCCATATGTTTAATAAACAGAGATATATCCGTAGCCTCTTGTTCACTAAAGCCATTATCTTCTAAATATTTCAATAAATCATCTAAATCATCCTTTAATAATCGATTTACAACACCAGAAACCGTAGATATCCCATTTGCACCAAATTTTACTTCAATACCATTATTTGATTGTTCACCTTCTCTGTTAACAATTAATACAATTTCATTATTATCGTTTATTTCTATTTTTATATCAATTTCCTTGAGGGAAATATAAAAGTTTTTTAATGCTTTTATAGCAGGGTTAATAATATGGTTTAATTGTTCTTTGAATACATTAGAATGTTTAACTATATCATAGGCGTCGTATATACCACCGTTAGAGTGTTCTGCTGAATCCAGACGGCCGCTAATATTAGGTATTATAATCAATTTACCATCTGAACGCCAAGATTCAATCTGTGCTTTTAAGCCTGAAGGGGTAGTATCATGAATTGAATATGTATTTACAACAAGTCTATAATTATCGGGTTTTAAAAAATCTTTACCAGTTATTATAGCTGCTGGATTACTAAGTAAGTCTGTAAACTCCTGCTCGCTCATTTTTAAATATTTTGGTAAATGTGATAAACATATTGTAGTTAAATCAATTCTTGCACGCTCTCCATCTTTTAGATCTTTGGATAAATCTGATTGAAAAATACTGGAAAATTCTTCGACAGACTCTATTGTTAATTTACTACCTAAAAAAGCTTTCATATCATTATGTAGTTCAGTAATAAAATTAGGATATGTGTTCTTATCTGCATTTTTAATAGGTCCTAAATAACGATTATAATCACTGCCTTCCTTACACAAAGGTAAAGTTAAACCGCCTTTTTGCTTATTTCCACCATTCTTTATGCTACCGCTCTGCTCATTTTGTTGTTCTAATTTATAATTAATGTAAAAATATAATAAATTGTTAAGGTTTTCTACAAAATTTTTATAAAGCAGTTTGCGATAGAATATAGTAGCATTGTAATACTGTGTATAATCACTGTTAAAATGTATTTTACAATTTTCTCTAAAAATCTCATATAGCTTTTGTTTTTCCACAACCTCTTCTTTAGTTAATATTACTTCTTGAATATTATCGTCTTTATATATCTTAACTGATTTACTCGCTAATTCCTTATCTGATCTCACTAATTTACTTGCTGATGATTCCTTACCTGTTCTAGTCACCGATGCTGTCGCTGATTTCCCTACAATACCTATGCTATTATGAGTTGCTTCATTTTCTAATAACAACTCAACATCCCTGCCTCCTTTTTTTTTTAATATATGCGGATGCTTTTCAGTATCTAAATGCAAAAATTTATTAGCAATTGATAATATTAATCCTATATTATCAATTACAAAACAATTTATATCTTCGGTATTAAAAGAATATTCTGTATTAGTCTTGTTATTTTTACTAATATTAAGTATTAATTTTTTAAAATGATCCTTAACTATTTCTAATTCTTTTGTTATTTTTTCATCTAATATTGGTTGTTTCTGTTTACTATTGGCCATAAAATAACACCTTTTCTTACATATAGTTTATATTTTATATTTTATAATTTATACTTCTTTTTACAGCTATTGACAATAGCAAGTATAAGTCTATCAATAGAGCTTATATGCTTTTTATTTTTAAATATAAAAATTGATATACGAGAATATATACATACTTGTATATCCGAATATCATTAAAATATGGTACTAACACATATATTTCATTTATCTGATTTACATATACGGAATGGTGATAATACTTACTCGCGATACGAAGAGTATAAAGAAGTGTTCAAGAATACCATAGCATCTATTAAAAAACAAATTGAAGTCTTAGAGCTTTTCTTTGATAACTTTATTATAGTCATTACGGGAGATATTTTTCACAATAAAAGTGTAATTGGTAATTATGGTCTCATAATGTATCGCAAGTTTATCCAGGCGTTGTCTGATGTAGGCAGAACTTATATTATTTCAGGTAATCACGATTATGATCAAAGTGATATCAATAAGCCTTCGCTCGTTTATTCTACTACTTTTGCCATTCCTAATGTATTCGTATTAAATACTACGACCTCTTTTATCATAGATGATATAGGCATATCTTTTGTTAGCATAGATGAAACTTTGGATAATTATAGAAATAGTGGGAGATTACAAGATTTGCCACCATTTCCTACTATATATGGTAATGTCAGATATAAACTAGCTCTATTTCACGGTTCTTTCGCTGCCGCTAAACTATATAATGGGAAAACAGTAGAAGACACTTTTAACCCTTATCCCTTAGAATGGGTGAGCGATTTTGATTATGTACTATTAGGAGACATCCATAAAAGACAAGTGTTCTCTTATAAAAACAAAACTATTTGTGGATATGCCGGAAGTTTAATTCAACAGAATTTTGGAGAAGACATAGTAAATCACGGCTATCTCATATGGGACTTATATAACAAAGATATTAAAAAGGTAAATGTATATAATGACAAAGGCTTTATTAATATTAGAGAAAATGACGATAGCGCAGCTAGCGCAGCTAACACAGCGAACAAAGATATTATGATAAGGATTAATGGAAAATATGAAAGAAGACTTGAAGATTATATAAGAGACAATATAGATATAATTCCTAAAAACTTAGATATTAAAAGGTTCTCTAATATTAATATCTTTAATCTCAAGAGCATCTTGGAAAAATACAATATTAAATATGTAATTACAGAAAAAATAGACAATTTAAATAACTTTGCTCATAATCAATCACATAATATCTCTTGTACTAAAGATACAGATATATCTTCATCGTGTTATGAAGAAATTATCAACAATGATGCTCTTATAAACTATTTTAAACCCTTGCTAACTTCTGAAAATTTATTGTTGCTCAATAATATTATTAAAAATAAAGAATTATTATTGATAGATGTCGACAATTATCCTGAAGAATTGCGCGAAGAATGTTTGAAAATAAATAAAGAGCTTATAGCTGTAATAAATACCTGTAATATTACTGATGATACCGCGATAACACCTAAATCACTCTATAAAATAAGATATCTTGAATGGGAAGGATTGTTATGTTATGAAAATAAAAACTGGTTAAATATGACTGATTTAGATAGCAAGATATTTATGGTTAAGGGACAAAATGGAACCGGGAAATCTGCTATTTATGATATATTGCTCTTGGCGATTTGGGGAGAAAACACAAAAAAAAGCCCATTGACGAGCGGTGTCGTAAATCACAATAAAAGCAAAGGATATACTATAATAGATATAGATATTTTAAGAGATTCTAAAAGTGACGCAAGCGACGCAAGTGACGCAAGTGACGCAAGTGACGCAATAGAAGTAATAGATACTTATAGAATTGTTAGAAATTATACAAGAAAGAATGCTGGTAATAAATTGCTCGTTAGCAATACTATTATATATAAAAAAATAGCTCATACCGGAAAGGTTGAGATAATTAAGAAAGATACAGCGTGTAATAATGAGATAGCAATATTGTTCGGGAGTATTGAGGATTTCTTAGCTACTTCTATGATTACGCAAAATATAGATTGTGATATATTGAAAATGGATTTTAAATCTACACTTGAATTGATAGACAAATCATTTAATATTGAGTATATTTATAATCTTTATAATGTTTTCAATAAGACAATAAACAAATACAAGGGATTACAAAAGTATATTGAGAGTAAGAAAGATGTCTATGAAAAATTACTCTTAACCTCAAATTATACCGAGAATCACGAAGAAAAGATTGAACAGATGAAAAAAGATTTAGAAATTCTTAAAAATTCCAATAGCGTTCTTGTAGAAGAATATAATAACAAGAATAGCATATTGAGTAATAGAAATATTGAGTTGAGCACAAATGCCTGTTATAAATATGAAGCCTTGAAAAATAAAATTAATTTAGAAAAGTTGGTATCACAAGATATCTATGACATCAAGGTTAAAAGACTTGCTGAATTAGAGTTTATATTGAAAGGCAAAAATATTATAGAGCTTAGCAAAGTATCTCTCGAAGCCTACTGTGATAATAAAGAGATTATAGAGATTACTAAGCCGTGCGATATATCTATAATAAATAATGAGCATAAATATCTAAATGAATATTTTGATATATTTGATGATAATAATAGCAAGTATAATACAAATGATGAGAATGATGTTATTGAATGTCTTGAGAATCTAAAGAATGAATATGATGACTTGGAGATTTTAGCAAAATCTTTAATAGCCGAAAAGCCTAATAAGGCAACCAAGATTGATAAGCCTATCAAGGCGAGGAAGGAATGTTTAAACAATATCAAGAAAATATTTGGAAGCCTTGAATATATGGATGAGATCATAGAAACAACAGGATGCTTAAATTTGAACATTAAATCCGGTGCGATTGAAGATTTATCGCTTGAATGTTATAATAAATGCCTTGAAGACAAGGAGAATATTAAAAATAAGGTAGATGATTATAATAACCGGTTAAAAAACAATGAAGCCCTATTTGATAAATGCTTTAAGGAACAAGAAAATATACAAAATGTATCGATGCCGCCAGCGAGCTGTGAGATTAATTGCGAGAATGCTGATGAAGTTATGGGAGAAATTGAAAAAATAGATTACAATTATATTGACGGGTTTTTAAAAGAGAATGAGGAATCTGTTGAGAAATACAAAGATATAATGAAGGAACTGAGAGAAACAGAAGAAGATAGATTGAAATATGCTGAGGAATTAAGGCTTTTTGAGAATAACGAAGAATACCATTTTAATCCTTCGTGTGAATATTGCTGTAAAAGAAGCTGGGTCAGCAGAATAAAGGAACTGCGAATTATAATAGACAGGTATGACAATGATATTAATAAAATTAAAAATAAATTGAATATCAATGTAAATTATGAAGAACTCATAGATAAGATGGAAACATATAAAAATATGAAAGATAGATATGATATATTACAAGAATGGTGTGAATACTTTAAATACAAAGAGAAGCGTGATAAGCTAAATGAAAAGCTTAACAAACTGATGGAGAATAAGAAGAAATATAATAGGATAATTAGCGAAGGAACAAAAGAGCTTGAAAATATCAATAAATATGTGTGGAGCTATTATAAAAAAGCGAAGGAATTGAGAGAGCACCTTGATAACATAATAAATTACGAAAAGTATAGGGCGTGGGAAATTAAATATATTGAGAATACGAACAGGATGAATGAGATTGACAGAAATATGAAAGAATATACGGATATAGCTAATTATAATAAGAATATTAAACCACGCATTATAGCGTATCGCTCGTTAGTAGATAGTTATAATAAATGGAAGCTATACAACGACTATATAAATGTAATACATTCGCGTGAATACCTTGAAATCAAGGAGATACAAGAGAATTATATAAATAACGAAATATACAAGAGTTATAGCGAGGTTAAGCCGATTATTGAGAGGGTTTTGGAATTGAAGGAAATTATAAATGATAGCGAGAAAACCATCATAAAACAGCGCGATTATATAACAGAAAAGACTGCTATATTCAATTATAATAGCGCGAATATCAAGAGTCTTAATGAATTGCGAGATATTTTAGAGAACATAAATAATATGCTTACAGTACTTGATACTATTATCATTAATTTTCAGGATTTCCGCATTAATCTCTATGATAATGTAGTGCTTAAAAAATTACTTCACAATACTAATAAGATGCTAAAAAATATCTGTCATTCTATCACAAAACCCTTTGAATTAGATTATATAACAAATGTATCGCGAGATATGATACATATCAATTGGTTAATTAAGAATGTTAATATTGTCGGAGGCGGAGGAGGCGATAATAATAAGCAGATTATTTCTATAAATCAAGCATCGGGATTCCAGCAGTTTGTGATATCTCTGGCATTACGTTTGTGTTTGTTTGGAAATAACAAGGCGATATGTAAGCAGCTATATATTGACGAGGGATTTGTAAGTTTTGACAAATATAATTTATCAATCGTTCCTAACTTCCTAAAATCACTCTTAGCATATTTTGATACAATTGTTATTGTATCGCATATAGATTTAATTCAGGATAGTATAGATGATTGTGATTGTATTGCCGAAATAAATTATAACAACAAGACCTCGGTCTCAACACTTACTTATAAGACTCCTGTAGATATAGAATATTCTGTAGTGGGGAAAAAGAAGACCATAACAATGCGAAAATAACCTATGTTAATTATTATTTGATGAGTAAAAGTTTATCCCTTTTAATCTCAGATAACTTCAAATTGCGATGTTTAAATATTTTTTCATATTCTATTTTAAACTCATTGAATATTGCAATCATTTTATCTGGAGTTTCTAAATATAAATCCTTTGCGATTAAATGTGGCTTTTTGTTTATATAGTTGTTTATTTTTTCCCTATATTTTTCTGCACCATCTTTAATTGTCTTAAGTTCATCGGCATTTATATTACTTATAGGAATTTTGCTACTATTTAGATCTTGAATATTTTCTGAATCTTGAATATTTTCTGAATCTTGAATATTTTCTGAATCTTGAATGTATTTATTATTATAATCTGCAAGTAATTCTAATTTTCCTATAGATGCTTCTGAAATTAGATAACTTTTATATTTTGTTACACTTTCAATACTAATTCTGCAATTATCTTCATTTAAAGTTTTTCCAAATAATCCAATCCCCGGGCTTGCGCTCGCAGATAATTTTATTAATATTTCTAATTCTTCTTTTACATTATCATATGTATATTTTTCTGTTTCATCGGTGTTGCCATCTTTGTTTGTATATAAAACATTTATTATATGTTCAAAATAATCTTTGCGCCCCGGGCACGTAGTACTAAATTTATATTTAGGCATATAAGTCTCTGACAAAGTTTTAATTTTACTAATTTCAGTATCTTCAATATTACGTTTTGTAAGATATTCAGAATATTTACCTTCAATATATTCGCCATCAATACCTTTATTATTAAGTATAATAACTTTTAAACTTTTTAATATGATACCATATTTTACTAATGAAACATTGTCGGGAAGTTTTTCAAATATAATAGCAATTAATTTATCTAATAAATTTGTCTTATATTTTAGTAAAAACCTTTTATCTTTTAGATTTGTTTGTAATTGTGTTTTTAGAGCTTCTTCGTATTTATTAATATTTTCTATTAAAATATTTACTAATTTATACATTAATTGTAGCTGACAATCGTATAAATAATCTTTATTAGTAAGGTCGTCTTTATATCTTCTAATAATTAAAAATTCTTTTTTAGTATTAAAAAAATTTATAATCGCGTCTTTTTCTGCAAAATAATGGTGTTGCTTAGAATCTAAAGTATCTAACCTTGGAAAAACTTTTAAAGTATGAGTATCATTTTGATCATCAATAGTTAATAATACTATTCCATCACTATAAATTTCAAACATACTGGTTTCAAAAAATTTTTCTTCACTTCCTGCTTTCTGATCCTGTGCACCACCAAATTTACGACCTGAACTAAATTTAGGATCTGAACTAAATTTACGACCTGAACTAATAAATTGAGGATCGGCACTAAATTGACGATCGTTTTTTTCATTAAATTCAGTAACTTCAAGAGCAGCACTCTCTCGAACAGCTTCACCATCAGATTCACCAGTTTCCGGCAATAAAGCTGATGGTGAAGCTGGTGATGAAGCTGATGTTGATACAAGAGCTTCACCATCAGATTCACCAGTTTCCGGCAATAAAGCTGATGGTGAAGCTCTTGTATCAACGCCATCACCAGTAGCTAAAGAAATAATTTTATTTATAAAATTATCTAATTTTTCTTTATAATTAATATAATATTTAGCTGCTTTTTCAAGTAATTCAGTTTTTTTTTCTTCACTTATTTTTAAAGTTTCAAATATAGGTATATTTTGCGTTATACTATTTGTAGAATATAGTGAAATGTAATATTCTTTTAATAAAGTATAACTATTGTAGTCATCGTGGTCATATAAACATAATAATATAAATCTTGTTATAATAGCATAATTTTTTTGCTCTTCCTTTAGGGGGCCTACTTTTTTAAAAAAAGTAGTTTCATTAAAGGATAGTTCATTATCAAAAACTTTAAAAATTTTAAAATATTGAGGTAAATAAATATTTGTAGCTTCTACACTTTTATCCAAACAATCCTTAAGATACCCTAATTTTTCTTTTAATGTTAACATTTGAATCATTTTCCCACCGCCTATAATTTTTGTCTTAATATATTTTTTTTTTGTGATTTTTCCATCATTTTTTACAGGCTTTTTAGTTTGTTTAGTTTGTTTTTTTTTTGGCATTTGTTTTGCTTTTAACATCTTTCTACTATACTATATAAATAATAAAAAAAATAATTAAATATATGTTGTTATATAAGTTTTATATATTATCGCTTAACGAAGTCACGAAGTCACGAAGTCACGAAGTTATGATGTTACGAAGTCACGAAGTCACGAAGTTATGATGTTACGAAGTCACGAAGTCACGAAGTCACGAAGTTACGAAGTTACGAAGTCACGAAGTCACGAAGTTACGAAGTCACGAAGTCACGAAGTTATGTTATAGTATCATCTAATACAAGCGGATTAAACATAATATCTATCTTATTGCGGAATCTTCTATAAACCCAATCTATATATTCAAGGGAAAAATACTTAGATTATAGTGTGCTTTTATATATCCATCCTATTTAAGTAGTACTTATATAAACACTTATATTAAATTATTTTACCATTTTAAGCAACCTTATTTTTTGTTTTTTTGATCTTCTTAACTGTTTTTTTCTTACCGGTCATTTCAGTACCACCACCTCCTCCTTGTCCTCCTCCTCCTTCTACTCCTCCTTGTCCTGCTTCTTCTCCTTGTCCTTCTCCTTGTCCTTCTCCTTGTCCTTCTCCTTGTCTTCCTACTACTCCTGCTTCTTCTCCTTGTCCTTCTCCTTCTCCTTGTCCTTCTCCTTGTCCTTGTCCTTGTCCTTGTCTTCCTTGTCCTCCTACTCCTTCTCCCGTATTTGTTTTATAGTTTTTATATAACTCAGAAAACTCTATAATATTCAATGAGAAATGCTCTATATAATATAGATTTAAATATTCTTCTATAGTTACATCTTTGTATTTAGGAGTATTATCAACTACACCATTATCTATTATTATTAAAAATGTCTTAGTAATACCATTAAATTCAAATGGAGTAGCTGGAGTATTCGGCATATTAGCGGTTCCTATAATTAGTATATGCGATACTGTAAAATTATCATATGCAGTAGTAGTATTCAATTCAAAACAATTTTTATTTTTATCAAAAACTAATATATTATTAAAACTGTTTTTAAAACGATTAACTGTATTCGATGTAGCTTTTAATTTTATAGACAGAGAGTATGTTTTATCTTTTAATAATGTTAATATGCATTTATCGTCTTTTTCAAATATATCCTGTATTACATTAGTCGCAAATGTTGTATGAAATCTATCTCCGTTTTTCTGCGGAAAAACATCATTACTCAATGACTTGTCTTTTACTAATGAAATAGATGTAATTTGATTACTCATTTTATATTATATCTATTTATATAGTTATAAATAAATTATTTTAATATTTACACTATTTAATGTGTAAAATGCAAATGTAAATAATATAATTTATTATACCGACCAAAAAGAAATGTGAATAATGATATACAATGTGGTATGTGTTAAATAGTATGACTTCTTATTTCTTCAATTATTATTAAACTTATTTTAAAGCATCACTTTTATATAGATCTTTAAAAATATCATCCAGTTCATCTAATGTATATTCTTCTTCTTTCTCACCATTAATAATAACTATTTTGCTTATATTATCTTTGTAAATATACGGGCAAAAAACACAATCATCATCCTCATCGACTTCATAGTATGCTTTGTTTGTACTATTTAATTTAATATATATTTTTGTTATTAAATGTAATTCAAAATATTTCTCCATATTGTGATATTTATTACACGCTATTAATTGATTTATTGTAGTATTTTTGGATAAAATGCTTCTTTGTAAATATAATGTTTTATTGCTAGTAGAACGTCGTTTATTACTATTATCAATTACAGATGATATAAAAAAATGTGATCTTGAAGTATTTCCTGATCTTATATGACTAATAAAACTATTAGAAATTTCCATATTTAAATTATATATGTAGAAAGGCTCAATTTTATTTTTAATACAAGTTGTTGGTAATATTACATATTTTAACAAATATAAATGCATATCTTCATTTATAATTATATTTTTCTCAATTAATTCAAAATTTATACTTTTTTCTTTTAAATATTGTGCGCAAAAATATAAAACTTGAATTAATTGAGAAAAATATCCACCAAACTTTTTTAACATAATATATGTGCCATAAGTAAAATGAGATGAACGGACACATATATTTTCATCATTATTATTTTCAGGATATACTTTTCCTGTTGTTTTACCCAAAAAATTTATTGAATAAGAATCAAACTTTTTCAAATGTGGAACTATTTTATCAAAATTATCAAAATTTAAATATATTAATTTTAATAATTTTTCATTTGTTAAGCCATCTTCGTATAAAATTTTGTAATTATCATCTTGGTATTCCCCAGAAATAGGTTGAGGTGATGCTTTTGTATGTAAATTATTAACTAAATTTAAAAATTTAAAAGTAGCTATTAATTGCGGTGAAGCTCCCTTTGGCGCTATTAATGGCGCTTGTTGTACTATTTGTGCCCGTGCTTCTGTTTTTTGTGCTTCTGTTTTTTGTGCTTCTGGCTGTGCTTCTGGCTGTGCTACTGGCTGTGCTACTGGCTGTGCTACTGGCTGTGCTACTGGCTGTGTTTCTACATTTGATATTAGTGAGGAAGCAAGTAATTTTGGAGTCAGTAAATTATGAAATAAATTTAAAAAATTAAAAGTAGCTATTAATTGCAGTGAAGCTCCCTTTGGCGCTATTAATGGCGCTTGTTGTACTATTTGTGCTTCTTTTGCTTCTGTTTTTTGTGCTTCTTCTGTTTCTGTTTTTTGCGCGACTTCTGTTTCTGTTTTTTGTGCGACTTCTGTTTCTGTTTCTTGTGCTGCTGGCTGTGTTTCTACATTTGATGTTAGCGAGGAAGCAAGTAATTTTGGAGTCAGTAAATTATGAAATAAATTTAAAAAATTAAAAGTAGCTTTTAATTGCAGCGAAGCTTCCGTTGGTGCTATTAATGGCGCTTGTTGTACTATTTGTGCTTCTGTTTGTTGTTTTACTTTTTCATTAGATTGTTCTTTTTGTATTTTTTCGTCTAAATTTAATGGAGATAGAAGTTCTGTTTGTTGTGATTGTTGTGAACTATGAAATAATTTTAGAACTCCCAATGCAGCATTAAAAGATGCATCTTTTATTTCCTCTTCTGTTTTTACTTGCTGTGGAGGTTGTTGTTGAGACG
>JACCED010502423.1_pt1 | contig 11942 bp, 10 predicted proteins | sample 7455021 | NCBI WGS metagenome assembly JACCED01 (sample SAMN15323456, study PRJNA562643) | freshwater metagenome | isolation source: river surface water | place: USA:Blue River Watershed | collected 2017-08-19
ACGGCCACGTGCAGCCCAGCACGCTTCAGCAGCATGCCGGTCAAGCTGGTCACAGTGGTTTTCCCATTGGTTCCTGTGATGGCCAACACTTTGGGTTTGTAGGGTGCATCTTCGGTGTCGAGTTGAGCCAATGCATGCGCAAACAAGCTCAACTCGGTCCCCACCCACAAACCTCGAGCCTGTGCGGCTTGCCAAACCGGCTCGACTTCATGCGGCGTCAGTCCAGGACTCTTGAACACAGCACGTACATCCGTCAGGTCCACCAAATCAGCGGTGAAAGCTTGTGCACGGATGTCCACAGGCAGGCCTTCGGCCAGCAGCGCGGCTTTGCCTGGTGGGTTTTCACGGCTGTCGACCACGGTCACTTGGGCACCTTGCAACACACACCAACGCACCATCGCCAGACCGGAGTCACCCAAGCCCAGAATGAGGATGTGAAGGTCTTGTAATCGGCTCATGGTCAACGCAGCTTCAAGGTGGACAACCCCACCAAACACAACAGCATGGTGATGATCCAAAAACGAACCACCACTTGCGTTTCTTTCCAACCTGATTTTTCAAAATGGTGGTGCAACGGCGCCATCTTCAAGATGCGACGTCCTTCACCGTATTTGCGCTTGGTGTATTTGAAATAGGTAACCTGCAGCATCACCGACAAGGCTTCGGCCACAAACACCCCACCCATGATGGCCAGCACAATTTCTTGCCGAACAATGACGGCAATCGTGCCCAATGCGGCACCCAAACCCAAAGCACCCACATCGCCCATGAACACCTGCGCTGGGTGGGTGTTGAACCATAAAAACGCCAAACCAGCCCCTGCCATGGCCGCACAAAACACCAACAATTCACCAGTGCCAGGAATGTGTGGGAAAAACAAGTATTTGGAATACACAGCACTGCCCGCCACATAGGCGAACACGCCCAAGGCAGAGCCGACCATCACCACCGGCATGATGGCCAATCCATCCAAGCCATCGGTGAGATTGACCGCATTGCTCGACCCCACTATGACCAAATAGGTCAAGATGACAAAGCCCAACACCCCCAAGGGATAGCTGATTTCTTTGAAAAATGGCAACAACAAACCGGCTTTGGGTGGCAGGTTCACGTCAAAACCTGATCGCACCCAACTGAAAAACAACTCGAGCACCCGATAATTGCTCACCTCAGAGATGCTGAACACCAAGTACAGGGCAGCCAGCAAACCTATCAAGGATTGCCAAAAGTATTTTTCGCGTGAAGGCATGCCCTCGGGGTCCTTGTTGACCACTTTGCGCCAGTCATCGACCCACCCAATGGCACCAAACCCCAGGGTCACGATCAAGACAATCCACACAAATCGATTGGACAGATCCACCCACATCAGGGTTGAAAACGCAATGGACAACAGAATCAACACGCCGCCCATGGTGGGTGTGCCCGACTTGCTCAAATGGGCTTCGACGCCATAGCCCCGAATGGGTTGACCGATTTTCAAGGCCGTGAGTTTTCGAATGACCACGGGACCGGCCACCAAACCAATCAACAACGCCGTCATGGCGGCCATGACCGCGCGAAAGGTGAGGTATTGGAACACCCGCAAATACCCAAATTCTGGCGACATGGCCTGCAGCCACTGCGTCAAACTCAGCAGCATGTGGCCTCCTGGTGCGGTTGTGATTGTTGTTCTGATTGCAAAGCCTGCACCACTCTTTCCATGCGCATGAAGCGCGAACCTTTCACCAACACGGTGTGCATCAGCGGCAGTGCGGCTTTCACCTGCACCATCAAGCTGTCGAAATCATTGAAATGCTGCGCATGGCTGCATGCTTTGGCGGTGTGCAGGCTGAGTTCACCCAGGGTGAATACCTGGTCGATGGCCATGTCTTGTGCATGTCGACCCACCTCTGCATGAAATGCAGGGCCTTGGTCACCGACTTCGCCCATGTCGGCCAACACCAACAGGCGCGGTCCGGTGGATTGCGCCAATAAATCGATGGCAGCTCGCACTGAATCAGGATTCGCGTTGTAGCTGTCGTCAATCAAGGTGATGTGGCGCCCAGCCCAGTGCAAGGGTATGGCTTTGGAGCGACCATTCACCGCTTGGAACAAATTCAGGCCCTGCGCCACAAAGGGCAAAGGAACACCAGCAGCCACGGCACAGGCACAAGCAGCCATGGCATTGTGGACATTGTGTGCACCTGCCAATTGCAATGTGGTGTGGACGTCACCCACGGGCGTTTGCAGGTGCAATTCCCAATGGGACCCCACCCAGACAGCTTGCAAGACATGCACAGCGGCTCTGTGGTCACCAAAGTCGATCATGGCGTGGCGGTCAGCCAGTGCCCGCCAAACGTGATGGTGTGGATCATTGGCAGGAAAGACAGCCACTCCGCCATCAATCAACCCATCGAAAACAGCGCCGTTTTCTTCGGCCACCGCTTGCACGCTTTGCATGAATTCTTGATGTTCACGTTGCGCGTTGTTCACCAGTGCCACGGTAGGCGAGGCGCAATGTGCCAAGTGGGCGATTTCACCCGGGTGGTTCATGCCCAATTCCACAACCGCCACCTGGTGATGAGAACGCATGCGCAACAAAGTGAGCGGCAAGCCAATGTCATTGTTGAAGTTGCCTTGTGTGGCCAAGGCCTGGTCACCTTGCCATGCCTGCATGATGCTGGCCAACATTTGGGTGACTGTGGTTTTGCCATTGCTGCCTGTCACTGCAATGACTGGGATCTTGAATTGCATCCGCCAAGCATGGGCCAACTGTGCCAATGCCTGCTTGGTGTCAGCCACCTCCAGGCCCATCAAACCCGCAGCGGCGAAACCCCCTTCTGCGATAGCGACTTTCACCCCCAATGCCTGCAGCTGTGGCAGAAATACATGGGCATCAAAACGTTCACCGCGCAACGCGATGAACAAATCATCAGCTTGCACGGTTCGGCTGTCGGTGTGCACCCGCGCGATCAGCTGCTGAGGGTCACCCACCATCTGGCTATCTGGTAGCCACGCATGAAGTTGTTTCAGACTGAGGTTCATTGCATGGCTCATGCTTGACCCCAGTGGTGCAGCGCCAAGATGGCATGGTCGACATCAGAAAAACCGTGCTTCACGCCCTGGATTTCTTGGTAGGTTTCATGACCTTTGCCCGCAATCAAGATCACATCGTTGGCCGAGGCTTGGGCAATGGTGTCCGCGATGGCTTGGGCCCGGTCCACTTGCATATGGGCAGCCTCGGGACGCTGCAAACCTTCACGCATTTGCCGCAGGATGTGCACAGGATCTTCACTGCGCGGGTTGTCACTGGTGAGGCACACCAAGTCACTGCCCTGCTCGGCCATGTGTGCCATGGGTGCACGCTTACTGCTGTCTCGGTCGCCACCGCAACCCAGTACGCAGATCAACCGACCCGCACGTGCATGCGCCCACGGCCGCAATGCTTTCAAGGCTTTGTCAATCGCGTCGGGGGTGTGGGCGTAGTCCACCACTACCGCCGGTTGGTATTCGCCGCCCAAGCGCTGCATGCGCCCAGGCACAGGTTGCAAGCCTTCGCACGACTGCACCGCTTGTTTCAACGGGAACCCCAGGTCGCGCAAGGCCGCGATCACGCCCAGCAGATTGATGACATTGAAGGTGCCCACGGCATCGATGCGCAGGTGCACACGTTCATCACCCTCTGTCACCTCGAACGACATGCCCTGGGCAGTGGTTTGCACCTGCTGCGCTTGGATGTCCGCGGGGTGGTTCAAGCCAACTGTCCATACTTTGCAAGCCGTGTTGTGTTGCACATGGTCCAGCAAGACATGACCTTGCGGGTCATCCAGGTTGATGATGGCGGTGCGCAAACCAGCGCCATCAAACAAGGATTGCTTGGCCAACCAGTAGGCTTGCATGCTGCCGTGGTAATCCAAATGGTCTTGTGTGAAATTGGTGAAGATGGCGGTGCGCATGCGCACGCCTTCTAAACGGTGCTCTTGCAAGCCAATGGAAGATGCTTCAATGGCGCAGGCTTGAACACCCGCATCCACCCACATGCGCAATTGGCGCTGCAGCTGCAAGGGATTGGGGGTGGTGAGACCGGTGCTTGTCATGTGACCGGGTTGTCCGGTGCCGAGTGTGCCCACCACGGTGCAAGACTCGCCCAATTTGCACAAGGCCTGGGCCAACCACCATGCGGTGGAGGTTTTGCCATTGGTACCGGTGACAGCCAGCATTTTCAAATGCATGCTGGGCGTGTCGAAATAGGCATCTGCAATCAAACCACTGCGTGCTTTGAGTTGCGACATGCTGGCGATCGGTGCGTCATGCAACGCCAAATCATTGACGGCTTCAAACGCTTCCAACCCCTGCGCCTCCACCAAACAAGCACTGGCACCTTGTTGCAAGGCTTGCACCACATGGTGTCTGGCATCGGTGGTCTGTCCAGCCCAGGCCAAAAAAGCATCACCTGCACGCACTTGCCGACTGTCTGAATGCAGTTGACCACGCACCAAACCACGCAACCACTGCGCGGCTTGTTCAGGTGAGTGCAAGGTGTGCATCAAAATGACTCCGCCTCAGCTTTGGCCACCACCTGTGGTTTGACAGCCATGTCCGGTTGCACTTCCAGCATGCGCAAAGTTTGCTGAACAGTTTGACTGAACACAGGCGCGGCCACATCACCACCAAAGTAGCGTCCATTGGTGGGCTCATCAATCATCACGGCCACCACGATGCGCGGGTTTTCGATGGGCGCCATGCCCACAAAAAATCCCCTGTATTTTTTGCTGGCGTAATTTTTTCCATCCAGCTTGTGGGCCGTGCCTGTTTTGCCACCCACCGAATAACCCATGGTCTGGGCTTTCGGAGCTGTGCCACCAGGGCCGGTCACCATGTGCAGCATGTTGCGGACCGAGGCGGCGTTTTCTGCGCTCATCACGCGCACACCAGTTGCTTTGTCTTGGCGCTTGAGCAAGCTCACAGTCGCCACTTCACCATCTCTGGCAAAGGCGGTGTAGGCCTGCGCCAATTGAAACAAACTGGTGGACAAGCCATACCCATAGCTCATGGTGGCTTGTTCCATGGGTCGCCATGTTTTGTAAGCACGCAACCGTCCAGCCACTGCACCCGGGAAAGGCACCTGGGGTTTTTGTCCAAACCCAACCTGGGTGTACATCTCCCACATGTCTTTGGGTGGCATGCGCATGGCGATTTTGACGGTGCCCACGTTGCTGGACTTTTGTATCACCTCATTGACGCTGAGCAAACCATGGGGATGTGCATCCGTGACCGTCATGCCGTACATGTTGAGTTTGCCGGGTGCCGTATCGATCATGCTCTCCGGCTTGACCAAGCCCTTTTCCATGGCCAGACCGATGACAAAAGGTTTCATCGTGGAGCCCGGTTCGAAAGTGTCTGTCAACGCCCGGTTACGCAATTGCGCGCCACTGAGGTTGCTGCGTTTCTCGGGTGTGTAACTGGGGTAATTGGCCAAGGCCAGCACATCGCCTGTTTGGGCATCCAGCACGACCACACTGCCCGCCGCCGCCTTGTTGTCCAACACAGCTTCTCGCAGTCGCTGGTATGCAAAGTACTGAACCTTGCTGTCTATGCTGAGTTGCAGGTCACGCCCTTCTTCCGGCGGAATCAGGTCGCCAATGCCCTCAACCACTTGACCTTGGCCATTTTTGATCACGCGCCTGGAACCACTCTTGCCACCCAAATGCGAATTGAAGGTCAATTCCACGCCTTCTTGACCGATGTTTTCAATGTTGGTGAACCCCACCACATGCGCGGCCGCTTCGCCTTGTGGGTACATGCGCTTGTATTCCATGCGCGTGTAAATACCGTGCATGCCTAGCTCTGTAATCTTCTTGCCTGTGGGCATGTCAATTTGACGCTTCAACCAGACAAAGTTTTTGCGGGTGTCTTTGACCTTTTTTTCCAATTCGGGCAAGGGCATCTCAAGCAACTGGGCCAATGTTTTGAGTTTGGCTTGGTCGCCATCCATTTCTTCGGGGCAAGCCCAAATGCTGGGCATCGGCACACTCGATGCCAAGATCAAGCCATTGCGATCCAAAACACGTCCGCGGTTTGCTGGAATTTCAAGCTGGCGAACAAAACGCACGGTGCCTTGCTTGCGAAAGAACGCGTTATCTACCACCTGGACATAGGTCGCACGCACCACCAACCCGATGAAGCCCAAGGCGATGCAAGCCACGATGAACTGGCTTCGCCAAATCGGCGTTTTGCTGGCCAGCAAAGGATTGGTGGCGTATTGAACGCTGCGGCTGCTCACGGGTTGTCCTTGGGGTTTGCGGCCGCAGCGCTTTCCACCACACCACGTTCGGGTGATGCGTATTGGGTGATGGCAGGTGAAATGGTGCGCATATTGAGTTGTTCACGCGCCAGCTTTTCAACCCGCAGCGGTGTGGCCTGCGCACCGCGCTCGACATCCAAGCGGTCGTATTCCGTTTCCAACCTTTGCGCCTGCGCTTTGGCACGGTCTAACTCGGTGTAAAGACGGCGTGATTCGTACTGCGTGCGCACCAGGTAAAGGGCACTCAACATCACAGCCAACAACAGCAATGCATTCACGCGCGTCATGCAGCCTCCGGCTCGAAGCAACGCTGGGCCACACGCATGATGGCACTGCGACTGCGCGGATTGGCTTTGACTTCTTCGTCACTTGGTTTGTAGCGCCCCAATGCTTGCAAGGCCAACACAGGCGGTGCTGCAAACGGTGTGCGGCGGTCATACACCTCGCGTGAATGTTTGGCGATGAACTGCTTGACCATGCGGTCTTCCAGTGAATGGAAACTGATCACCACCAAACGCCCTCCTGGTTGCAGCACATCCAATGAGGCGTCCAAGGCTTGCGCCAATTCATCGAGCTCGCCATTGATGTGCATGCGAAAAGCTTGAAACGTGCGCGTGGCTGGGTGTTGACCAGGCTCACGGGTTTTGACCACTTCAGCAACCAATGAGGCCAAGCCCAAGGTGGTGTCTGGCAATTGGCCGGCATCGCGGCGAGCCACGATGGCTTTGGCAATCCCATGGGCAAATCGTTCCTCGCCATAGTCACGAATCACCTGTGCGATTTGTTCGGTTTTTGCTTCGACCAACCACGCGTGAACGCTTTGGCCCTGGCTTGTGTCCATCCGCATGTCCAGCGGACCGTCCTGCCTGAAGGAAAACCCGCGTTCGGGGTTGTCGATTTGGGGCGAGCTCACCCCCAGGTCCATGAGCACGCCTGCGGCGCTGCGGTGTGGCAGCTGGCTCAGTGCCGCAAACCCCTGGTGTCTGATCGTCAGTCGTGGGTCTTGGATGCTGTGGGCTGTCGCTATGGCTTGTGGGTCTTTGTCGAAAGCGATCAATCGCCCCTGTGGTCCGAGCAAACCCAAGATGCGCTTTGCATGCCCGCCGCGGCCAAAGGTTGTGTCGACATAAGTGGCTGCGGCCTGGACGTCCAGCGCCTCGACCGCCTCCTTCAACATGACGGTGGTGTGTGCCCATTCAGTTGTCGCCATTCCACGTTAAATCGAAAAATCCCGAAACACATCAGGCATATCGCCTTGCATGGCTTCAGCTTCTTGCGCGTCGTAAGTGGCTTTGTCCCACAACTCAAAATGGGTGCCCATGCCCAATAAGACCGCCTCTTTGCTGATGTGTGCGGCGGCGCGCAGCTCTGGCGACACCAGCAAACGTCCGGTGTTATCCATCTCCACATCCATGGCATTGCCCAAAAAGATGCGCTTCCACCATTGCGCGGTCATCGGCAAGGCCGCGACACGTTCACGAAACTTTTCCCATTCGGTGCGTGGAAACAGCATGAGGCAACCATGCGGGTGACGCGTGATGGTCAACTGACCCGAGGCCGTGGCAGTGAGCACCTCACGGTGACGCGTGGGCACCGACAAGCGACCCTTGGCATCCAAACTCAGCGATGACGCACCCTGGAACACAGCAACAAACCCCTTTTGTGACGAAACAGCGGTTGGAAAAGTGAACTCTCTCACATTTTTCCACTAAATACCACTTGTTTGCACTTTAACAGAGTTTTGCGGTTTGACAACCTACTTTTTGATTTTTTGTAATTAAAATCAACAACTTAGAGAGTCTTTCAAATCAAAATAGCCAGCAAAAAGTTGTTATCAAATAAGCACTTAGAACTTCAACTAAAAGTGAATTGTCAGCTTGATGGGCATAAAAAAAGCAGGCACTTGGCCTGCTGATGAGCGCCCTTCAGTGACCTGGTTCAGTCGCCGAACATTTTTTGCTTGAGTTCTCGACGCTGTTGCGCTTCCAAAGAGAGGGTCGCCGTGGGTCGTGCGATCAACCGCCCTACCCCAATCGGTTCACCTGTTTCGTCGCAATAGCCATAGTCACCACTGTCGATGCGACCGATGGACTGTTCGATTTTCTTGAGCAACTTGCGCTCACGGTCACGTGTGCGCAATTCCAGGGCATGTTCTTCTTCAATGGTGGCTCGGTCTGCAGGGTCCGGCACGATCACCGTGTCCTCACGCAAGTGCTCTGTTGTTTCACCAGCATTGATCAAGATATCGTTTTTCAACTGCACCAACTTGTGACGGAAGAAGGCCATTTGAAAGGCATTCATGTAATCGTCGTCCGACATGGCCATGACTTCAGCTTCGGTCACGGTTTCAGCCGTTTTGGATTTCCAGTTGTTGGCGAGTTTGGGATCTTTGACGGGAATCATGGGCACAACGGCAGGCAACGAAGGAACAGAAATAGGACCATAGCTGGACTTGGCCGATGTGGAGGCCACGCTTTGTCCAGGCGGTGGCGGCATCATGGCCATGGCTTTGGCCGCACGTGGCGACTTTTTGGTCACCTCCACCACAGGCGTGGTGACGGGTGCAGTTGTTTTGACAGGGGAGGTTTTGGCGGGCTTGGAAACGGAAGTGGTCACGGGTTTGGCAGCAGTTTTCGCGGGAGCGGGTTTTTTGGCAACAGGGGTTGTCGAAGTTTTTGACTTCGATGGAACCACCTTTTGGGGGACTGTTTTAGATTTGGCAACTGCTTTGACAGGGGCAATTTTTTTCTGGGTTGCGGCCGGTTTTTTCACAGCCACGGGTTTTTTGACAGGTGCAGCTTTGGGGGGCGCCGCCTTTGCTTTGTTGGCAACGGCTTTGGAAGCAGTCTTTTTGGAGGCGCCGGCTTTTGGAGCCACCAGCTTTTTTGCCGCTGGCGATTTAGCCAAAGCTTTCTTGGCTACTGGTTGCTTGGTCACAGCTTTCTTGGCTACTGGTTTCTTGGCCAGCGTTTTCTTCACGGCTGTTTTTTTCACTGGTGCTGTTTTCTTGGTAGCGCCTGTTTTGGACGCAGGTGCTTTTTTGCCAACGGATTTGGACACTGCTGGTTTTTTCTTGGCAGGGGCTTTTTTGGCAGGCGCTTGGGTTGTCGCTTTGCCAGCGCTAGTTCGCTTGGTCGTTTTCAATGCAAGTCTCCTGACAGGTTGGCCAGTGCACATGGCACCAAGCACCCTTACTGCTGTTTGTTGTACGCATCACATGGGCTGCCAGCAGTCTTCGGCGTTGTCACGCCCCTGTCTGATGGCGCGCGGATTGTACTCAGGATAAGCACTGTTGCAGGCCTTGCAAGAAAATATCGCGCGGCAGGTCAATCCCAATGAATACCATTTTGCTCATTCGCTTCTCATGCGGCTCCCAAGCTTGACCCAGATCACTGCCCATGAGTTGGTGAACACCTTGGAAAATCACCTTGCGATCAGTGCCTTTCATGTTGAGAACACCCTTGTAGCGCAGCATGCGCGGACCATAGATGTTGACAATCGCACCCAAAAAGTCTTCCAACTTGGCGGGGTCCAAAGGTCGATCAGCCTTGAAAACAAAGCTTTTCACATCGTCATCATGGTGATGGTGGTGACCATGCCCATGACCGGGGACATGGTCATGGTCGCCATGGTGGTCATGTTGATGGGATGGGTGGTCGCAATGCTCACCATGGTGGTGATGGTCATGGCCTTCGTTCAAAAAATCAGGGTCGATTTCCAAAGTGGTGCTCAGGTTGAAGCCACGCAAGTCAAACACCTTGTCGATGGGCACTTCACCGAAATGCACTGTTTGCTGGGGTGCACGTGGGTTCATGTGCTTCAAGCGATGCTGCAAAGCGTCTAGCTCTTGTGGGCTGACCAAATCACTTTTGCTGATGAAGATTTGATCTGCAAACCCCACCTGGCGGCGCGCTTCTTGGCGGTCATTCAAGGTTTGTGCCGCATGCTTGGCGTCGACCAGGGTCAAGACCGAATCGAGCAAAAAACTCTCGGCAATTTCATCGTCCATGAAAAATGTTTGGGCCACAGGACCCGGGTCAGCCAAACCCGTGGTTTCAATCACCACCCGCTCGAAATCGAGTTCACCTTTGCGTTTTTTCTCCGCCAAATCTTGCAGCGTGGTGCGCAAATCTTCACGAATGGTGCAACACACACAACCGTTGCTCATTTGCACAATATGTTCTTGGGTGTCTGCCACCAAGATGTCGTTGTCTATGTTTTCCTCGCCAAATTCATTTTCAATGATGGCAATTTTGTGACCGTGTGATTCAGACAGCACCCGCTTGAGCAGGGTGGTTTTGCCGGAACCAAGAAAACCAGTGAGGACGGTGGCGGGGATCAACATGGGCAGTTCTTTCAACGAAACAGACAAGGTGGGGCAGTGTAGCCAGCATTCAAGAGCAGGCTCATTTCTTCATCAAAATCAATCCCTTCAGGTATTCACCTTCTGGAAAATTGACCGTCATCGGGTGATCTGGGGCAGCTTGCACACGCTCCAAGATGTAGGCATCCACACCGGCATCCGTTCCAGCTGAGGCCACGATTTTGTGGAACAACTCCGGTGGAATGCCGCCCGAGCAACTGTAGGTGAACAACACGCCACCGGGCGCCAAGAGTTTGAAGGCCCAGCGGTTGATGTCTTTGTAAGCACGTGCGGCTCGGTCTGCATGCGCGGCGCTGGGAGCGAATTTGGGTGGGTCCAACACGATGCCATCAAACTGCCGGCCCTCTTTGTGAAGACTGCGCAGCGTGGCATTGACATCGGCATCCATGAAGCTGGCGTTGCCCGTGTCAAAACCATTCGCTTGGACGTTGGCCATCGCTTTGGCAATGGCTGGTGCCGAGGAGTCCACAGAGATCACCTGTGCACCCGCACCCAATGCCCCACTTTGCCGCATGCCACTCAACGCGGCCACACTGAAACCACCCGTGTAGCAATAACAGTTGAGCACTTGATGCAGGTTCAGTCGACGTGCATAGTCGGCAAACTTCAATCGACTGTCGCGTTGATCCAGGTAAAAACCTGTTTTGTGCCCTTCGGCAATGTCCAGTTGCAAGGACCAGTCATGCTCTTGGATCGTGATCGCTGTGTCATCGCTGGCCCCTTGGGCGCGGTGAAGCCAACCGGTTGCAGCCGGCAAACCTTCCAAACCCCGCACGCCTGAATCAGAACGTTCATAAACACGAGAGGCAGCGGTGTGCAACACCAAGGCCTTGACGATGTCTGCCTTGAATCGCTCGGTTCCCGCAGACAAGAACTGCGCCACCAAGGTGTCGCCGTAGCGGTCCACGATCAAACCTGGCAAACCATCGGCCTCACCATGGATCAATCTGACGCCGGTGCTGGGCACTTGCAATCGAGCGCGCATGGCCACGGCTGCGGCCACTTGGCGTTCGAAAAAAGCCGCGTCAATGCGCTCGTCGTTGTCAAAACTCCAAATCCGGGCACGAATTTTGGACGTGGGACTGAAAGCCGCCCAGCCTAAGAACTGGCCGGTGTGCGACTCCACGCGAACGGTTTCACCAGGGTCACCGCCGCCCTTGGCAATCGCACTGTCAAACACCCATGGGTGAAAGCGCAGGGCCGAACGTTCTTTGCCAGGTTTGAGTTTGATGGTTTTCATGCTTGTTTTCGGCGTGCCCGAGGGTGGGCAGCGTC
>JACCED010065009.1_pt1 | contig 11940 bp, 10 predicted proteins | sample 7455021 | NCBI WGS metagenome assembly JACCED01 (sample SAMN15323456, study PRJNA562643) | freshwater metagenome | isolation source: river surface water | place: USA:Blue River Watershed | collected 2017-08-19
CCTTGCGGCAAAAGCTGTCGGATGAGCAAACCAATCCCGCGCATGAACAGCCCTCGACCATCCACCACGGAGGCGTCACCCAACATGCCCCCCGCGAACCGCATTTGCTGATGATGAGCGCCACGCCCATCCCCCGCACCTTGGCCATGAGCTATTACGCCGACCTGGATGTGTCCACCATCGACGAGTTACCGCCTGGGCGCACGCCCATCGTCACCAAGCTGGTGGCCGACACGCGACGCGACGAGGTCATCGAGCGCATCCGGGCGCAGCTGCAAGAGGGGCGGCAAATTTACTGGGTGTGTCCGCTGATTGAAGAAAGCGAAGCGCTGGATTTAAACAATGCCACCGACACCCACCAAGCCTTGTGCGAGGCGCTGCCCGGCGTGATGGTGGGCTTGCTCCATTCGCGCATGCCGCAGGTGGAAAAGAAAGCGGTGATGTCGCTCTTTGTGCAAGGGCAAATGGGCGTCTTGGTCAGCACCACGGTGATTGAGGTGGGGGTGGACGTGCCCAATGCCTCGCTCATGGTGATTGAACACGCCGAGCGTTTTGGCCTGAGCCAGTTGCACCAGTTGCGTGGGCGGGTGGGGCGCGGTGCAGCAGCCTCGGCCTGTGTGCTGCTCTACAGCTTGGGTGAACATGGCCGCTTGAGCGACACCGCCAAGGCGCGGCTGCGCGCCATGGGCGAGACCAACGACGGTTTTGAAATTGCACGGCGTGACCTCGATATCCGAGGACCGGGTGAGTTTTTAGGGTCCCGCCAATCTGGCGCGGCCATGTTGCGGTTCGCAGACCTCACGGTGGACCTCGAACTTTTGGACTGGGCCCGTCAACGCGCCCCGCGCATGCTGGACCAATACCCGCAACAAGCGGCTCGCCATGTCGAGCGCTGGTTGGGTGGAAAATCCGACTTCCTCAAAGCCTGACACACCATGACGCTGACCGAACTCAAATACATCGTGGCCGTGGCCCGCGAAAAACACTTTGGCCGTGCCGCTGAGGCCTGCTTTGTGTCGCAGCCCACGCTGTCGGTGGGCATCAAAAACCTGGAAGAAGAGCTGCAGGTCAAGCTGTTCGAGCGCAGCGCCAATGAGGTCGCCGTCACGCCCTTGGGTGAAGAAATCGTGCGCCAAGCGCAAAACGTCTTGGACCAAGCCGCCAGCATCAAAGAAATCGCCAAGCGCGGCAAAGACCCCTTGTCAGGTCCTTTGCGTTTGGGCGTCATCTACACCATCGCGCCGTATTTGCTGCCCGAGTTGGTGCGCCACAGCATCGACATCACGCCGCAAATGCCGCTCATGCTGCAAGAAAATTTCACCGTGAAACTGCTGGAGATGCTGCGCACTGGCGAGATTGATTGCGCCATCATGGCCGAGCCGTTTCCCGATGCCGGCCTGGCCATCGCCCCCTTGTATGACGAGCCGTTCATGGCGGCTTTGCCCAGCGCCCATCCCTTGGCCCAGCGAGACGCGATCAGCGCCACCGAGTTGAAAGCCGAGACCATGTTGCTGTTGGGCAATGGCCATTGTTTTCGCGACCATGTGCTTGAAGTGTGTCCCGAATTTGCGCGTTTTTCCAGCAACGCCGAAGGCATTCGCAAAAGCTTTGAAGGCTCGTCTTTGGAAACCATCAAACACATGGTGGCTGCGGGCATGGGCGTGACCCTGGTGCCGCGCTTGAGTGTCCCCAAAGACGCTTTGTTGGCCAGCAGCAAAAAGAAAAAATCGCTGGACACGTATGTGCGCTACCTGCCCATCGTTGAGGGCAACGACCCGCCGCCCACGCGCCGCGTGGTGTTGGCCTGGCGGCGCAGTTTCACCCGCTACGAAGCGATAGCCGCTTTGCGCAACGCCATCTTCGCCAGCGATTTGCCTGGCGTTCACCGCCTGTCTTGACATGACCGACGTCACCCCGCCAGAACCATCGCGCCCAGCCAGCCAGTTGGCGCTTTACTTGGACCTGATCCGCTTCAACCGCCCGGCGGGCTGGTTGCTGTTGCTGTGGCCATCCTTGAGTGCACTGTGGTTGGCGGCCAAAGGCTTTCCGGGATGGCATTTGCTCAGCGTCTTTGTGCTGGGCACCATCCTCATGCGCAGCGCGGGCTGCTGCATCAACGACGTGGCCGACCGCGAGTTTGACAAGCATGTGCAACGCACCGCCAACCGCCCGGTGACCTCTGGCGCTTTATCGGTCAAACAAGCGCTGACCGCAGGCGCGCTGCTGGCCTTGTGTGCCTTTGGCTTGGTGCTCACCACCAATGCGGTGACGGTGGTGTGGTCGTTCGCCGCTTTGGCGGTGACCTTGATCTATCCCTATGCCAAGCGCTTTGTCGCCATGCCGCAAGCCGTGCTGGGGGTGGCCTTCAGTTTTGGCATCCCGATGGCGTTTGCCGCGGTCAACGGCGGACCCCTCACGCTGCAAGGTGTGTGGAACGCGGTGCCGCCATTCGCTTGGGCGCTGTTGTTGGTGAATTTGTGTTGGGTGTTGGCCTACGACACCGAGTACGCCATGGTCGACCGCGACGACGACTTGCGCATTGGCATGAAAACCTCGGCCATCACCTTGGGCCGCCATGATGTGCTGGGCATCATGTTGTTTTACGCGGCCTACATCTTCGGCACCCTGTACCTGCTGCACGACCAAGGTTTGGGTTGGCCGCAGTGGTTCTCGATGGAGTTGGCGGGCATTCAGGCGCTGTGGCATTTCGGCATGATTCACAAGCGCGAACGTGAGGGCTGTTTCAAAGCCTTTCGCATGAACCATTGGCTGGGTGCCACGGTGTTCGCCGGTATTGCCCTGGGCTATGCCATGCAACCAGCGGCGGCCTGAGGGTCAGCCCAACTCGTCGCCCAGGCTGTGGGCGCGGTCCTTGGCGGCCTGCATGGCTTTGTCAATCAACGCGGCCACCTCATCGGCTTGCAGGCTGCTGATGGCTGCGAACGTGGTGCCGCCTTTGGACGTGACCCGCTCGCGCAACACCGCCGGCGGTTCGCTGCTGGCACGCGCCAATTCGGACGCCCCCACCAGGGTGCCCACCGCCAACTGATGCGCTTGTTCGGGCGACAAGCCCATGCGCACCCCAGCAGCCACCATGGCCTCGATCACATAAAACACGTAAGCCGGCCCTGAACCAGACACGGCGGTGACCGCGTCCAACAAGTCCTCGCGCGCCACCCAAATCGATTGACCCACCGCGTTCATGAGTGCTTCCACCTGTTGGCGTTCGTCGGCATTGACAGCGCCCCGGGCGTACAAGCCCGTTTGGCCCAAACCCACCAAGGCTGGCGTGTTGGGCATGGCGCGCACCACCCGCTCGGTGCCCAGCCACTGGGCGATGCTGTCCGAGCGAATGCCCGCAGCCACGCTCAGGTGCAAGGCGTGGGCCAGCAAATCTTGCAGCGGTGTGGCCACCTCTTTGAACAACTGCGGTTTGATCGCCCAGATCACCAGGTCTGAATGGGCCAGTTGGCTGTCGGCTTGGGGGATGGCGCGCACCCCGAGTTGGTCAATCAGTTGTTGGCGGGTGCTGGCCAGGGGCTCGACCACCTGGATACTGGCCGCGGGTGTGCCGCGCTTGAGCATGCCGCTGATCAGGGCGCTGGCCATGTTGCCCCCGCCGATGAAGGTCATGCTTGAAAAAGTGGTGGCTGAAGCGGTCATGGGCATTCCAGAAACGACCCCGTGGGTCAGAGTGGGGCATTGTCGGATGTTTCAGCGCGGCTTCAGCGCCAAGCCCCGTTCAAGCAGCCACGGTTTGGCGCACCGCTTTTTCCCAATGCGCCATCAGCGACTGCGCCTGGTCGCGTGACATCTGCGGTTCAAAGCGCCGCTCCACCCGCCAGTGCTGGGCCAGCTCTTGAGGGCTTTGGTAGAGGCCGGCGCTCAAGCCCGCCAAATAGGCCGCGCCCAGAGCCGTGGTTTCAATCACCTCGGGGCGCAGCACCGGAATGCCCAGCAAATCCGCTTGGAACTGCATGAGCAGGTTGTTGACGCAAGCGCCACCATCGACCCGCAACTCGGTCACCGGCTGGGTCGCGTCGCGGTTCATGGCTTGCAGCAAAGCCGTGCTTTGGAACGCGATGCTCTCCAGGGCTGCCCGTGCGATGTGCGCCATGGTGGTGCCCCGTGACAAACCCACCATCGCCCCGCGTGCATCGGCTTGCCAATACGGCGCACCCAAGCCAGTGAAGGCGGGCACCAGTACCACGCCGCCCGAATCGGGCACGCTCTCGGCCAAGGCTTGTACATCGGCGCTTTTGTCAAAGGCCCGCAGTCCGTCACGCAACCACTGCACCACCGCACCGCCGATGAACACACTGCCCTCCAACGCAAACGCAGGGGTGCTATCGGCTTGGGCGGCGCTGGTGGTGATCAAGCCATTGTGGCTGGTTTGAAATGCATGGCCGGTATGCATCAGCATGAAGCAGCCGGTGCCATAGGTGTTTTTGGCTTGACCGGCTTGAAAGCAGGCTTGGCCAAACAAGGCGCTTTGCTGGTCACCGGCCACGCCGCCAATCTGCAGTTCATGGCCCAGCCACTGCGCTTGGGTGTGGCCAAAATCGCTGGCAGAAGGATGCACCTCGGGCAGCACCGATGAAGGAATGCGAAACAGCGCCAGCAGCTCGTCGTCCCAGCGGTTGGTGTGCACATTCAAGAGCATGGTGCGCGCCGCATTGCTGACATCGGTGGCATGGATGCGTCCGCCGCTGAGTTGCCACATCAGCCAACTGTCCACCGTGCCAAAGGCCAGTTGCCCGGCCTCGGCCATGGCACGGGCGTTGGGCACGTTGTCCAAAATCCACTGCAATTTGGTGGCTGAAAAATAGGCATCGATCAGCAAACCGGTTTTTTGCTGCACCAGGGGCGCAAACCCCGCCTCGCGCAAACGCTGGCACTCGGGTTCGGCGCGGCGGTCTTGCCAGACGATGGCGTTGTAAATGGCTTGGCCGGTGTCGCGCCGCCACACCACCGTGGTTTCGCGTTGGTTGGTGATGCCCAAGGAGGCGATTTGGTTGGCGCCCAACCCCGTTTGTTGCAGCGCTTGGCGGGCGGTGGCGAGTTGGCTGGTCCAAATTTCTTGCGGATCGTGCTCGACCCAGCCGGGTTGGGGGTAGATTTGCCGAAACTCTTGCTGCGCCACGGCCAAGATGCTGCCGTCGGGCTTGAAGACGATGCTGCGGGAGCTGGAGGTGCCTTGGTCCAAGGCCAGTAAATAAGACATGGGGCTGTTTTGGGATGAAGGGTTAACTGACCAAGGACAGTGCAGGTGGGGTTTTACCCTCCAGCGCCACGCTGCACTCCACCCCCGATTGCTCGAGCAACTGCGCAAAGCTCTCGGGCGGCGGGGCATCGGTGAACAGGCGGTCGATGTGGGACAAATGTGCCAACTCGACCATGGCGGGTCGGTTGAACTTGGTGTGGTCGGCAGCCAGCCACACTTGGCGTGAGTGTTCGATGATGGCTTTGGCCACTTTCACCTCGCGGTAGTCAAAGTCGCGCATGGTGCCATCTGCCTCGATGCCGCTGATGCCAATCAGGCCAATGTCCACCTTGAACTGGCGGATGAAGTCCACCGTGGCCTCGCCCACAATGCCGCGGTCCACCCCACGCACCACGCCGCCGGTGACGATGACCTCGCAGTCGGGGTTGTCGCTCAGGATTTGCGCCACATTAAAGAAGTTGGTGATGACGCGCAAGCCACGGTGCAGGCGCAACTCCCGCGCCACGGTTTCCATGGTGGTGCCAATGTTCATGATGAGCGAGCAGCCATGGGGTACCGCTGCCGCGATCGCTTTGGCGATGCGGGTTTTACCGTCGAGTGACAAGGCTTGGCGCTGACGGTAGGCGATGTTTTCGGTGGTCGACCCTGGCATGCGCACACCGCCATGGAAGCGCGACAACAGCCCGGCTTCGGCCAGGCGCTGCACATCGCGGCGCACGGTTTGCAAGGTGACAGAAAAGGTTTCGGCCAAAAACTCAATCGAGGCCGAGCCCTGGGCTTGGACCAATTCGAGCAACTGGGTTTGACGGGGGTTGGGGTTCATGTCGGCGCTTCAAACAGCTTTGCGGGCAACCATAAACCAGTTCACCAGGCACCAACATAGGGAAAATACCGAATCAATAAAAACAAATACGAACAAGAATGCGAAAAGAAAAGAACATCCGCCCATGACCCTGAAACTCGACCAAATCAGCCAAACCGTCGGTGCGCAAACGTATTTGCACACCTTGGACATGGTCTTGGCGCCGCATGCGGTCACTGTGTTGCTGGGCGCCACCCAAGCTGGCAAAACCAGCTTGATGCGCCTCATGGCGGGTTTGGACTTGCCCACCACCGGGCGGGTGTGGGTGGACGGGCAAGACGTCACCGGCGTGCCGGTACGCGAGCGCAATGTCGCCATGGTCTACCAGCAATTCATCAACTACCCCTCGATGACGGTGTACGACAACATCGCCTCGCCCCTGCGTTTGCGCAACGACAAAAACATTGATGCCCAGGTGCAAGCCATGGCCAAGCGGCTGCGCATCGACCCGTTTCTCAAACGCTTGCCCGCCGAGCTGTCAGGCGGCCAGCAACAGCGCGTGGCCTTGGCGCGGGCTTTGGCCAAGCGTGCGCCGCTGATGTTTTTGGATGAGCCCTTGGTCAACCTGGACTACAAGCTGCGCGAAGAGCTGCGTGAAGACCTGACCCAGTTGTTCGCTGCTGGCGAGGGCACCGTGGTCTATGCCACCACCGAGCCCAGCGAGGCTTTGCTGCTGGGCGGCCACACCGCGGTGTTGAAAGAAGGACGCTTGTTGCAGTACGGCCCTACCTTGCAGGTGTTTCGCCATCCGCAGTCCTTGGATGTGGCCCGTGCGTTCAGCGACCCGCCGATCAATGTGCTGCAAGCCCATCGCCAAGGCGCGGCCTGGACGTTGGACACCACCAACGCCGTGCACTTGCCCCAGGTTGAGGCCCAACACCCCCGGGTGCAACTTGGGGTGCGGGCGTCGGTGCTGCGCACCGAGCCACGTGAAGGCGATGTGGGTTTGCAAGGGCGGGTGCAGTTGGCTGAAATTTCAGGCACCGACACCTTTGTCCACCTGGACTGTGGCGGCGTCGAGTTGGTCATGCAAAAAACCGGCGTGCATGTGTTTGACATTGGCGCCAACCTCACTGCCTATGTCCACCCCCAAGACGCTTATGTGTTCGATGCTGCGGGTGCGTTGTTGCACGCTCCCTTGAACCTGTCGCAGGGAGGGCATTGACATGGTGGCGCGCATCGACCTCGACCTGGCCCACGCCTACGGCCCCAACCCCCAGCAAGACAGTGATTACGCCTTGCTGCCCCTGAAAATGACCTTCCAAGCAGGCGGCGCGTATGCCTTGCTCGGTCCCTCGGGCTGCGGCAAAACCACCATGCTCAACATCATCTCGGGCTTGGTCAAGCCCTCGCATGGCGAGGTGCGTTTCAATGGCGACATCGTCAACGACAAAACACCGCAAGAGCGCAACATCGCCCAGGTGTTTCAGTTTCCGGTCATCTACGACACCATGACGGTGGCCGACAACTTGGCGTTCCCGCTGCGCAACCGGCGCATGCCCGAGGCACAAATTCGTCAGCGCGTGGGGCAAATTGCCGAAATGTTGGAGCTCAGCGGCCAGCTCAACCAGCGTGCAGCTGGTTTGTCAGCCGACGCCAAACAAAAAATCTCGCTCGGGCGGGGCTTGGTCCGCCCCGATGTCGCGGCAATTTTGTTTGACGAACCGCTCACCGTCATCGACCCACACCTGAAGTGGCAATTGCGCCGCAAGCTCAAGCAAGTGCATCAAGAGCTGAAGCACACACTGATTTATGTCACCCACGACCAGGTCGAGGCGCTGACGTTTGCGCAAGAGGTGGTGGTCATGGCCCGGGGGCGTGCGGTGCAGGTGGGCAGCGCCGAGGCCTTGTTCGAGCGACCCGCCCACACCTTTGTCGGTCATTTCATTGGCTCGCCCGGCATGAATTTTTTACCCGCCAAGGTGCAGGCCGACCAACTCCTGGTTGGCGAGCACCGCTTGCCCTTGAGCACGCCTTTGCAGCAGCGCTTGGCCGCTGTGCAGTCACTGAAACTGGGCGTGCGTCCCGAATACATCACCTTGCACGACCAGGCTGCCCAAGGTTGCTTGCCGGCACGGGTGTTGCGTTGGCAAGACCTGGGCACCAGCGGTTTGCTCACCACCGAATGCGCGGGTGAGTTGCTGCGGGTACGTTTGGCCAGCAGCCACGCCAAGCCACCTGTGCCTGGCCAAACCGTGCATGTGCAGGTGCTGGGCGCGCACAGCTGCTTTTATGACAACGAGGAGCTGATCGCATGAAGCCGGTGAATCAAAAAGCCTGGCTCCTCATCTTGCCGGTGCTGTTGTGCGTGGCCTTCTCGGCCATTCTGCCGCTCATGACCGTGGTCAATTACTCGGTGCAAGACATCATCTCGCCTGAACGCCGGGTGTTTGTGGGTACCGAGTGGTTTGCCGCTGTCATGCGCGACCAAGACCTGCATGACGCGCTGTGGCGGCAAATGGTGTTTTCGCTGGCCGTGTTGGTGGTGGAAATCCCCTTGGGTATTGCACTGGCGCTGTCCATGCCTGCCAAAGGCTGGCAGGCTTCGGTCACTTTGGTGTTGGTGGCTTTGTCCTTGCTGATCCCGTGGAATGTGGTGGGCACGATTTGGCAAATTTACGGCCGCGCTGATATCGGTTTGCTGGGCGCAGCTTTGCAAGCCATGGGCATTGATTACAACTACACCGGCAATGCGCGGGATGCTTGGCTCACCGTGTTGGTGATGGACATTTGGCATTGGACGCCCTTGGTGGCCTTGCTGGGGTATGCCGGTTTGCGCAGCATCCCTGACGCCTATTACCAAGCAGCGCAAATCGATGGCGCCTCCAAGTTCGCGGTGTTTCGCTTTATTCAGTTGCCCAAGCTGCGCGGCGTCCTCATGATCGCGGTGTTGCTGCGCTTCATGGACAGCTTCATGATTTACACCGAACCTTTTGTGCTGACCGGCGGTGGGCCGGGCAACGCCACCACCTTCCTCAGCCAGTACCTGACGCAAAAAGCGGTGGGCCAGTTCGACTTAGGACCTGCTGCTGCGTTTTCGCTGATTTACTTTTTGATCATTTTGTTGCTGTGCTTCATCCTCTACAACTGGATGCAAAGTGTTGGCACCCAAGCCAAGGAGCAAGACCATGGATGAGCGCCGCTTCAAAAAGCGCAGCTTGTTTTTGCTGCTCTACATCGTGTTCGCCTTGCTGCCCATTTACTGGATGGTGAACATGAGTTTGCGCACCAACCAAGAAATCTTGTCCAGTTTCAGCCTGTTTCCGGCCAACCCGACCTGGGACAACTACGCCACCATCTTCACCGATGTGTCTTGGTATTCGGGCTATATCAACAGCCTGATTTACGTGGCCATCAACACGGTTATCTCGGTCACCGTGGCCTTGCCGGCTGCTTATGCGTTTTCGCGCTACAGCTTTTTGGGCGACAAGCATGTGTTTTTCTGGTTGCTCACCAACCGCATGACGCCGCCTGCGGTGTTTTTGCTGCCGTTTTTTCAGCTCTACAGCACGGTCGGTTTGATGGACACCCATATCGCGGTGGCCATGGCGCATTTGCTCTTCAACGTGCCGCTGGCAGTGTGGATTTTGGAAGGCTTCATGAGTGGTATTCCCCGTGAAATCGACGAAACCGCGTACATCGATGGCTACAGTTTTCCGGCGTTTTTCGTCAAAGTGTTTTTGCCCCTCATCAAGGCAGGCGTGGGCGTGACCGCTTTCTTTTGTTTCATGTTCAGCTGGGTCGAGTTGCTGTTGGCACGCACCCTCACCAGCGTCAACGCCAAACCCATCGTCGCCACCATGACCCGCACGGTCAGCGCCTCGGGCATGGACTGGGCCACCTTGGCCGCGGCCGGTGTGCTGACCATCGTCCCGGGTGCCATCGTCATTTGGTTTGTGCGGCATTACATCGCCAAAGGCTTTGCCATGGGGCGCGTATGACACACCACAGGAGACTACCCCATGCTTGAGTGGATGGCTTGGACCACCCCGGTGGCGGTTTTTTTCACCTGCATCGTGCTCATGTTGATCGGCATGACGGTGTGGGAGCGACGCTCGCCCACGGTGGCGCGTCAAGGATTTTTGCCCTTGGTCACCACCCGAGGTGACCGCTTGTTCATCGGCTTGTTGGGTTGCGCTTACCTGCACCTGATGTTTGTGGGCTTGGCAGGGCAGCTGTTGATGTGGTTTGAATTGAGCGAGGAGCCCTCGATTTGGTGGGCGACCGCAACGAGTGCGGTTTGGCTGGTGCTTGTGATGCGCAAGGGCTAGACAAACCAAGTCATGACACGGTCTGCAACTTCCCCAAGACACGTGTTTTCTCAGAGCAAGGGGAAACTTTCAGGAGACTGGCATGAAATTGAAATACCGGGCGATTGCCTTCGCCGCTGCAGCCTTGGTGCTGGGTCACAGCGCTTGGGCTGGCGAGGCTGAGGCCAAAAAATGGGTTGACAGCGAGTTCCAACCCTCAACTTTGTCCAAAGACAAGCAAATGGCGGAGATGAAATGGTTCATCGAAGCCGCGAAAAAACTGCAGGCCAAGGGCGTGAAAGAAATTTCCGTGGTGTCCGAGACCATCACCACCCATGAATACGAGTCCAAAACCTTGGCCAAGGCGTTCACTGAAATCACCGGCATCACGGTCAAGCACGACCTGATCCAAGAGGGTGACGTGGTGGAGAAACTGCAAACTTCTATGCAGTCTGGCAAATCCATTTATGACGGTTGGATTTCCGACTCCGACCTGATTGGTACCCACTACCGCTACGGCAAGATCATGAACCTGACCGACTACATGGCGGGTGCCGGCAAAGAGTGGACCAACCCCGGTCTGGACTTGAAAGACTTCATCGGCACCAGCTTCACCACCGGTCCCGACAAGAAGTTGTACCAATTGCCCGACCAACAATTCGCCAACCTGTACTGGTTCCGTGCTGACTTGTTCGACCGCAAAGACATCAAAGACAAATTCAAGGCCAAGTACGGCTACGACCTGGGTGTGCCGCTCAATTGGAGCGCCTATGAAGACATCGCTGAGTTCTTCACCAATGATGTGAAAAACATCGACGGCAAGCCTATTTATGGTCACATGGACTACGGCAAGAAGGACCCTTCATTGGGCTGGCGTTTCACCGACGCTTGGTTGTCCATGGCGGGTACCGCTGACATTGGCATTCCCAATGGCCGACCCGTTGACGAGTGGGGCATTCGCGCCTCTGCTGACGGTTGCAACCCCCAGGGTGCATCGGTTGCCCGTGGTGGCGCCACCAACTCGCCTGCTGCGGTCTATGCCCTCACCAAGTACGTGGACTGGATGAAGAAATACTCACCCAAGGAAGCCATTGGCATGACCTTTGGTGAAGCCGGTCCTGTGCCTGCCCAAGGCCAAATTGCCCAGCAAATCTTCTGGTACACCGCGTTCACGGCCGACATGACCAAGCCTGGACTGCCTGTGGTGAATGCCGATGGCACGCCCAAGTGGCGCATGGCCCCTGGCCCCAACGGCCCTTACTGGAAACAAGGCATGCAAAACGGCTACCAAGACGTGGGTTCATGGACCTTCTTCAAAGACCATGACGCCAACAAAACCGCTGCCGCTTGGTTGTACGCCCAGTTCGTGACCGCCAAAACCACGTCGCTGAAAAAGACCATCGTTGGTTTGACACCGATTCGTGAGTCCGACATCCGCTCTGACGCCATGACCAAAATGGCACCGAAGTTGGGTGGCTTGGTGGAGTTCTACCGCAGCCCTGCGCGCGTGGCTTGGACACCGACCGGTACCAACGTGCCTGACTATCCCAAGTTGGCACAACTGTGGTGGAAAAACGTGGCGGTGGCTGTGACCGGCGAGAAAA
>JACCED010257297.1_pt1 | contig 11938 bp, 10 predicted proteins | sample 7455021 | NCBI WGS metagenome assembly JACCED01 (sample SAMN15323456, study PRJNA562643) | freshwater metagenome | isolation source: river surface water | place: USA:Blue River Watershed | collected 2017-08-19
CGGAAGTATCGCATCGGGCCCGTCTTCACCTCCTCTCGGAACTGCGGAGCGCCGTCGCGGAAAACAAACAGCAGACGGCCATCGGGGAGTTGCACGTGCTGATGACGGTCACCGCTGAGGCCCCAGGGCGTGTCCACGGGCTTGCTCCACGTTTTTCCCTCGTCGCGGCTGAACATCATGAGGCTCGTGCCGCTGCGCCAGTTCTCGCGCATGATACAGCACAACTCATCGCCATCGGGCGCGCGGAAGACATACGGTTCACAGGGTTTCTTGCGCGCCATCGTCTCGCCGTCGAAGGCAACGGTCGGCTCGCTCCAGGTGAGTCCGCCATCGCGCGTGATACTCTGCATGACCTGGTAGTGGTCGTCATTCACCGGGCTCTTGAATCGATGGAACTGGCCTAAGTAGCTGCCGTCCTTCAACCGCACAATGCTGGAAAACGTCATCACGCAGCGCCATGGGTTCTCGCGGTTAAAGGGGCCGAGCGGCGGCATTTCCTTCCACGTCTTGCCACCGTCCTCGCTGACGATGCGCGGCATGGAGCCTTCAAGACGACCCGGAAGATCGCGTGCGTCGGGGTCCGCCTTACCAACCGTCGTACGCATGGCGAACACCCACAGCCGTTCTTGGCCCTGAGGGGCTGTGAGGCGGTAAATGCTGGGGCAATTCTTGAAGTTCCAGTAGTTCGCTGGCAACGAATCATCCAGCCGCGTCCACGTCAGGCCGCCGTCATCGCTGCGAGCCATCGGCCCCGCGTGACCGCCATGGTAATAAGTCCATACGGCAAAGAGCGTTTTGCCATCCGCGAGCATCGCCGTCGTCGGATGCGCCCAATAGCCCTCTGGCGAATGTTGGCCATCTTCCTTCGCCCCCTGTGCAAGAATGGTTCGCTGCACTTTCTCGGACAAATCGATGCGCGGCAGCTTGCGCAGGTGCTCACCCCAAAGAGCGCGCTGCTCGGCGGTCGCATTCTTCGGATTGCGCTCGGAATCCACGCTGACGACATCCGTGCGCAGCGTTTCCGATTTGTTGTCCTTCTCAACATCGCCCGTGATGACGAGCGACTCGATCCACATCACGCCGCCCCATGGACGCAGGCCGAGCGAATGGATCTCCGGCACCTTGCCCCGCATCTCGACGATGCTCTCGCCATCGATGCTGATCGCGAACGCAGATGCCGAGCGCACGATTTCCAGATCGAACATCTTCCCGTCGAGCACCGCCTGCGGCGCCGACCGGTCGAGCTTCACGTCTTTGAACCGAGCCGACTGGAACATCATCTTCCCCGCCGACCCGCCGAAGAGGAGTAGATCCTTCTCATCAAACACGACCGCCGCCGCCGACTTCAGCCCGTTGTCGATGCGCATTCGCGCCTTCAAGGTGAACTCCGCGCCCAGCTTCGCATCCATCGCGAAGGCCTTGCGCGGGTCCCGCACCTCCACCGCGCCGTTCTTGCTCGCGTATGCATGTCCCGGCTCGGGATGCACCAAGTTGATGACCTTGCCATCACGCACGATGTCGAGCGATGCGGCGTGCAGCGCGGCCAGCGGCGCGAGCAACAGGGTGGCGAGGAGTGTGAGTGTGGATTTCATGGGTCTTTGAGCGGGATGGGGGGTGTAAAACTTTGTGTGTAAAAGTTCGCTCCGCCCACCGACTCGCCGCAATGGCAGTCGATGGAGCGTAGCGGAATCGGCTGCCATTGCGGCGGCGCCATGCCTCCTCCCGCCTCTCGGGGTTGCAGGCGTCCGCCCAAGGCTGGAAACTGAAGGTGCTCAAACAAAACAGCACCAGCCACACCGCAGGAGCCCAGGCGTTACAGTCGCACGCTGGGGGCCATGGGCATGAGGCGCCCTGCGTGTTTGTGTAACACGCCCCAGGATTGGCGGTTCAGCAGTGCACGGAGAGCCTGATGGAGGGAGTGGAGACGATCGAGACGCTGGTCGACCCGGTAAGAGGCACGGCAAAAAAGACCACAAAAAAAGGCGCCGGATGTCCGGCGCCCCAAAAAAATGTATGAAACCTAGGAGGCTTTCTTCTCCGTGATGTACTTCACCACATCTCCCACCGTTGTGAGCTTATCGGAATCTTCGTCTGGAATCTCAACGCCAAACTCGTCTTCAATCGCCATCACCAGCTCAACCGTGTTTAACGAGTCCGCACGCAAATCGTGCTGGAGCGATGCCGTAGGAACGACCTGCTCCGGCTGAACGCCAAGCTGTTGAACAATGATTTCGCGGACCTTTTCTTCAATCGATACGTCGGACATAAACTCTGGAAAATGATGATACTTCTTGGGTTGAACCCGTAGATAATCGACTCATCGCGTCGATTGGCAATCCCGAAATCAGCCGACTGAACCCCACCCATCCGTGTCTCAACCGCCTTTCCGCCACGTAGGAACCAGCGTTTTTCGTTGATTCATCCCAACGCAACGCCAACGCTAAATCCACATTCTATGAGCCATCCGCGTCGAGTCGTCATCACAGGTATGGGGCTGGTCAGCCCGTTGGGCAACGATCTGAAATCCTTCTGGGACAACCTTTCAAACGGACGAAGCGGCATCGGCCCGATCACCCTGTTCGACGTCACCCAGTACGACTGCCGCATCGCCGGTGAGGTGCGCGACTTCGACCCTGCCCTTGCCTTCAAAAATCCACGCGACGCTCGACGCTCCGATCGCTTTACCCAACTCGCTGTCGCCGCTGCAAAATCTGCACTTGCAGACAGCGGCCTCACGCTCCCAGTCACAAACCCCGATCGTATCGGGGTCATGGTTGGCTCAGGCATCGGTGGTCTTAAGACGATGGAGGACCAGCACACCATTCTCATGAACCGCGGGCCGTCCCGCATCTCCCCGTTCATGATTCCCATGCTCATCAGCAACATGGCGAGCGGGATCATCTCCATGGAACACGGCCTCCAAGGCCCGAACTACGCAACCGTCTCCGCGTGCGCAACCTCCGCACATGGAATCGGGGAAGCCTGGCGCATGATCCGCGAAGGTGACGCGGACGCATTTGTCGCTGGTGGTTCCGAAGCCGCCATCGTTCCCCTTGGCATCGGCGGGTTCGGTGCCATGAAAGCCCTCTCCACCCGTAACGACGAACCAGCGCGCGCCTCTCGGCCCTTTGACAAAGGACGCGACGGATTCGTCATGGGCGAAGGCGCCGGCATCCTCGTGATGGAAGAGCTTTCCCACGCAAAAGCCCGTGGGGCAAAAATCTACGCTGAAATCGGTGGCTACGGCCTTTCTGCGGACGCTTATCACATGACCACCCCGCTCGAAAACGGTGAGGGTGCCCAACGCTGCATGCGCATGGCCCTCAAAAAAGCGGGTGTCACCCCCGAACAAGTCGACTACGTCAACGCGCACGGCACCTCCACCCCCGTCGGAGATCTCTGCGAGACCCGTGCAATCAAAGCCGTCTTCGGTGAACACGCCAAACAACTCTCCGTGTCATCGACAAAATCCATGACCGGTCATCTCCTCGGCGCGGCCGGTGTCGTCGAAAGCATCGCCTGCATTCTCGCCATCCAGAACAGCCTCATCCCTCCCACGATCAACCTCGAAAACCCCGAGGACGAATGCGACCTCGATTTCACCGCGCTCACCGCCAAGGAACGCAAGGTCCGCGTCGCAGTAAACAACTCCTTCGGATTCGGCGGACACAACGCCACCCTCATCATCAAAGCGTTTGAGGACTGAATCAATCGCCGCGACCACCAACATCTCCCCGCCCTTGGCTGAACCCTCACTTCGTGTTCCCCCCATGCTCACGCTGCGATCCCTCCTCCTCACCCTCGGCACAATCTTAACGACGCTCGGATCAGCCGCGGAACCCATCACCGTCAAACTGTGGCCAGACGGAACACCCAACCCGATGGCCCCGGTCTCCGACGCCACATCCAACCTCATCAAGTCCTACGGCCCCACCGGCCCCAACCGGATCACCGACGTTCTCGACCCCACACTGACCATCTTCCGCCCCGAATCGCCCAACGGAACCACCGTTCTCGTCGCACCCGGCGGAGGCTACATGTTCCTTTCCTGGCTCACGGAAGGGACCCAGGTGTGCGAATGGCTCAACTCCATCGGTGTCACCGCAGCCCTCCTCAAATACCGCACTCCGACCCGCGACGAAAAAGAGATGCACACCATGCCCGTGGAAGACGCTCAGCGCGCCATCGGTATCCTGCGGCATAACGCCGCCGAATGGGGCATCAACCCCGAACGCATCGGCATCCTCGGCTTCTCCGCAGGCGCAAACCTCGCTGGTCACGTCGCGTGGGATCGCACCCCCCGAACATTCGCGCAATACGACAAACTCGACGACCAACGCCCGCCCGATTTCCTCGTCTTTGTCTATGGCGGAGGCTTCCTCGATCGAGAGGACAAGTCCAAGTTCCGCGTCGGCTTCAAAGTCCCACAAGATGCTCCCCCCGCCTTCTTCGTCGTTGCCCATGACGACCGCTCCAACCCGCTCGAGGCCGCGATGCTCTACCTCGAATACAAAAAACTGAACCTCCCCGCCGAACTCCACATCTTCACCAAAGGCGGGCACGGATTCGGGATGCGAAAGGAGAATAAACCCATCAACGAATGGCCTCAGCGCTGCGGCGAATGGATGGACTCCATGGGCTTCCTCAAACCCAGCGCCCCACCAAAGGCCGGTGACTCGGACCCAGCTTCCCCAAAGGCACCCTCCTCGCTCAGTACTCCCTCCGTTTCTCGCCCCAGCGAGCCAACGAACTGATGGGTAAGTTGAGGGGGCTTCCACCGCATCTCGGACCCCCCATCTAAGTCCCAAAGCCTAGCTGCTCGGAGCGATCTGAATCCACCGATCGCGCCTCAGGTTGATTGCCCGGAATCCACTCCGGAAACCCCCAGTCATCCACATCTGTAACAATGGCTTACAAACTCAACTCAGAGCCTGCACAGACCACACACTCAACGCGGATGACATCGCTTGACTCACACACTGGAATCGTTGTCAGGACAACGTAACCAGCAACCCGCCTTCCGCGGCAAAGCCGAGCAAAGGTTCCCCTTTTCCCCAGCCAAATTTCGAGTTCCATTCAGTCCATGGATCTCGCTTTCACCAAAATGAACGGCGCCGGAAACGACTTCGTCATGGTCGACAACCGCGCAACCCACATCAGCCTCTCCAAGGACCAGATCGCTCGACTCTGCGACCGCCACCGGGGCATTGGGGCCGACGGCCTCATCTGCGCCGAACCCGCCACCTCGCCCCAATCTCACCTGCGCATGCGCTACTACAACGCAGACGGCGGTGAAGCGGAAATGTGCGGCAACGGCGCACGCTGCTTCTCCCGCTTTGGCGCCAGCCTGCTCAACCTCACCGACGCCATTCGCTTCGAAACCCTAGCCGGTGAAATCCAAGCCGAACTTCTCGGCACGTCCGTACGCCTCACCATGAGCGCCCCCCACAGCCACAAGTCCGCCACCCTCCTCCCCGTCGGAACCAGCCAACTCGCCGTCCACTTCATCAACACCGGCGTCCCCCACGCCGTCATCCCCGTCGCAGACCTCCCCTCCTGCGACGTTCACAACCTCGGAGCCGGGATCCGTTACCACGAACACTTCGCACCAAAGGGCACCAACGCCAACTTCACCGCCCCCTCACAATCCCCCGAACAAGACCTCATCGTCCGCACCTACGAACGCGGCGTCGAAGGCGAAACCCTCGCCTGCGGCACCGGCGTCGTCGCGTCTGCCCTTGTCCACCACCTTGAGACCGGAAAACCATCCCCCATCCGCGTCCTTGTCGCCGGTGGCGATGTCATGGAAGTCGGCTTCAAAAAGAACAATCACGGCTTCCACGATGTCACCCTCACCGGTCCTGCCGACTTCGTCTTCTGCGGCACCGTAACAGTCTGACAACAACCAAACGTATCCCCCCACCCAAGCCCGAGAACTGCTAAAACCAAACAAGACTCTATGCATCCCGTAAGAACATCCCTCCTCGCTATCGGCGCCCTCGCCGCAACAGTTCACGCTCAAACCCCTGACTCCAAGCCACTCGGATACCAGGACACGCCCATCATTCCCGGGACAAAATGGCACGTACACGACGGCGAACGGCCGCAACCACGCATCATCACCCCCGGAGAAAACAGCACCCAAGCCACCCCCGGCACCGCGCCGAGCGACGCTGTGGTTCTCTTCAATGGAAAAGATCTTTCGATGTGGAAAAACCACTCCGACGGACAACCCTCATGGAAGGTGGAAAACGGTCACATCGAAATCTCGCCGAAGCGTGGAAGTCTCACCACTGCAAGCGAGTACGGACCCGATATCCAACTCCATATCGAATGGTCAGCTCCGCAGCCCGCATCCGGGAACGGACAAGGCCGCGGCAACTCAGGCGTCCTCTTTTTCGGCAAGTACGAAGTCCAGGTCCTAGATTCCTACGAGAACAAGACGTACCCAGACGGCCAAGCCGCTTCGCTCTACGGGTTCATGCCTCCGCTCGTCAATGCCACCAGACCCCCCGGAGCGTGGAACATCTACGACATCATCTTCAACGGTGCGCGGTTCGAAAACGATAAGCTCGTCAGCCCGACCATCATCACGGTCATCCATAACGGCGTTGTCGCCCAGAACCATATCGCCGTACCAGGGCCAACCTCTCACAAAGGGCTCCCCACCTACAAACCCCATCCCGAAAAAGGTCCTATCGTCCTCCAAGACCACGGCAACCCCGTGCGATACAGGAATATCTGACTTCGCGAACTGAAGCCTGTCGACTCGCAATAAACTCCGGCCCATCCGCGGATGCTTCCCCCCAAAAAAATCCCGGACCCATCAACCGCGCGAACGCGGTTCAGTCTCCCCATCGCGTCTGCCCTCGTTGCCGGCGCGATGGCGACCACCATAAACTCTGCGTTCAGCGCCGACCTTCCAAAACCCAGCGAACGTTCACCCGCGACGAATCTGAAGATTGTCGTCGCTCTCCCACAACCCGAAGGCACCGTCTCGCTCGGAATCTTCAACACCGCGGGAAAAATCGTCAAAATCCTCGCCGCAGAACAGGAAATCTCCTCGTTAAAGTCCAACCTCAACGGCATCGAACTCCTCTGGGATTGCACTGGAGAAAAAGGGCTCCCCGTGCAGGGCTCAAACTACAAAGCGAAAGGGTTCTTGGTCAGCGATCTGAACACCCAAGGCGAAGCATTCCACGGCAACGATTGGGCAACCGACCCAGAACCCAAACGCCCAACCGCCATCACCGGACTCCGCTTCGAAGACGGCGTTTTCGTCGTCTCCCTCAAGGATGTCTCCGGTGCCGCCTTCGCCACTGCGCACCCCATCGCAAGCGAGAAACCATCCGCCCCCCTCGCAACCTCGCCGCAGTCCTCCACTTCGACCCCCACTCCCAATCCTGCAGACCGACCAGTGCCCGAACCCAAAGAAGAACTCGGACTCCAAGCCGCGGCGATGGACGCCACCCAATGGAGAATCGAGGACGGAAAGGCCATGCTCAAGACGGTCGACGGAATCCCTCTGCGCCAAATCAAGAATCTCCCGGGTGAACCAGTCCCCATCGCCGTCGCAGCGGCTCCCAACGCACCGATTGTAGCACTCCTGGAACAGTCGCGTGACCGGACTCGTGTTCGCATCCTGCGGTTCCGGCCACTGCCCGGTGAGAAGTGGAAACCAGCCATCGATCCCGTGACCAAAACCGCTGTCACCGACACGGGCGTCAATATCTGGCAAACCCTCTTTGAACACCAAATCCTGAACACCGAAACGCAAGCCACAGCAGCCAAATGGTTGCCCGCTCTGAAAAAGGCCCCCCCCTCTGGCAAACTAAAAGTGCCCCTGACCCCAAGTTCAATCGACACCAACCAAACTCCGTCAGCCGAAGTCATTGCCAGCTTCGACGACGAAGGCCTTCAACTCCGCTCTGCTGACGGCCTCCTCCTGCGGCGAATCACCTCCACCCCTGGGATCAAATGGGCATGCCTCGCTGTCGACCCCGCCGATCGGACGAAACTCCGCATGTTCCAGAGTGATGGCGCCGTGATCGAGGAGTTCTCCCTCCCACTCCCACTCTCGGCGACCCCGCTCGACGCGGGTACTTTCACGCCCCCAACAAGCGTGAAAAAGTAAACGCTTTTACTCTGGAAACCGCATGAACACTGGGTTCTACGGCTTTTAAGGCATTGCTCATTCCGGTTTAACGAGGCAGTCTCCTGCACGATCATCGTGCAATCCCCACTCCGCCTCCTCGCTCTCCTCTTCCTTCTCACCACCCCAATCCTCCAAGCCCAAACCCTTTCCATCGGACAACCGGTTTCCACCGACCCGTTGGAAGATCTTGTTCCAAAAAAACGAGTCCAAGCGCGGTCGGAATCAGGGAAGCTCGGTCCTTGGGGAAAACTTGACCTCTACACGGTTTTTCTCGAAGCGCCCCGCGAAGTCATCGAACTCGCAACCCCCGCTGAAACCCGAACCCAGTGGACTTTCGAGAAGCACACACGGCAAGACGTTCACGATTTCCTCCGCCAACTTCAGTTGCCCGCAGATGTTGCCGAAAAGCTGGAAGACGAATTGCACTGGAGCGACTCCGCTACCGCCACCGTTCTTCGCCCAGACAACCATACCCTCCAATCCATCCCTCCAGAACCGAGAGCCCGTCTCTACAACTTCCTCGGCCGCTTTCTCTCAAACCCCCTTCACCGCGAACCCGAAATCTTCTACGGCGAATCGCCTGAACAATGGCTCGACAACAGCGGTCTCGCACAACCAATCATCCACGCCATCGCGGGAATGACCTACCTCCGCGGCGGAAAACACGTTTTCGCCGACACGCCCGCAGTCCTCGCACTCGCCGAATCAGATCACGAACGCACACAGATCCAACAAGCCCTCAGCCGCATCCCCAACCTGATGGCAAAGATCAGAATCGGCCCCGACGAGCCCATGCAAACCATCGCCCGCTGGTGGACCGCAAACGGCCTTCTGAACGGCAATATCCCGCTCCTGAAATCGCTTCTTGCATCTGGAATGGAGGACTCGGTCGACCTCTCACGATTCCTTCCACCTTCCGCCAAAAAGGTCATCTTCACCTACCCAACCCCCCTCGACGCACGCTCCGGCCACCTCCCGGATTGCCACTGGTCCTCGCTCAACTTCTTCAACGATCCTCCTCTCGACCGCCTCAGCGATCCACGCATCGCCGCCGCCTACGTTCGCGAAAACTTCGAACCCATCAACGGCGACCCCCATTACGGTGACGTCATTTTCTTCATGGATCCGTCAACCAAAGAGGCACACCACAGCTGCGTCTACCTCGCGGACGATATCGTCTACACCAAGAACGGACGCTCCCTCCTTGAACCGTGGGTCTTCATGCACCTGTCAGAAGTCCGGGACATCTACGGCATGCACATCGCCTCAGAAACCGTCGTCTACCGACGCAAAAAGATCTGATCACGTGACTCTGGCAGGCTTTTGCTCGCCCACACCCACCGCAAAGGCATGATGCTAGGGATGTCCGCGGACCGTTTCTCCCCCTCATCTTTCGTCAGTCTCGACCACACGGAACACCGCGTTCTCTTCGAAGCAGGGCCGTTTGTGTGGGACGCTCTCGGCCAAATCGCCAGTTACCTCAAGTTCCGGCTCAAACCTGCCGTCCTCGGGACTCCCATCGGCAAACCCTTCATCAGTCATGCCGTCTTCATCGGCCCCGGCACCACCATCGAACCGGGAGCCGTGATCAAAGGGCCCGCTTGGATCGGTTCAAACTGCGAGATCCGCAGCGGCTGCTACATCCGCGAAAACGTCATCGTCGGAGATAACTGCGTCCTCGGAAACTCGTGCGAGTTCAAGAACAGTATCATCTTCAACGACGCACAAATCCCGCATTTCAACTACGTCGGCGATTCCATCCTCGGCCACGCCGCTCACCTCGGCGCAGGAGTCATCCTTTCAAATGTCCGCCTCGATCGGAAAGAGGTCCTTATCCCCCTCCCCGAAGGCGGGTTTCAACCGTCCGGACTCCGCAAGTTCGGTGCAGTGATTGGTGACCACGCGGAAATCGGCTGCAACAGCGTCATCAACCCCGGCTCCCTCATCGGCCCCGGCTCACTGCTCTACCCCGGAACCCAATGGCGCGGCATCCTCCCTGCCAACCGGGTGGTGAAATGGCTCCAACCCCAAGAAATCACTGAGCGCCCTTCGCGCTCCTTGTGACAATCATCCCGCCCCCCTCCGATTTCCCACGCTCGGTTCGTTGATTTCCACGCCTTCCCGCCTCTCCCAGTCGCCACCAACCCTAATCGCGCCAAGGACAGAAGTTAAACAACTGCACCTGAACCGGCGTCCGCTTCTCCGGTTCAATATCCACCACAGAAAGACTCCCGTAATCGACATCAAATGAGGCGAAATGGCCCATCGGCCAGCCCAGCAATAACGCCATCACCGCGCGAACAATCCCGCCGTGGCAGGCCACCACCACCCTGCGCCCCGCATTATCCGCCAAAATCCGGTCCAAACACGGTTTCACCCGAGCAAGCAACTGCAACGTGCCCTCACCCTCCTCAATCGCGTTCCCGTCCATCGCATGCAACCAGTCAAACGCGCTGATGCCAAATCGCTCCAACACCTCGTTCCAACGCAAACCCGTCCACGCTCCAAAATCCACCTCGCGCAAATCGTCCATCACCACCGCTTCCAATCCCGAACGTTGCAAAAACGGTCCAATCGTCTGCTCAACCCTTCGCATCGGACTCCGGTAAACCACATCCGCGGACTGTCCCAAAAGCCACTCCGCAGCGGACTCACCATGCTCTAAGCCCAATGGCGACAAGCCCATGTCAATCCTGGAACCACCAAATACACGGTGGTACCGATCCTCCACCTCACCGTGACGCACCAAGATCAGGCGAACGGAATGCTCAGGAATGTCAGCCCTCAACATCCTACTTGGATTCAGGCGTCCCAGATGCTGGTGCCGCCGGTTTAGCTGGCTCCGCAGCAGCCTCTTTCGCCGGAACAACCAACTTCTGATTTTCGGAAAGCGCCTCGGCAGCAAATAACGACCGCGGGAACTGCGACTGCAACGCCTCATACGCCTGCTTCGCATCCGCAACTCGACCCGCAGCCCGGTGGATCCGAGCCGTCTGCAACAACGCCAACGGAGCGCTGAACGAGCGTCCAAACTTTGACGTCACCAAACGGTACATCTCCAACGCCTCACCCGCCTTCCCTTCCGCTTCCAGATTCGCCGCCAATCCCGTCAGGGCTCCCGACTCCATCGGATGCCCCACATGCTTCGCCTGAAACTCCTTCAAAACCGCCGTTGACCCGGCCAGATCGCCGGACTCACGCAGCTTTTGCGACAAGGCCAATCTCGCATTCCCCGCAATCACAGAATCCCCTTGCCCAGAAATGAAAACCTTCAAAGCGTCCGCAGTCGTCGCGTTCGCGAACGCCCGACCCGCAGCCTCGCGTTTCTGCGCCGCCATCCAGCTGAACCCCGTATACCCCACGAACACCAAGGTCGCCAAAAGAACAGTCCGCCGCACCTTTGCTCCGTGTTTGATGTAAAATGCCATCGGATCGAACACCTGCTCAGCCTCCGTAGGCGTCAAAACCGTCTTGGCCGTCTTGGCGAGATCGCTGGGACCGGATTTCGCACCGGGGGATGGGAATGGATTCGACATGAGAAAATAAAGACCCGCTCAACATCTCCGCATCCGGCGGGCATCGGCTCGCGAAGAGTCGAAGAATCTGAAGGGTTTCAGCCGGGGAATCAAACAGGATTCGCACCCGCACCAGCCTCAGAAAATTTCACCCTGCCGCAACTTCTCCCCCAACGCCTCAGCATCACCCCCCTCAAGCGAATCAGTCCCCTCCCCCGCCTCACCCGTCAACGCCGCCCGCAAATCAGCCTCCCCCAAAACCGCCACC
>JACCED011958443.1_pt1 | contig 11932 bp, 8 predicted proteins | sample 7455021 | NCBI WGS metagenome assembly JACCED01 (sample SAMN15323456, study PRJNA562643) | freshwater metagenome | isolation source: river surface water | place: USA:Blue River Watershed | collected 2017-08-19
GAGGGTAACTTTGCCAGGCAGTCAGTCGCTGGCGCAGCGCTTGCGGCCAATCAGCTCCTTCGCGGGCCAACAACTCGGCCACGTCTTGCGGAGCGGCCTGAGAGCCCCCTTTTTTGCATCCAACGCAGTCGGTGTGCCCGCCCAGCAACTTGTCGAACTCCTCGGCCACAAACTCCCGATGCCGATCCAGCTCGGCCAACAGTTGCCCGGCATGGTCAAAACCCAGGGTGGCCGCAATCCAACCCAGATCGGCGTCCTGCGTGGGCAACACATGGGTCTGCTGATCGTCGAGGTACTGGATGCGATGCTCAACCCGCCGCAGGAAGTCGTAAGCCTGGGCCAGGCCCGTTGCCGTCGAGGCCGGCATCAGGCCGGCCTTGCTGACACGGTCGAGCGCATCGAGCGTGGCGCGGGTCCGCAGTTCAGGGAACTGTCCGCCGCGCACCACCTGAAGCAACTGCACGGTAAATTCGATTTCCCGAATCCCCCCGCGCGAGAGCTTGACGTCGTTGGCGCGCTCGGGATGACCGGCGGCGCGGCGGGCCGCCTGCTCTCGAATTTGCCGATGCAGCACGCGCAGGGATTCGAAGACGTTGTAGTCCAGATAGCGTCGGAACACGAAAGGCAGCACCAGCTGACGCAGTCCATCGGTGGAGCCGTCACTGCGACTTGCCCGCGGGGCCACAACGCGGCTCTTGAGCCAGGCAAAGCGCTCCTATTCGCGCCCCTGGACCTGGAAATACTCCTCCAGCGCCCCCAGCGAGACCGCCGGCGGTCCCGAATTGCCATTGGGCCGCAAGGCCAGATCGACCCGAAATACGAAGCCGTGCTCGGTGACATCGCCAATCAGGGTCTGCACGGCCTTGACCTGCAAGGCAAAGTATTCGTGGTTAGAAATCACGCCCCGGCCATCAGGCCGCCCGGCGGTCTGCCCCTGCTCGTCGTACACATAGATGAGATCAATGTCACTGGAGACATTGAGCTCGCGCGCGCCAAGCTTGCCCATGCCGATGACCCACATGCAGGCCCGCCGTGTCGCCTGACCGTCGGTCACCTGCGGCCTGCCATGCAGCGCGTCGAGGTCCTCGCGGGTCTTTTGCATGGCCACGTCCAGCGCAAACTCGGCCAGTTCGGTCATGGCGCCGGTCACTGCAGACAGCGGCGCCGAGCCGGGCGTTTGCGCATCAATCACCACCAGGCGCTCGAGCACCAGCTGACGCAAGATGCGCAGGGCCGCACCGACCTCATGGCCCGACTGTCGAATCGTCTCGTAGGCATGCAGCAGGTCTGGCTGCAGGGGCGAGGGCGCCGACAGCAAGCCCAGCCAGGGGGCATAGCGGCGCCGAATACGCTGCACAAAGCGACTGTACGCAGCCGAGCGATCCGCGCCACCTGGGGAGCAGTCGGCGCTGGAAGCCAGATCAGAGGACGGCAGCGACATGGGTGAAAAAGGAGACCGTTGGCGACACAAAGCCACCCCGGACGAGGGTCATAATTCCAGGCCAGATGCAACCGGAAACTGCCTCGACAACAAAGCCCCTGCCGCCGCGCTTGAAGCTGTGGTCGATGGCCACCCAGTGGCTGCTCGTCCTTGTGCTGTCATGTGCCCTGCTGCTGGGTCTGGGATGGGCCCTGCTTCACTGGCTGATTGTGCCGCGTATCGACGAATTTCGCCCGGCCCTGCAAAGTCTGACCCGCCAGACCACCGGCTTGCCCATTGAAATTGGCCGACTGCAGGCTCGCTCGGTCGGTCTGATCCCCTCTTTTGAACTGCACCAAGTGCGACTGCTTGATGCGCAGGGGCAGGCAGCCCTGCAACTGCCCAAGGTGGTGGTGGCGCTCTCACCGCGCTCGGTGCTCAAGCTCGGGCTGGAGCAGCTGGTCATTGAAGGGGCGGATCTGGAAGTGCGGCGAACGGCCGATGGGCGCTTTGTGCTGGCTGGCATTGACATGAGTGCCGCCCCCAAGATCGACATACAGCCGGCGCTGGACTGGTTGTTCTCTCAAACCGAGTGGGCGCTGACCGGCGGCACCGTGTACTGGCGCGACGAGCAGCAGGGCATGGACATGAAACTGACCGAGGTCGACTGGGTCATGCGCAACAGCGGCCAGCGTCACCACATGCGATTGGATGCGACGCCGCAGCCGCAATGGGGCGACCGGTTCAGCCTGCGCGGCATGTTGCGCCAGCCCCTGCTCTCTGGCGACGCGGGGAACTGGAAGCTCTGGAGCGGGGAACTCTATGCCGAATTCGGACGAATCGAAGCGGCCCCACTGCGCGCCTACAGCCGCCTGGCCGGCGTAGAGATCGAGCGGGGACGCGGAGCGCTGCGCACCTGGGCCGATGTTCAAAAGGGTCAGATCGTTGGCGCGCTGGCCGATGTGCAACTGCAAAACGTTCAAGCACAACTCGGGCCCAAGCTGCCCAAGCTCGAACTCAAGACGGTCGAGGGTCGCCTGGGCTGGCAGCAGGTCGAGCGCGGCATGCAAGTGCGCGCCGAAGCGCTGAACGTTGAAGGCGCCGATGGCACGCGCTGGGCGGCGGGCCAATTGAAGTGGACCGAGCAAGCGGCCGACGCCAGCACAGCTGTGCGCCATCAGCTCGAAGCCGACCAGATCGACCTGGCCTCGCTCGCCACCCTGGCGCAGCGGCTGCCCCTGCCCGAGGCCATGCATGAACAAGTGCGCAGCCTGCAGCCCAGAGGCCAAGTTCGAGAGTTGCAGCTGAGCTGGCAGGGTCCGCTGGAGCAGCCCGACCAGGCCCAGGCCCGCGGTCGGGTGGTGGGTCTGGCGCTGGCGCCCCAAGCCCGCAAGGCGGCCGACGGGCCGGGACGCCCCGGGGTTCAAGGGGCCAACCTGGACTTTCAGTGGAAACGCGAAAAGGGACAAGACAGCGGCCAGGCCCAAGTGCAAATTGAACGGGGCTGGATCGAACTGCCTGGCTTGCTGGCCGAGCCGCGGATTGATCTGGACCAATTGGTCACGACGCTGAAGTTTCGGCATGGCCCCGCGGGCATGCAGCTCGATTTTGAGCAAGGTCGCCTGCAGAACAGCGATGCGCAGGCCCAGATCCAGGGCAGCTGGCGAGGCCAGGGCGAGGGTCTGGGCGAGCTTGACCTGCAAGGACAAATCACGCAGGCCAATGGCGCCAGGGTCTATCGGTACCTGCCGCTGGCGCTGCCCGAAGCCACGCGCCGCTACCTGCAGGAGGCGCTACCACAGGCCCGGCTCTCCGATGTGCGAATCAAGGTCAAAGGCCCCTTGGCTCGATTCCCGTTCAAACAGGCCTCAGAGGGTGAATTTCTGATCGGCGGCAAGATTCGCAACGCGCGTTTTGTCTATGTTCCAACCTACCTGAGTCCCGGCAGCAAACCCTGGCCGGCGTTCGAGCGCCTCGAGGCCGAGCTACAGATCAGCCGCAACAGTTTGCAGCTAAGCCAAGTCAGCGCGCAGGTGGCCGGTCTGCCCGGGCTGGCCCTGAGCAAGGTACAGGCGCGCATTGCCGAACTCGGTCCGCAGTCCAGCGTCGAGGTCAACGGCGATATTCGAGGGCCCTTGGCGCAAGCGCTCAAACTGGTGCAGACCTCGCCCCTGTCGGCGATGACCGGCGAGGTGCTCGGCAAGGCCAGCGGCACGGGTACAACCGATCTGCAACTGCGCCTGAATCTGCCTTTGAACGACCTGAGCAAATCGACGGTGCAGGGCAACCTGCAGCTGGCGGCCAACGACCTGCAACTGGCCACCGACCTGCCTGCGATCACCCAGGCACGGGCCAACCTGCAGTTCACTCAGAGCAGCTTGCAGGTCACCAACGCGCAAGGGCGTCTCATGGGCGGCGACCTGAGGTTTGAGGGTGGGCTGCGGGCCAGAAGCCGCGATGGCCAAGAACCGGAGGCCCAGCTCAAGGTTCAGGGGCAAGTGACTGCCGAAGCCCTGCGGCAACTGCGAGACATCCCCGCACTGGCCAACCTGGCCCGCAGCGCCAGCGGCAGTACCAGCTTCAACGCCAACCTGGGCTTGCGCCAGGGCTGGCTTGAAATGAACATCCAGTCGCGGCTTCAGGGCCTGGCCCTGAATCTGCCAGCCCCGCTTAACAAACCCGCCGCTGCCGAATGGCCTTTGCGCATCGAGCGCAGCATGATCCCCGGCAGCTTGGCCAGCGATAGAAAGCCGCAGGACCGCATCACGGTACAACTTGGCCCTCTGCCTGGCCTGGCCCACGGCTTGCACGCCAGCTATTTGCGCGATGTCAGTGGCGGCGCGGCACAGATACTCGGCGGCGAGTTGACGGTCGGCTCGCCCGCCAGCGAAGCATCGCCCGGACCGGTGCGCGCGCTGGTCGATCTGCCCAGCATCGATCTGGACGGATGGAGCAACTTCATGACCAGCTTCAACCGCACCGACGTCGCCACAAGCCCCACCAGCAACTTCATGCCCAGCGTTCTGGCACTGCGCGCGGATCAATTGCGCACGCAAGGCCACACCCTTCAGCAGGTGGTGGTCGGTGCCTCGCGCGAGGGATCGACTTGGCGAGCCAACATCAACGCCACCGAACTCAGCGGTTACGGCGAATATCGACCGGCCAGCAACGCCGGTGCCGGGCGCGTGTATGCCCGACTGGCCCGACTGGCCCTGAGCCCCAGCACCACCAGCAACGTCGAGGCCTTGCTAGACAACCAGCCCGGCAGCATCCCGGCCCTCGATATCGTGGTGGACGATCTCGAGCTGCGCGGTCGCAAACTCGGCCGTCTGGAGGTCGAGGCCCTCAATCGCAACGTGGGGCCGGCCAACTCGGCCCGAGAGTGGCGCCTGACCAAACTCAGCCTGAACGTGCCCGAGGCCAAGCTCACCGCTACTGGCAATTGGGCGGCCCTGCCGGGGGCGCGGCCCAACGCGCCCCGCATGACACAACTCAATTTCGGACTCGAGATTGAAGACTCGGGCGATTTGCTCAAGCGCATGGGCATCGATGGGGCCATCCGGCGCGGCAAGGGCAAACTGGAGGGCCGCATCGGCTGGAGCGGGTCGCCGCTGGCCTTCAGCACCGCGACCCTCCAGGGGCAATTCATGGTCGATATCGAGACCGGCCAATTTCTCAAGGCCGAGCCCGGGGTGGCCAAATTGCTCGGTGTGCTCAACCTTCAGTCACTACCTCGGCGCCTGACCCTGGACTTCAGGGATCTCTTCAGCGAAGGCTTTGCCTTTGACTGGGTGCGCGGGGAGATCCATATTGACCAGGGCGTGGCACGCACAGAAAGCCTGCGCATGAAAGGGGTCAATGCTGCCGTGCTGATGGCCGGCTCGGCCGACATCACGCGCGAGACGCAAGATCTGCGTGTGGTGGTGGTGCCCGAGATCAATGCCGGCACCGCCTCGCTGCTGGCCTCGGCGGTGAACCCGGTGCTCGGGCTGAGTACCTTCATCGCACAGTGGCTGCTGCGCCGCCCCCTTAACGAGGCCAATACGCAAGAGTTCACCGTGCGCGGCACGTGGACCGATCCCGTCATTGAGCGCGTGCCGCGCAAGCCCCCACCCAGCGCAGCCGGCAGCACACCCCCCTGAAGCCATCATGCGAGTCGCTGTCGTCCAAATGATCTCGGGCAGCGATGTCCAGGCCAATTTACGCTCGGCGGCCGAGGCACTGGCGCAGGCAGCCCGTGAGGGGGCCGAACTGGCCCTGCTGCCGGAGTATTTCTGCCTGCTCGGCCGGCATGAAACCGACAAGCTGACACTGGCCGAGCCCGAAGGCAGCGGACCGCTGCAGGACTTCCTGGGCGAGCAGGCTTGCAAGCGGGGTCTATGGATCGCAGGTGGCACCATACCGCTGACGACCGATCAGCCCGACAAGGTTCGCAACAGCACCCTGGTCTTTGACCCACAGGGTCGCCGCATCGTCCGCTACGACAAGATGCATCTGTTTCGGTTCACCAGTGAGGGCGAAAGCTACGACGAGGGCCGAACGCTACAGGCCGGCCCATCGGTCGCCAGCTTCGAGCTGCCTTCGCGGGATGGCCACCGCTGGCGCGTCGGTCTGAGCATTTGCTACGACCTGCGCTTTCCGGAGTTGTTCCGACAGCAGCAAAACGATGTGCTGCTGGTGCCCAGCGCCTTCACTCACACCACCGGCCAAGCGCACTGGGAGGTGCTGCTGCGCGCCAGGGCCATCGAAAACCTGGCCTTCGTTGCCGCGGCCGCACAGGGCGGCCGGCACGACAACGGGCGCCGAACCTGGGGCCACAGCATGCTGATCGACCCCTGGGGCCAAGTGCTGGCCGTCCGGCCCGAGGGGGCAGGCGTGGTGACGGCCGAACTCGATGCGCTCGAGCTGCACCAGCGCCGTCGGCAGTTGCCCTCCCTGGAGCATCGGGTGCTGTGATGAACTCCAGCGCCGCCACCGAGCCCAAGCGCAGTGACATGAAGTCCGCGACAAGCGCCGCCAAGCCCGGCCTGCAGGCTCGCATCTTGGGCTGGGGGCGCCATTTGCGCAGCCGATGGTTGTTGTGGAGCCTGTTGATCACGCTGCTGGTCGGCTTGATGGGGCTGCTGGCCTTCCTGACCGGTCGCTACGAAGCCAGCGCCGTTCAAAGCCGGCTGGATGCCGAGGCCAATGGACTATCTGGCGACATACGCAACGGGCTAAATCGCCATCAACGCGCCCTTCAAGCATTGCATCCTGATCGCCCCGCCCAATGGCAGAGCCAAAGCGTCGAGCTGATGCAGCAAAACCGGGAAATCGTGCGCATCGAGTGGCGCAACGAACAGCTGCAGCTCCAGTTCAGTCAGGACGCCCCGGCAAGAGCGAACGTCTTCAACCAGATCCCGCGCAGCCAGAGCCAGGTCGACATTCGTCTGACCTGCGGCGCAGCGCAGCGATTTAACAGCCCCACGTTTTCAAGCAGCTACTTCCTGCCGCAAGCCGATGGCCGCGGGCTGGAACTGATGGACCTGTGCATCGCAAACCAGGAATCAGGCGCGCTGACCGGGTACATCGTGGCCACCTATTCCTTGGCTGACATCCTGGCCGGCATGGTCGGGCCCCGGCTGCCGCGCGGCCACATGCTGGCCTTCACCGATCCGGACGGCACCCGGCTGGCGATGTACGGACAATTGGCAGACGGCCGGCGGATGTACACCTCGCAATCGCTGCTGGACTTGGCGGGCAACACCCTGGTCCTGCGCCTGGACACACTGCAGGGCACATCGGCGCTCTTTCCCAATCCCCTGAGTGCGCTGGTCAGCGCCATGGCACTGGCCTTGACCCTGGTGCTGGTCCTGCTGGTGCTCGATATGCGGCGGCGGCAGCGGGTTGAAAGCGAGCTGGCCGAGACCCTGGCCTTTCGGAAGGCGATGGAGGATTCGCTGAGCACAGGTCTGCGGGCTCGCGACCTGCAAGGCACCATCACTTACGTCAATCCAGCCTTCTGCCGGATGGTGGGCTTTGAAGCTCGGCAGCTGCTGCAGCAAGGCGACCCCGCCCCCTACTGGCCGCCGGAGCTGGCGCCCACCTACAAAGCCCGACAGCAGGATCGGTACAACAACATTGCATCCCTGCGCGGCGGCCTGGAGTCCGTGTTTATGCGCAGCGACGGGACGCGCTTTCCGGTGCTGATCATGGAGGCTCCCTTGATCAACGCCCAGGGGCGACACACGGGCTGGATGAGTGCGATCCTGGACATGAGCGAGCAAAAGCGCGCCGAAGACATCTCGCGCGCCAGCCAGGACCGTTTGCAGGCGGCAGCCCGACTGGCGATGGTGGGGGAGATGGCCTCGCTGCTCAGTCACGAACTCAATCAACCCCTGGCGGCCATCTCCAGCTACGCCAACGGCTCGATCAACCTGATGCAGGACGCAGCGCCCGCCACCACCGGCAGCGGGATACCCGCCGGCCTGCAAGCCGACCTGATGCTGGCCCTGCAGCGCATTGCCAAGCAGGCCGAGCGCGCGGGGCGGGTCATCCGCAGCGTGCATGATTTTGTCAGGCGCAGGGACCAGCGCCGTGAGGCGGCAGCTCCGAAGGATCTGATCGAGGCGGTGATGCCGCTGGTGGCCCTGCAAGCGCGCAAACTGGGCATCGAGGTGGTGCTCGATCTGGCCCCGGACGCGCCGCCGGTGATCTGTGACCGCACCATGGTTGAGCAGGTGATTTTGAACTTGGCGCGCAACGGCATGCAAGCCATGCAGAGCGAAGCCGCTGCGGGCACACCCCGCCAACTGACCCTGCGCGTGCGGCGAGCGCCGCACGACCCCAGAGGCTGGGTCGAGTTTTCAGTCTGCGATTTCGGGCACGGCATCTCCCATGAAGTGGCGCAGCAGCTGTTCACCCCCTTTTTCACCACCAAGGAAGAGGGCATGGGGCTGGGTCTGAGCCTGTGCCGCACAGTGGTCGAGCAACACGGCGGCTTGCTGCGATTTGAGCCCAACCGGCCGCAGGGCACCACCTTTCTGTTCACCTTACCCACCCAGCTATCAGGGCTGGCACCTCCATGAAACGACCCCTCGATGCCACTGTCTATGTGATCGACGACGATGCCGGCGTGCGCGATGCGCTGGCCTGGCTGCTGCGCTCACGTCGTCTCATCAGCGAACTCTTCGATTCGGCAGAAACCTTCGCAGCCCACCTGGCGCAGCCAGGGTTTGAGGTGCGCGAGCCCTCGTGTGCACTGCTGGATGTGCGCATGGGCACCCTCAGTGGATTGGCTCTGTTTGAGCGCATGGTTAAGCGGGGGTTGCTGCCCACCCTGCCCGTGATCTTTCTGACCGGTCATGCCGACGTACCGACTGCGGTCGATGCGGTCAAACGAGGCGCTTTCGATTTCTTCGAGAAACCGTTCTCGGACAACGCGCTGGTCGATCGGATTGAGCAGGCCCTGACGCAATCGGCCGCCGGGCTGGCCGAACGTCAACACCGGCGCGAGGTGCAGGCGCGCCTGGACAGCCTGACCGAACGCGAACATGAAATCATGCAGCGCGTGATCGCCGGACTGGCCAACAAACAGATGGCCGATGAACTGGCCATCAGCGTACGAACCGTCGAAGTTCACCGGGCCCGCGTCTTTGACAAGATGGCGGTCAAGTCAGCCGTCGAACTGGCCAACCTGCTGCGTGCACCGGGCAAGGATTGAGCTGAACCAGCCTGGAGCGCCAGGCCCGCTGGGTCGGGGCACTCAGGGCTCGTGGTCTTGACCGGACCGCTCCTGGGGCCGCTCACCGCCCGGCCGACCGGAGAACATCGTCCACCAGACAATCAACACCAGCAGAGTCAGCGCCAGCAAGGCCTCAAGCAACAGCAAAGTCATGGTCGGACAGGACTGAAGAAATCAAGATGAAACGGATTATCGTCAGCCTCCTTGCCCTTACGGGGGCCCTGGTGTCTTGCACCACCGTGGTGGTAGCACCCCAAACGCCGCAGCCAGCGCCGCCCCGGGCCGAGGCCGCCGAACCGACCGACACCTCGCCGCAAAGCCCGGCCAGCCCGATCAGCCCGGCCGCAACCGGCCAAACCCAAGAAGATCATCTGGCCACCGGCCCGATCCTGCAGCGCAGCAAAAGCCTTTGGGTCCCGGTCAACTGGTCTGACCTGCCGGGCTGGGCTGAGGACCCCATCGAGCAGGTCTGGCAGGCCCAATTGCACAGCTGCCGCAGGCCCCACCCCGACTTTGCCCCCTTATGCCCTCAGATCCGCCAGCTGGCCCTGGCCGACGCACAAACCCAACGGCAGTGGATCGTCAAAACACTGCGGCCCTACCGCGTACAAGCACCAGACGGCGCAAGTGAAGGCTTGCTCACAAGCTATTTTGAGCCTGTCTTGCCGGCACGCCGCCACAGTGATGCCGTGCACCGGGTACCGCTGTACAGCCCGCCGGCCGATCTGGGCCGACGCAAGCCTTGGTTCACCCGACAGGAAATAGAGACTTTGCCGGCCGCACGAAGCGCGCTGCAGGGTCGCGAGATCGCCTGGCTGGCCGACCCGATCGATGCGATGCTGTTACACATTCAGGGTTCGGGTCGCCTGATGCTGACCGAGCCCGACGGCTCACAGCGTCAGATTCGGGTGGCGTTTGCGGGGTCGAACGATCAGCCCTATCGAAGCATCAACCAGTGGCTGCTTGACCAGGGGGTGCAGCGCATCAACCCCTGGCCCGAAGCGACCAAAACCTGGGCTGCGCAAAACCCCCAGCGGGTCCCGGCCTTGTTGTGGAGCAACCCGCGCTATGTGTTCTTCCGGGAAGAGGCGGTCGACGAGAGCAGCGACGGGCCCCGGGGTGCACAAGGCGTGCCCCTGAGCGCCGGCCGCTCGATCGCGGTCGATCCCGGAAGCATTCCCTACGGCGCGCCGGTATGGCTGGTCTCGCGCGGTCCGGCCGTCCAACTGGCCCGCCTGGTCATGGCGCAAGACACCGGCAGCGCCATCGTTGGCGCAGTGCGGGCTGACTACTTCGCAGGCACCGGCGCTGCCGCCGGACAGTGGGCCGCCCGAATCCGGCAACCTCTGCAACTGTGGGTCTTGTGGCCCCGCTGAATCAGCTTGCGAACAAGCCCCTTTCCGGTACAGGCCCGCAACAGCCCAAGAGCCACCTGAGCAGGGGGCGGACGCATACAATGCCCGGCTTGCGCCTGGGCCCTGCTTGCGCCCTGGTTCCGAACGCCCGCAACGATGTAGCGGCGCCCCCTCATTCTTGGAGAGCCCCCCGTGTTCATTTCTTCCGCTTTTGCCCAGACTGCTCCTGCTGCCGCCGGAGGCGACATGATGTCCTCGCTGGCCAGCATGCTGCCGCTGCTGCTCATGTTTGTGGTGCTGTATTTCGTGATGATCCGGCCCCAGATGAAAAAGCAAAAGGAACACCGGGCCATGATCGAGGCCCTGGCCAAGGGCGACGAGGTGGTTACCGCCGGTGGTCTGATCGGTCGCGTCAGCCGCATCGACGATGCCTTCATCGGCGTTGAACTCAGCCAGGGCGTCGAAGTGCAAATGCAGCGCGCCTCGGTGGTACAGGTGCTGCCTAAGGGCACCATGAAATAAGTCCCGGCTGACGCCGGGACGATCCGGCCGCCTGGCCGGTCTCCTTTTCTGGAGCCGGTGCCGGGTGCTGGCCCCAACCACGCACAGAGCTGCCATGAACCGCTACCCGATCTGGAAATATCTGGTGCTTGCCGTCACGCTGGTGATCGCGGCGCTCTACACCCTGCCCAACTTTTTTGGCGAAGCACCCGCCGTTCAAGTCTCCAGCCTCAAGGCCATGGCCAAGATCGACGGGGACACCGTCGTCCGGGTTCAAGAGGCGCTCAAGGCTGCTGGCGTGCAAGCCGACGAGGTGGTGCTCGACGGCAATTCGGTGCGGGCCCGGTTTGACAATGCCGACGACCAGCTCAAGGCCAAGGACGCCATCCAGAAGGCCCTGATCCCCGACCCGGCCAACCCGCCCTTCATCGTGGCGCTCAATCTGGTATCGCGCTCACCGGCCTGGCTGCGCAGCATCCACGCGATGCCGATGTACCTGGGCCTGGACCTGCGCGGCGGGGTGCACTTCATGCTGCAGGTCGACATGCAGGCGGCGCTGACCAAGCGGGCCGACTCCCTGGCCGGCGATCTGCGCCTGGCCCTGCGTGAGAAAAGCCTGCGCTACGAAGACCTGATGCGCGAAGGCAACTCGGTGCAGATGCGGCTGCCCGATGAGGCCACCTCGGAGGCGGTTCAACGGCTGATCACCGATCAGTTCGGAGATTTACAGGCCCGCGCCACACCCGACGGGGCCAAGATACGGTTGGTGGCCGCGATTCGGCCCGAGGCCATCCGCAAGGTGCAGGAACAGGCCCTCAAACAAAACATCACCACCTTGCACAACCGGATCAACGAGCTTGGCGTGGCCGAGCCGGTCATCCAGCAGCAGGGCATCGACCGCATCGTAGTTCAGCTGCCTGGCGTGCAGGACAC
>JACCED010049811.1_pt1 | contig 11927 bp, 5 predicted proteins | sample 7455021 | NCBI WGS metagenome assembly JACCED01 (sample SAMN15323456, study PRJNA562643) | freshwater metagenome | isolation source: river surface water | place: USA:Blue River Watershed | collected 2017-08-19
CCATCGGTCATGGTTTGGATCCGGGCATCGACAATGCTGGCCCCGGCCACGGCCAGCGCGCCCGCGATCTTGCTGAAAAGCCCGGGATGGTCGGTGCAATATACCGTCACTTCCGTCACGGCGCGGCTTTCAATCACGCGGGAACGCACGGTCAGGGGCGCGCGTGCGGCCTGGGCCTCATGGATCATCGCCGCATGGCGCGCATGGGTTTCAGGGTCGAAGGAAAGCCAATAGCCCGGGTAACCAAGGCTGAGGAAATGATCTATTTCCGTGCGCGGCCGGCCGGCCAGCAATTTCGCCGCCGCTTCCTTGGCGCGCGCCACGCGCACATCGCGTTCCGGCACGGAAAGCCCGCCCGCCAGCACTTCCGCCACGCGCCAGTAAAGTTCCCTGAGCAGGGTCGCTTTCCAGCCATTCCAGACCTTGGCACTGACCGCGCGCATATCGGCCACGGTCAGCACCAGCAGCAGCCGGAGCCTTTCGGGGCTTTGCACGATTTCCGCGATATCCAGAATGGTTTTGGGGTCTTCGATATCGCGCCGGAAGGCGGTTTCACTGATCAGCAAATGGTGCAGCACCAGCCAGGAAACGGTTTCGGTTTCCTCTGGCGTCAGGCCAAGGGCGGGGCAGATCTGCAGCGCCAATTCGGCGCCCAATTCGGAATGGTCCCCACCGCGCCCCTTGGCGGCATCATGCAGCAACATCGCCACATAAAGCGCCCGGCGCGATTGGATCTGTCCGATCAATTCACTCGCAACCGGGGCCACTTCGGTCAATTCGCCGCGTTCCATGGACCCCAGCACGCCAACCGCTTCGATGGTGTGCTCATCCACGGTGAAGACGTGGTAGGTATCGAATTGCATCAGCCCAACCACGCGCTGCCAATCCGGCAGCAGGGCAGCAATCAACCCGGCTTCATTGAGCATTCTGAGCCAGATATGCGGATCCTTGCCGGATAGAATATCCAGGAATTCAGCGCTGGCCGCGGGGTCTCCGCGCAACCGCGCCAAATGCCGCGCATGGCGAATGATGGCGCGGAAGGCGAGTGGATGAATATCAAAGCCACGATCACGCGCTAAGCGGAAGATACGCAGCATCAGCACGGGTTCGATAGTGAAATCGAAACCCGGCGCGGCGATGATCTTGCCATCGGCCAGCGCAAAGCCCGCATCGGTCAGCGCCTTGTCTGGGGCGGGCAATACCGCCGGCCGGCCGAGCGCGGCACGGATGATGGCGGGTTCCAGAATGCGCGTGAAGCGGGCCACATCGCGCGCGGTCAGGAAGAAGTGCTTCATGAAGCGTTCGACGCCATCCTGCAGCCCGCGGCGCGTATAGCCCATGCGCGCGCCCACCACCGGCTGCAAGTCGAAGGTCAGGCGTTCTTCAGCCCGGCCTGTCACCAGGTGCAAGTGAAAGCGCACGGTCCACAGGAAATCCCAGGCGCGCCGAATGGCGCGGGCTTCACCTTCGGTCAGCAAACCGCCGCCGGGACTGTCCGGCCCCACCAATTCCGGCATGCGCTGAACATTAAAGGCATAGCGCGCCAGCCAATAAAGCGTTTGCAGGTCGCGCAGTGCGCCGCGCCCTTCCTTCACATGGGGTTCCACCATGTAGGGGCTTTCGCCATAGCGCCGATGCCGGTTTTGGCGTTCGGCCTGCTTCGCCTCCAGAAAGGTTTTCAGCCCCCATTGGGCGCGTGCGGTGCGAAAGGCTGCATCGAAACGGGCAAAAATCTCTCGGTCACCTGCAACGCAGCGCGCATCCAGAAGCGCTGTCATTACGGTTGCGTCGCGCTTGGCTTCTTCCAGACATTCCGCGCGCGAACGTGTGGCATGCCCCACTTTCAGCCCCAAATCCCAGAGCATATAGAGCATGAATTCAACCGCTTTCTTGCCGCGCGCACTCATGGCGTTATCGGACAGGAACAGCAGATCAATATCGGAAAACGGCGCCAACACGCCGCGCCCATAGCCACCTGTGGCGACCAGCGCGTGTGATTTCTCATTGCCGGTGGGTGGGTGCAGCGCTTCCGTATAGGTGTGAATACCCACCATCAGCGTATCGGTCAGGGCGGCCAACCAGCGCGCCGCGGCCAAGCCGGATAATTCATGGGCTTCGAAAGCTTGCTGCACACGGGCCTGGATGCGCCCCAAATGCCGGCGCAGCAGCGCAAGCGCCGCGTCACGCGCCACGGCCTCTCCGCCTGGCAGCAATTCTTCCAACAGATCCGCCAGGACAAGCGGTTGCTCTGCCACCACGCCAGGGGTTTTTGGCGGGTGTCCATACGCCGGCTGCGTGGCGCCGGAAGATGCCTCGGTCAGACTCATCCCTGTCACACTATCTTGTCCGGCGATGCCGCAACAGCCTCCATAAGCGATTTCAGGCGATAGAGAAAATCCTGGGCATCGCGCGGCGTCAGCGTATCGGGATCAAGCCCGGCCAGCGCGTCCAAAGCCGGATGCGCTGGCGCGGGCGCCATGCTGGGGCGGCCGAAAAGCGGCAATTCCTCGGCCAGGGGATCAAGCCCCTTGGCGCGCGCTTCAAGCGAGCCGAGTACCGCCTCCGCCCGGCGCAAAACCTCACGCGGGACACCGGCGAGTTTGGCCACATGCAGGCCCCAGGATTTCTCGGCGGCGCCGGGGCCGACGCTATGGCGGAAAATCACCTGTCCGCGCCATTCGCGCACCTGCATGGTGGCCAGCGCCAGTTCGGGCAATTTCGCCGCGAGCGACGTCAATTCATGGAAATGCGTGGCGAAGATGGTGCGGCAGCGGATGCGGTCATGCAGCGCTTCCAGCACAGACCAGGCGATGGCAAGCCCATCCCAGGTCGCGGTGCCGCGCCCGACTTCATCCAGCACTACCAGGGATTGCGCGCTGGCCTGGTTCAAGATCGCGGCGGTTTCGGCCATTTCCACCATGAAGGTGGATCGCCCGCCGGCAATGTCGTCCGCCGCGCCAACGCGGGAGAAAAGCCGATCAACAAGGCCAAGCCGCGCCGCTTCGGCGGGCAGGAAAAGCCCCGCCTGCGCCAGAATCACAAACAGCGCATTTTGCCGCAGATAGGTGGATTTACCGGCCATATTGGGGCCAGTCAGCAGGCAAAGCCGCTGGCCGGCCGATAGGTCGCAATCATTGGGCACAAAGGCCGGGCCGCGCGCGCGGGCAAGTGCCGATTCCACCACCGGATGCCGCCCGGCCTTGATGGCGAAATCGGCCTTGTCGGTGATTTCCGGCCGGCACCAGCCGCCACCTGCGGCCAATTCGGCGCTTGCCGCATGCACATCCAATTCCGCCATGGCGCCTGCGGCTGCGGCGATGCCTGGCGCGGCATGCAGGCAAAGCCTGCGTAGATGTTGCGCCACCATGCGTTCGCGCCGCGCCGCCTGATCGCCCGCTTCGGCCACTTTGCGGTCCAACTCCGCCAGCGCGGCGCAGGTAAAGCGCATGGCATTCGACATGGTCTGGCGATGGATCGGGCAAAGGGGGCCTTCGGCAATGGCGGCGCGCAGTAGTTTCTCGCCAGCGGCCAGAGGCATTTCCGCCAGGAAGCCGAATTGCTGGTGATGCCGGATGCGTAGCGCGGCGACACCCCAGGCCTGCGCCAAATCCAATTGCAGCGCGGCGATCTGATCCCGCCCGCCATCACGCAACCCCCTGAGCGCATCCAATTCGCCATCATAGCCAGCGGCAATCAGCCCACCATCTTCAAGGCGCGCCGGCAGGGTTTCGGCCAGCGCGCGCTGCAATTCCGCCTGGGGCGAGGCTTCCGGCACCAGCGCGCCGCGCGCGGCTTCGATCAAGGCGGGTTGCAGGCCGCCGGCGGCATCGAGGGCGGCTGCCATCGCTTCAGCCCGCGCCAAGCCATCGCGGATGGCGGCCAGATCGCGCGGCGCAAACCGATCAAGCGATAGCCGCGCCAGGGCGCGCGCCATATCAGGCGAGCCCTTCAAGGCAGCGCGCAGCGCGGCACGTTCGGAAGCTGCGGCGAGCATCCAGCCCACCGCCTCATGCCGCGCCAAAATCGGTGCGGCTTCCGCCAGCGGTGAGGCCAGCCGTGCCGCCAATTCCCGCGCCCCGGCGGCGGTCACGGTCCGGTCCACGGCGGCGAGGAGGGAATGCCGCGCCTCCCCCCTTTCGCTTTTAAGTATTTCAAGGCTGCGGCGCGTCGCGGCATCCATATGCAGCAAGCCGCGCCCGCCCATCGGATTGGGCGGCGCCAAGCGCGGCAAGGCGCCCGCCTGCGTCGCGCGCACATAGTCCAAGGCCATGGCAGCGGCGGTGAGTTCTTCCGCGCTGAAACTGCCAAACCCATCCAGGGTGGAGACATCAAATGCCTCCGCCAGGCGCCGCGCGGCATCGCGTGGCGGGTCAAGCGGCGTGATGCGCGCGGCAAGGTCTCCGTCGAAGGCGCCATCGGGGCCCAGGATTTCGGCGGGTTCCAGCCGCGCCAGTAGGGCCTGGATTTCCCCGCGCGGCAGGGTTTCCGTGCCAAAGGCGCCGGTGGAGACATCCAGCCAAGCCGCACCCACCCTGTCTTCCAAGGGGGCGAGTGCCAAAAGCCAGGCCGGGCGGGCGGCTTCCAGCAGGGTTTCTTCCGTGACCGTGCCCGGCGTTACCAGCCGCGTAATCTCACGCCTTATGGTCGGTGCCTTGCGCGCCTTGGCCTGTTCGGGCGTTTCCATCTGATCGCAAATCGCAACCCGGAAACCCTGGCGGATCAGCCGCGCCAGATAGCTTTCATGGGCATGGGCGGGCACGCCGCACATGGCAACCTTCTGGCCGCGATGCTCCCCCCGGAAGGACAGTGCGATATCCAGGGCAACCGAGGCGGCTTCAGCATCGCCAAAGAATAATTCGTAGAAATCCCCCATCCGGAAGAACACCAGCGCATCCGGGTGGGCCGCCTTGGCGGTGAACCATTGGGCAAGGGCCGGGGTGGCGCCGCTGGCCTCGGGAATCGGTCCGGTGGGGGCTTGGAGAGGGGGCATCGGCGCCCAGGATATAGCTGCCGCTGGCCCAACGCTACATGGCGCAGCCTGGGGCTGGCGGAGAGACGCGAGAGGTTCCACACTCACCCCAGAAAAGAATGGTGAGGGAGAAAATCATGTCCACTTCAGGTCTTGGCCGACGTTCCCTTCTGGCGCTGGGGGCCGGCGCCATGCTGCCCGCCCCGGCAGTGGCGCAGGATATGCGCGCGCAGACGCTACGCTTCGTCCCCCAGGCTAATCTGAGCGTACTGGACCCGATCTTCACCACCGCGACGGTGACCGGCAATCATGGCTGGCATGTCTTTGACACGCTGTTTGGCGTGGATGCGGAATTGAAGCCAAAGCCGCAAATGGCCGAAGGCGCCGAAGCTTTTGACGATGGCAAGCGCTGGCGCATCACGCTGCGTTCTGGCCTGCGTTTTCATGATGGCGAACCGGTGCGCGCCAAGGATTGTATCGCGAGCCTGAAGCGCTGGTGCGCGCGTGAGCCCTATGGCCAATTGCTGGCGCGCCAGGTGGATGAATGGCGCGCGGTGGATGACCGCATCATCGAAATCCGCCTGAAGCGCGCCTTCCCGCTGCTGCTGGATGCCCTGGCGAAGCCGGATTCCTCCGTGCCCTTCATCATGCCTGAACGCTTGGCGGAAACCGACCCCAATCGCGGTGTGACGGAGATGATCGGGTCCGGGCCCTATCGTTTCATCGCGGGTGAGTACAATTCCGGCAGCCGCGTGGTTTATGAGAAATTCGATGCCTATCAACCGCGCCAGGAAGCGCCTTCCTGGACGTCGGGCGCCAAAATCGCGCATTTCCGGCGCATTGAATGGCATATCCTGCCCGACCCCGCGACTGCGGCGGCAGCCTTGCAGAATGGCGAGGTTGATTGGTGGGAAAGACCGCACCCGGATTTGCAACCGCTTTTGGCCCGTGCGCGCGATGTGCGGCGGGAGGTTTCGGACACGGCCGGGCGGCTTGCCGTCATGCGCATGAATTGCCTGCATCCGCCCTTTGACGATGTGCGTGTGCGCCGCGCCGTGCGGCTTTCGGTCCTGCAGGATGATTATATGCGCGCATCGCGCGGGGATGACCGCACCGATTGGGCGATCTGCCGCAGCCTTTGGCCGCGCCACACCCCTTATTATGAGGATTTGGGGGAGGCGATGATGCCCGGTGATCTGGACCGTGCCCGCGCCGCGCTGCGCGAAGCGGGCTATGCCAATCAGCGTGTTGTCGTGATCAATCCAACGGATTTCCCGGATATCGGCCCGCTTGGTCAGGTGACGGCGGATCGGTTGAAGCGGATTGGCATGAATATCGATCTGGCCGAAAGCGATTGGGGCACCGTTGTGCAGCGGCGCAGCAACCGCGAGCCGGTGGAGCGCGGCGGCTGGTCCATTCTGCATACCACCGGCGGCGCCACGGCCTGGGCCAATCCTGCCGTGTCCTTCCTGGTGCGCGGCCAGGGGACGGGTGGCTGGTTTGGCTGGTGGAAAAGTGATGAGGCGGAGGCCTTGGCCGAATCCTGGCTATTTGCGCCAAATGAAGCGGAACAGAAGCGCCTGGCCGCGCGCCTGGGGCGCCATGCCCTGGAAGATGCGGCCTTCGTGCCGCTGGGCCAATTTACGATCCGCACCGCCTTCCGGCGGAATATTACTGGAATTTTACCGGGCTCATCGCCTTATCCCTGGAATGTCAGGCGGGTCTGAGGCTGTTATTTGCTGCGCTTGCGAAGCCGGGGGCTCGCGGCGCGGGCCGCGACACGGCATGATGGTAGTGGTTTGAGGAGCAATGTCTGAAATGGATGACGCGAAAAAAATGCCGGTAGGAGATACGCGCACGGCGCGCGTCACCGCGGAAGAAGCGCTGGCCATGCACCGGGAAGGGCGGCCGGGAAAGCTTGAAATCCGCCTGACCAAGCCGCTGATCACCGCGCGGGATTTAAGCCTGGCCTATTCGCCCGGCGTTGCCGAACCCTGCCTGCATATCCATCGCGACCCCAGCCTTGCCTATGACTACACGGCCAAGGGCAATTTCGTGGCCGTGATTTCCAATGGCACAGCGGTGCTGGGCCTTGGCAATCTGGGGGCCTTGGCCTCCAAGCCCGTGATGGAAGGCAAGGCGGCGCTTTTTAAGCGCTTTGCTGATGTCGATTCGATGGATCTTTGCGTTGATACGGAAGATCCGGACGCTTTCATCAATGCCGTGCGCTATCTGGGCCCGACTTTCGGCGGCATCAATCTGGAAGATATCAAGGCGCCGGAATGCTTTGTGATTGAACAGCGGCTCCGCGAATTGATGGATATTCCGGTCTTCCATGATGACCAGCATGGTACGGCCATTGTTGCGGCCGCCGGCTTGATCAATGCCTGCCATTTGACCGGGCGCGATTTGAAGACGACGAAGCTGGTGATCAATGGCGCTGGCGCGGCTTCCATTGCCTGCGCTGAGCTGGTGAAGGCCATGGGCATGCGGCCCGAAAACGTCATTCTTTGCGATACCAAGGGCGTGATCTGGCGCGGCCGCGAAGAAGGCATGAACCAGTGGAAATCCGCCCATGCGGTCACCACTTCCGCACGCACGCTGACGCAAGCGCTTGAGGGCGCTGATGTGTTCTTTGGCCTTTCCGTGAAGGGTGCGCTGACGCCCGAGATGATCCGGGCCATGGCGCCAAAGCCGATCATTTTCGCGATGGCCAATCCTGATCCGGAAATCACCCCGGATGAAGCGCGCGCCGCGCGGCCCGATTGCATCATCGCCACCGGGCGTTCGGATTACCCGAACCAGGTCAATAATGTGCTGGGCTTTCCCTTCATTTTCCGTGGTGCGCTTGATGTGCGCGCTTCCACCATCAATGACGCGATGAAAATCGCGGCCGCTGAATCGCTTGCCATGCTGGCGCGGGAAGATGTGCCGGAAGAGGTTTCCGGCGCGGGCGCGGGCAAGGCGCTGCGCTTTGGCCCCGAATACATCATCCCCAATGCCTTTGATCCGCGCTTGATTTCGCGGGTTTCGCCAGCGGTGGCCAAGGCGGCGATGGATAGCGGCGTGGCGCGCCGGCCCTTGCCGGATTTGCAGCGCTATGCGCGGGATTTGGCGAACCGCCTGGATGCTACGGTCGGCGCGCTGGAAGCAATTGCCGAAAGCGTGCGGCAGAACCCGAAGCGTGTCGTGTTCGCCGAAGGCGAGGAAGAAAAAGTGATTCGCGCCGCAATCGCCTTCCGCAATGCGGGCTACGGGACACCAGTCCTGGTCGGGCGAGAGGATCGCATCGCCGCCGTGGCCAATGCCATCGGCATTCCCTTGCCGGATGGTATCGAAATCCAGAATGCACGGCTTTCTGAATCCACGCGGCGCTATGCTGAATTTCTCTATGAAAAACGCCAGCGCGATGGTTTCTTGCAGCGTGATTGCCAGCGCTTGGTCAATCAGGACCGCAATGTTTTTGCTTCCTGCATGGTGGCCACAGGCGATGCGGATGCGGTGGTCACGGGCACCACGCGTTCCTATGCTGCTGCGCTTGAAGGCATCAGCATGGCGATTGAGCCGGTACCGGGCCGTGTCGCTTTTGGTGTTTCCATCATCATTTCACGTCAGGCCGGCACTGTCCTGGTGGCCGATACGGCCATTCATGAAAGGCCGGATGCGGCAACACTCGCGGGCATTGCGCGGGGTTCAGCGGCTGCCGCCCGGCGCCTTGGCATGGAACCGCGCGTGGCCTTCCTTTCCTTCTCCACCTTTGGGGATCCGCGCGGCACCATTCCCGGCAGTATTCGTGAAGCGGTAAAGCTGCTGACGGAACGCGGTGCCGATTTTGAATTCGATGGTGAAATGGCCGCCGATGTTGCCTTGGATCCCGCGCTGCGGGCCAAGCTTTATCCCTTCTGCCGGCTGAGCGGCCCGGCCAATGTTCTGATCATGCCAGGGATTCACGCCGCGCATATTCTGACCCGTGCCGTGCCGCAATTGACCAGCAGCACGGTCATTGGCCCCTTGCTGACGGGCCTGGCCCATTCGGCGCAAATCGTGCCCATGCAAGCCGGCGTCAATCAGATTGTCGATGTGGCTTGCCTGGCCGCGCATGCCGCAGTGCCACGCGGCTGAAGGCTGTGCCCAGCCCGGCATGGCCGGGTCTGGGTGCGTTTTTTGGTTGACGTAAAGAAAATTTCCGTCAGCCTTCACCCTTGATGATGCGGCGCCAAGACCGCGTCACAAGGGGAATGTGAACCATGTCCAAAACCCATCTTGCGCGCCGCGCTGTGGTTTCAGCTGCGGGGCTATTGGCGTTGCCTGGTATTCTGCGTGCCCAATCGGCCGATTGGCCGCGCCGCCCGGTGCGCTATATCAACCCCTATCCCGCAGGCGGTTCAACCGATGTCCTGTCGCGTCTTTATTGTGCGCGCATGTCGGAACTTACGGGACAAAGCTTCGTGGTGGAAAATCGCGGTGGGGCGGGCGGCAATGTCGGTGTAGATGCCGTCGCCAAGGCAGCGCCGGATGGCTATACGATCGGGCTTGGCGGCATTGCGTCGCACGCCATTGCGCCAACACTTTATAGCAGCCTGAGTTTCGATCCTGAGAAGGATTTCACCTTCATCAGCGGGCTGTGGCAATTGCCCAATCTGCTTGGCGTCAATCTTGATCTGCCGGCGCGCAATGTTCCCGAATTGATTGCATTGCTGAAGGCCAATCCTGGCAAATATTCCTTCGGTTCGGCGGGGTCTGGCACCACGCTGCATCTCTCAGGCGAAATGTTCAAGCAATTGGCCGGCGTGAATATGGAACATGTGCCCTATCGTGGTGCCGCACCGGGGCTTGTGGATCTGATGGCCGGGCGCATCCATATGATGTTCGACAATATGCCTTCCATCCTGGCCTTGGCGCGTCAGGGCAAGGTGCGCGCCCTGGCCGTGACCAGCGAAAGACGTAGCCCCATAGAACCTGATTTGCCCGCGATTGCCGAATACCTGCCGGGTTTTGATGTCATTTCCTGGACCTGCGTTTGTGCCCCGGCAGGGCTACCGCGAGAGGTTGCAGAACGCATGTCAATGCTCACGAAACAGGCGCTGGAGCATCCGGATCTCGTGAAATCCTTCCGCGAACAGGGCGCCTTGGCCTGGTACACCAGTATTGCGGAAATCGGCGCGTTTCGTGCCGCGCAACAGGCCAAGCTGGCGCCCTTGATCCGCGCTTCCGGCGCCAAGGTGGATTGAAGCGCGGCCCTTGCCGGCAGCGCGGCTGATCTGCGACAAGGGCGCCATTCTTGATAAGCGCCCTTGTCGGAAGCCATATGAACGCCGCAGCGTCTGAAAATGCCGAAGCGCCCGATGGGGCGGAGCGCCTTGATCATTTCATGGCGCGCGCTGCGGCGGCCTATTACGCGGCGCATGATCCGTTTCAGGATTTCGCGACATCGCCCGAAATATCGCAAGCTTTTGGGGAATGCCTCGGGCTTTGGGCGGCGGTCACCTGGCAGGCCATGGGTCGGCCTGATCCGGTGCTGCTGGTGGAATGCGGCCCCGGGCGCGGCAGCCTGATGGCGGATGCGCTGCGTGCCATTGCGGAAATGATGCCGGCATTTCGCGCCGCCTTGCGCGTGCATCTGGTGGAAACATCGCCGCGTCTGCGTGAAGTGCAGGCCGCAAGGCTGCATGATGCTGATATCGTCTGGCACGAAGATGTCGGCACGCTGCCCGATGCGCCCATGATTCTGGTCGCCAATGAATTTTTGGATGCGCTGCCCATACGCCAATTCATCCGCCAAGCGGGTGCTTGGCATGAACGTTTCGTCAAGGATGGTGTTTTCCTTGCACTGCCAAGCGATATTGCCTTGCCGCAGGACGCGCCCGAAGGTGCCATTCAGGAAGTGAATGAAGCAGCGCTTGGCTTTGCGGCCTGGCTTGGCGCAAGGTTCAAGCGCCATGGTGGCGCGGCCTTGCTGATTGATTACGGCCCGGCAGAAAGCGGTTTTGGCGATAGTCTGCAGGCCATGCAGGCAGGGCGGCCAGCGGATCCGCTCAGCACGCCCGGTGCGGTGGATATTACCGCGCATGTGGATTTCGCCGCCTTCGCTGCGGCTGCGCGCGCGGCGGGCGCCCTGGCGCATGGCCCTTTGCCGCAGGGCGTTTTCTTGCAGCGCCTTGGTTTCATGACGCGGGCGGCGATGCTGGCGCGGCTGGATCCTGCCCGCGCCCAGGCGCAATTGGCGGGTGCCCATCGGCTGACCGCGCCAGAAGCCATGGGGCGCCTGTTCAAGGCCCTGGTGGTATGCGATTCAAGCCTGCCAATACCTGCCGGATTCGAAACCGCATGAGCGCTGAATTCCTGACCGCCGATCCTTTGCGTCTGCCCGGCCTGCAACACGGGTTTTTCACCCGCAATGGCGGTGTTTCCAAAGGGGCTTTTGCTTCCCTGAATTGTTCGCTTTCCGGCAAGGATGACGCGGCGGCGGTGCGGGAAAATCGCACCCGTGCCGCGGCGGCGCTGGGGCTGCCGTATCAGGCGCTATGTGGGCTGACGCAGGTGCATGGCAAGCGCGTGGTGGTTGCCGAGGAAGCCTGGCCAGAAGACCAACGCCCAGAAGCTGATGGCGTGGTGACACGGCGCGCGGGCCTTGTGCTTGGCATCATCACCGGTGATTGCGCGCCGGTGCTTTTCGTGGACCACGCGGCGCGCGTGATTGGCGGGGCGCATGCCGGTTGGCGCGGCGCGGTGGCGGGTGTGCTTGAGGAAACCGTTTTCGCGATGGAAGGCTTGGGCGCGGATCGGCGGGCCATCACTGCCGTGGTTGGCCCGTGCATTCATCAGCCATCCTATGAAGTGGCGGCGGATTTGCGCGATGCGGTGCTGGCGTGTGACCCAGCCGATGCGCGGTTCTTTCATGCGGGCCAGCGTGATGCGCGTTGGCAGTTTGACCTGCCCGGTTATTGCGCCGCACGCA
>JACCED011317815.1_pt1 | contig 11927 bp, 7 predicted proteins | sample 7455021 | NCBI WGS metagenome assembly JACCED01 (sample SAMN15323456, study PRJNA562643) | freshwater metagenome | isolation source: river surface water | place: USA:Blue River Watershed | collected 2017-08-19
CGTCCTCCTCGACGTGTCCCCCAGCATGCTCATCCGGGATGCCGGCGAATCCGGCAGTGAATCTCGCGCCGAAAGGGCCTCTCGAATCCTCACCGAACTTCTCAACCGCTGCCCTGGCGATCATCTCAAAATCTCGCTGGTCGCGTTTTACACCGAACCAAAGCCTCTCGTCCAAGCCACTACCGATCGCAATGTCATCCGCTACATGGCTTCCGAACTCCCGCTTCACATCCTCTTCAAACCCGGCAAAACCGACCTCCTCAAAAGTCTCAATCTCACCCCAAAACTCATTCCCGAACTCCCCTACCGCTCGGCATCACTCCTCGTCCTCTCCGACGGGGATGCCATCGCCAATACCGGACTCAACCCGCTTCCCAACAGCTTCGATGAAGCACTCTTCGTCGGGGTCGGACGCACCTCCGGAGGCACTTTCATCGATGATCACAACTCGCGTCAGGACAGCGCATCACTCGCTTCCCTCGCTCGCCGCCTCCGAGCGACCTACCTTGATCTCAATCTGAAACCGTTACCACTCAACGTCCTGCCCAATCTGACCCTGCCGTCTTCCTCAAGCCCGCTGTCGTCGGATCGTCTCGTTCCACTCGCAAAAGCCGTCGCGGCCATTTCGAGTGGCGTCCTGTCCCTGATCCCCATCGCCCTCTCCGCTTTCGGGACCATTTCCCGCAACCGCAACCGTAGCCAGCAACCCCGCCAATCATGGATGCCCCAAACGACCCGCTGATCCCCTCTCCCGAACCCCGTGCCAAACTTTTCCAATGGCTGCGCGGAGCATGGTTCGCAATCCCCCTGCTCGCGCTAGCCTTTCACCTGACCAAAGGACGATCCCTAGCGGCCGCCGACCGTGCAGTCGTTCTCCTCGCGAAAGGGCATGAGGCGCTTGCCGATGCACGCTGGGAGCAGGCCGCGTCCGCGTTCACCGCCGCCCTCAACACTGCTCCCGAAGCCCGAATCGACCTCCTCGCTCAAGCCGCAACTGGCAAAGCTAAAGCCCTCATCGAAGACGGTGACCTCTACGAGGCCGTCGACCTCCTCGCCCCCCTCCTCAACAGTCCGGAAACTGCGCGTGCCCTGCCGAAGCTGCGGATGGACGAAATCCGCGCAACCGCTGCGGAGGCACGTTACTACGCAGGATACGCCCTCAAGCTTGAGAACGCACCGCGAGAACTCTGGGTCGACGAGCTCGAACTCGCTCGCCAGCAACTCCGCCTGCTCGCGACCGACGAGGCCGCGAAAAACCCCGTCAACTCCCCGTCGCCCTATCTGCTAAATCTCGAACAAGTCCATCGAGTCGAACGGGAAACCGTCTATGAGCTTCAAGGCCGTGCCGTCCCTCCCCAATGCCAAGGCGCCTGCAAAAAGTCCGTCCTCAAAAAGAAGTGCGACCGCTGTAAGGGCAACCGAAACCCCACTCAAAATGACTCCCAGAGCGGAGGAGGAACCCGCGAAAAGTTCAAACTCGAATCCGGCTCCTGATTGCAAACTCGCTCCCAACTGCAACACCGAAGCGCCATCATGAAAGCCCGCGCCCATCTTCCCCTCGCTCTCCTGCTCGTCACCTCGCTCGCGGCAAAACCTCGCGCACAGGATGCCACTGCCGAGACAAACCCATCCACCCCTCCGCCCGCAGAGACCACTCCCAAACCGACGGGAGCCCCCGTCGAAAAAACACCTCCGCCTCCACCAGCAGCATCCGTCATCGCTCAGAAAAACTTCCTCGCTCCTGCATCCGTCCTCCAAGAACTCCGCGCGGAATCCCCCAACGCCTCCCCAGAATCCCAGCGCACAGCCCGCATCCTGACGGCCGCTCTCACTGCTGACTGGAACGACCTCGCCGCTGCCCTCAAAGAGATCCCAGACCGTAAACAAGCGACGGAAGCCTTTTCCGCGCTCCTTGAGAAGTTTGCCCAATCAACCAAGTTTCCCGCCTTCAATCCGGCATTCCAAAATATGTACTACGGCGAGGCGCCGCCGGAACGTCAGGACCAAAACCGCCAACACCTCCTCGTATCCACCGATTTCTCACTGCTCCTCGCTGCCGCTCCCGACGCGCTGACATCCAAAGACATCGCCCACCTCGCAAAGATTGGAGCGGTCGCCCTGAACGAAGCCGATCGTTCGAACCTTGCCACCCAACTCGAAAGCGGCCTAGGCCAGCTCGGTGGCAAGGACCCCGACGCCCGCGCCCGCGCCGCATCCATTCTTTCCGCTCTCGGCGAACCCGATCTCGCAAAACCCTTCCTCCCAACCCAAGAGGACCCCAACTCCACAGCCGTCTCAATCCCTCAACTACTCTCCCTCATCCAATATCACGCCGGCCTCCTCGAACGCGGAGCGCCTGAAGCATCACCAGCGAAAGCCGCCGCGACCTGTACCGCTCTCGCCAAACGTATCCCGTCCGATGACACCGCAACGCGGAAACAACTCTCCGAACGCTTACCCGATCTCCTGAATGCGATGAGAAAGGATGACGCCATCGCATTCATCCAGAAAGAAATCCTTCCGCACACCGCTCTCCGCGAATCCTACGCCGAACACCTCCTCTCCCGCGGGAACACATCCCTCAAAAGCGTCGAAGAGCGCACGCGAACCGCTTCCATCACCGCGATTTCGCGCTTCCTGAACGCGTTCACCGGTGCCAACACTCTCCTCCCTCCAACCGCAACCGGACTCGTTCTCCTCTGGATCGACGAAGCAGAAAGCGCTCTGCGCTACCTGCCCGATCGGAAAGAGAATGAGGATGGACGCCGAAGAGTCGCCCGCATGTACGGCTTCTCCGACCGGAGCGCCCAATCCCGGTTCATCGCCATCCCACGGAACGCGCTCCTCGAGCTTGCCCCGAGCACCGCTGTCATCGACCCAATCAGCCCCGCCCTCGCGCAACGCATCGAGCAGATCCGGATTCAACTCCAGATCGGCGACCCCTCAGACGCAACCCTCAGCGAGCTCAAGCCGTTCCTCGGACGACATCCCGAGCTTCGCACCCACCTCGTCAGTCGCTATCTCGAAGGCTGGATGCTCCAACGCTCACAACCCGAAGAGAGCGAAGAGGTGAAACAGATGCGTTCAAACGGGTTCGTCATCCCGAAAGCGTCCGGATTGCCCGTCACACGCGCCCGACAAATCCAGAATCTCAAGGAGTTCTGCGAACTCCTCCCCGTGCTTCGAGACCTCTCCGGCAACACCCTCAAACCCGACCTCGAAGTCCGCGCATTCGCCGCAATCCACAGCCCCGCCGAAGTGTTTCTCTCAGAGGATATCGAACGCGTCTTCGGAAAACCCCACACACTCAAACTCGAAACTGTCGCGGAACTCGCTCAGGTGCTCCGAAAAAATCTGGCCACGCTCTGGGACGATCCCTCCGTTCAGCAACAGCAGGGCACCAACCGCACAACATCGGAAACCGAAAACCAAGTCCGCCGCGGATACGCCACAGCCTCCGATCTCGTCAGGCGCTCGCTCGCCGCGAATGAAGGGGATTGGCAAAGCCTCCGCACCTGCGCACTCACCCTCTTCGATGCGGCAGAGTTTGAGTTTAAAAAGCACGGTCCCCTCGAAACCTACCTCAATGGACGCAAAGAGGCCCTCGCTCTCTTTCAGCGAAGTGCAGAAGCCTACAATAAAATCGCGCCCGCTCTCCCGGAATCAAAATGGACCGTAGACCCCTACCTTCCATGGATTAGCGCCATGCTCGGCGCAACCGACCTAGCTCGACTCAAATGGGCCGAGGGGCGCCCCGAACCCGCCTACGCCGACATCGCAAGAACCTTGAACGCGCTCCCACCCGAAATCGCCGCCCACCACCGGACGTTGCTCGCTAAGCTCGCTGAATCGGCCCTGCCAAATCTCCAACCCGCCATGCGACGAAAAGTTCTCGCCGCAATCGACCAGATCGTGGGTCCCGACTGCAAGGAAGCGGCATCCATTCGGCGCACCCTTGAATCGTACGCCCAACTCACCGCCGAATCCCGCCTGATCCTCAAACTGGATGGCCCCTCAGAAGTCGCCCCAGATTCGCCCTTCGGCGCCATGCTCTTTCTCGATTACACCACTCAACTCGGTCGCGAATCCGGCAACTTCACCAAGTATCTCCTCAACCCCGGCAACTCCGCCGCAAATAGTCCATTCATGAGCATGATGATGGGCGGTCAAAAACCACCCAACTACCGAGACGATCTTCTCAAAAATATTCGGACAGCCCTCCAAAATACCTTCGAAATCAACGCCTCCGTTTTCCATTCGGAATCCGTAGCGCCCATGGCGGGATACACCGAGGGTTGGCAACGAACCCCGCTCGCTTATCTCATCCTCAAACCCAAAAACGCAGCGGTCGACCTCGTCCCCCCCATTCAAATCGACCTCGAGTTCGCCGAAGCGTCCCAACAAGTGATCTTGCCTGTCACCTCCCAAGCGGAACCGCTCCGAATCCAACCCAACGGCCCGCCACGACCCAACGAAGAACTGACGCTTTCCGTCACCATCGACGAGCGAGAGTGGTCGTCCAAACAGCGGCTCCAAATCGAGATCGACGCCAAAGCCAAAGGATTGATTGGAGACCTCAACAGCCTTCTCCACACCGAGTTCAACGACTTTGGAGCCAAGTTGACCGACACAGGGAACAATCTTGATGAGTTCAAAACGGAGGAAGATCGTGCATGGGCGCAAACCTCTCGCTCGTGGCAAATCATCCTCAATCCGAAGAGCGGACGCGCCCCCTCACGCATCCGTCCGCCCGCGTTGCGTCCCAACGTCAACGCGCAGATCGAGTACCGCAGCTACCGCGACGCAGACCTCATCACCCACCCAGCCTCGGTCACCAAGACCGGTATTCCTCTCTCCACCTCCCCCTCCGCATCGTGGCTGCGTGCCGTGTTCGTGGCAGGTTTAGCGGTCTCCGGCATTTGGACGCTTCGGAAGAGGATGCAGAGACCCGTGACCGCGGGGAAAGCCTCGAGTCTCCCCACCGAAATCACCCCGATTTCGACCCTGCGTTTCCTGAACCGCTGCGCCAAATCGGGCAGGGTCCCCGAGGCGCTGCGCGAAACCCTCTCCGTCGACATCCATCGCCTCGAGTCACAATGCTTCGCGCCAAACGGCCCCGCAACAGGCCCGAGCGCCGAGCAGCTCACTGCACTCCTCCACCGCTACCGATCTTTCGCAAACTGACCAACCGCACGATGCGACCAATCCTCGCCATTCACCTCCTCTTGCTTTGCCTGTTCACCTCCGCTCAGGCCGACGACACTGCGAGATTGCTACAACTGCTCTCCCAACCAGGAAACATCACCATTCCCGCTGGAGACTACCACCTCGACGGAACCCAACCGATTCCCCTGAGATCCAACTCCACCATCGTCGCCCATGGCGCACGGTTCATCCTCCCGAAAAGGCTTCCCGACCAAACGCGAATCATCCTCTTCTCCGGCGAAAACATCGCCCACTTCACTTGGATCGGCGGCGAGTTCGTCGGCCACGTTTTCGATCCCGCACGGCAATCCAATGACTGGGAACCCAACGTGAATACCAAGGGCATCGAAATCACCACCTCGCGCCCGGGCGAAACCCACGATCTCCTCTTCCGCGAAATCCGCTCCGAAGGAATGGCTGGCGCCGTCATCGGTGTGCACGGCCTCCCAGACCCTCGAAACGAATCCAACGTCTCGGCGTTCGCTGAACGTGTCGCCCTCGAAAGCTGCACGCTCCTCCGAAGCGGCAAGTTCATGTGGGATTACGGCTACCTCTGGCAAATCGTCACCTTCCCAGAGGCCTTCCAACCATGGGAACTCGAGCGTGCTCATCGCTACTTCCGGACGGATCTCCTCCACGACGTCAGCTTCTCAAGAGACTCCGACCGGATTGTGGTCGACAACCCAAACGGCCACCTCAAGCGCAGCACATCCGATGCACCCACCGAGGCCATCACCTTCATCGGATCCGAACTCCCACCGGAACTCGTGCGCGGTCGCCAATATTTCGTCGCCGAGGCCGGACCGGATTTCATCCGGGTTGCTGAAACCACAAACGGTCCTGCCATCCAGTTCAGCCGATCCTCAACAGGCCAGATCGCTCGCGACGTGTTCTCCCATTACCTCGCAGCCTACGCTCCCAAAGGAAGCGGCCCCGGAAAAGGAGCGTTCGATATCGTTGCAACTCGTGACGTGCGTGTCACCGGTTGCCAACTCAGTGCCCTCGGCGACACCATGCACATTCAACGCTGCGAGAATGTGATCTTCGCAAACAACCACATCATCGGTAGCCGTATGGGCGCATTCTTCCTCGCAGAATACTGCCGCAATGCATCCATCACCGGAAACCTCGTCGATGGAACCAACGGCAGCCGCGTCGTGAGTGTCGAGAAGAGCTGCACTAACATCACCATGACAGGTAACACCTTCCGCAACGGCGGACGCGGCGCATGGATCAACCAACCCGTGAACTTCGTGATGACCGGCAACTTGTTCATCAACAACACCCAAAAAAATGATCCGAACCCCAGCGTTGGCCGGATCGCTTACCAAACCGGAAAGTCAGGCACATTCCCCGAGCTCTACTTCACACTCCATGAGAAAAATGGCTCCTACGGACCCATCCTCGTTCGCAATAACATCTTCCAACTGGGCGACCACTGTCCGACGGAGGCCGTCACCTTCGCTCCAAACGGACACGACCTTGTTTTCGAAGAAAATCTTTTCACCACCAAGCCCGCCGTCGTCGTGATGGACCCATCCTGCACCCAAAGCTCTGCCTCCCGAAACCCAGGCGCAACAACTGTCTCCCGTCCCGTGGATTTCCATCACGGCAGGCGCTGACAAAGCATCGAAAGGGAGTCCATCGGCACACGACCCGCTCCCCGCTTTGCCTGTGAACCTTCCGCGCAGAACCTTCTTTCGCCGCGTCTTCTGCTCCAGCGCCGCTCTCTCGCTCAATCTGATCGACGCCCCCCTCACCGCATCAGCGAAGACGACCAGTCAGGAATCGAGAAACCTGTTGATGATCGGGGATTTCGGAAGCAACGATGGCGCGCAACGGCTGGTGGCTGACGCCATGACCCGCTACGTCGCCGAGTCGAGGATCACCCCAGATTGGCTACTCCTCCTCGGCGATAATTTTTACAATGACTTCGGACCAGCTGAGCGTCTCCCGCAATCTCGCTGGCGCGACGGTTTCGAAAAGATGTACCCCGCCGAAACGTTTCCCGGTCCTTGCCCAGTGATCCTCGGAAATCACGACTATCTGGATTGGCTCGACGGTCCGGCTGCACAACTCGCATACGCCCAGTCGCCGGGAACCCGTTGGCATCTCCCGTCAAAATGGTACCGGAAAGATTTGGGAAAGCTCGCGACCTTTCTCTTCATCGATACCAACACGCGCGCCATCAATGGCTCCGGATTCGCTCTTTCCGATCAGGAATCCCCTCGACCTCATCTGGACGACACCGAAGAAGCACAGCAGTGGAAATGGCTCGAAGAGCAACTTTCCTCCGCCCGCGGAACATTCACCTGCGTCGTCGGACACCACCCCGTTTTTTCCAACGGGATGCACGGAGACCATCGTGACCTCATCGCCACCCTTGGTCCGCTCCTGAGAAAGCACAAGGTGCACTTCTACTTCTCCGCACACGACCACGACCTCCAACACCTCGAAGTCGATTCCTTGCCCACCAGCTTCATCCTCTCCGGCGGCGGGGGAGCACGCCAACGGCCCTTCGCGCGCGAACGCCACAACGCCCCATTTTTTCGCAGCATCCTCGGATTCTCTCACCTTTCTCTCTCTCCGGAGCGCTGTACGCTCCGACACATCGACTCAAGCGGCAACCTCCTGCACGCGATGGAGAAAATGCCGGATAACTCGTGGAAACCGCTCCTCCAGTAACCGCGCCCCGCACGGAAATCCAACGGAGGCGTCAAACCACCGAGCCCGACCATCCCAGCTTGCTCCGCAATCGACCGTAAAAATCCGATTCCCTCGGAAATGCGAGCCGCAGCGTGCGTTCCGCACGACTCGCCACTAACAGATCCCCTTCCCCAAGCATCAGGGGCTCCCGGCCGTCCACCGCAACCGCCATCCCCGCTTCTTGCACCAACGGACGGATCAAAATCTCCCTCCGGTCTTCCACCACGAGACTGCGACTCATCAGCACATGTGGACAAATCGGAGTCACCACCATTACAGCTGCTTCTGGAGATAAAATCGGCCCCCCCGCGCTCATCGAGTACGCCGTCGAACCCGTCGGAGTCGAAATGATCAGACCGTCCGCCGTGTATTCGCTCACCACATGCCCCCCAATCGATAACTCCAAGCGAATCACCCGAGAATGATCCCCACGAAACACGACCACCTCATTTAACGCAGTGCCATCAAATCGGGCCGCTCCATCACGAATCACTCGCAGACGGACGAGCGCCCGCTCACTGACCCGGTACCCCCCACCCACAACTGCGGCAGCCGCAGCCGCCAAATCGTTCGCTCCAAACCCAGCCAGAAAACCGAGCGTCCCCAAGTTCACCCCACAAAGCAAAGGGGCTGCATCCCCTAACGCATGCACCAAACTCAACATCGTTCCGTCTCCCCCCAACACCATCACGGCATCAACGCTGCCCAGAACCCGCTCCAACGGCCCCGCCCCACGCTCGCCCACGCACTCGGCAGAAACATCATCATAAACCACCTCAGCCCCCATCCCGCGCAAGCAACGAGCAACCTCCGCAGCAGCAGCCGGAACCGCCATCTTTCCCGAGTTCAAGTAAACCGCGACGCGCATCAATGGACACCTCACGCAAAAACAGCAACAAACGCAACTCCGCATCCTGCGACTGAGATTCTTTCGCAACAAGCGCCTTGATACCCCGTCTCAGAACATCGAACATCCACGCTCACGCTCCACCGCAGGATTCCATGGCAAACCCCGTCCCCCTCAGCTCCCTGAAACCTGGCGACGCAGCCACCATCGCCTATTTCACCCTCAGCCCAGAAATCCGCCAGCGCCTCCTCGAACTCGGCCTCACGGAAGGCACCTCCTGCGAAATCCGTCGCTTCGCCCCCCTCGGAGATCCCCTCGAAATCCGCGTCCGCAACTACAATCTCTCACTCCGCAAAGCCGAAGCGGATGGCATCCTCGTCATTCCCGCACAAGTCCACTAACCCCGACCGCCAGCGTGCAATCAGACGCCCCAGCAACAACCGCCCACACGTCCTCCTCCGTTTGGAGACGCGTCGCCGTCATCGGCAACCCCAACTGCGGCAAAACATCCCTCTTCAACGCCCTCACCGGACTCCGCCAAAAAGTCGGCAACTACCCCGGCGTCACCGTGGAAAAAAAAGAGGGCACCTTCTACGGATCCCATGGCGAACTAATGAGGCTCCTCGACCTCCCCGGTTGCTACAGCCTCCAAGCCCGCTCGCCTGACGAAGCCATCGCACGAGACGTTCTCTTCGGACGCGTCCCCGGCGAATCCATCCCCGACGTCGCAGTGATTGTTCTCGACGCGTCCAACCTCGATCGAAACCTCTATCTCCTCAGCCAAGTCCTCGAGCTCGGCATTCCATCCGTCGTCGTTCTCAACATGATCGACGCTTCGGAAAAGGCCGGCCTGCGCGTCGATCGCGAAAAACTCGAACTCCTCCTTGGTGTCCCTGTCCTCACCACCGTCGCCAACCGAAACACCGGAATCATCGCCCTCCGACAGGCCCTCTCCCGCGCCGTGCTCCCGCGCCCCTCCCTGCGTGTTCCGCTTCCGTCAGCATTCGAAACCGCCACCGCACGAACCGCCCCGCGGCTCAACCTCCCCACCGGCATCGCGCGCGCCCAAGCCCTCCTCCTCCTCTCCGCCACCCCAAACCTGCTCGACGAACAACTCCGCGCACAACCTGAACTCAAAGCCCTTATCGAAGCGGAACAAAATGCCCTCGCATTAACGGGAATCGACGTCAACGCCACCGTCGCAAAAGCCCGCTACGACTGGATCCAACTCGCGATCGCCTCATCCGTCTCCGGAACCCGCAGCACCCAACCCACACTCTCCGACCGACTCGACGCAGTCCTGACCCACCGACTCTGGGGATGGCCGGTCTTCTTCGTGGCCATGGCCGCCATGTTCTTCTGCATCTTCACCATCGCGCAATGGCCGATGGACCTCATCGAATCGGCTCAGAAAACGCTCGCAGATTTCCTCTCCCAATCACTGCCCGATTCCGACCTCCGCTCGCTTCTCATCGATGGAATCCTCTCTGGAGTCGGCGGCGTCGTCGTGTTCCTTCCCCAAATCCTCATCCTCACGTTCTTCCTCGGACTCCTCGAAGACAGCGGCTACATGGCACGAGCCGCCTTTTTGATGGACCGCATCATGTCCAAAGTCGGCCTCCACGGAAAATCCTTCATCCCCCTCATGAGCTCCTTCGCCTGCGCAATCCCAGGCATCATGGCGACGCGCACCGTCGAAAATCGCAAGGACCGTCTCGTCACCATCCTCATCGCCCCCTTCATGAGCTGCTCAGCGAGGTTGCCCGTTTACTCGCTCATGATCGCCCTCCTCCTGCCCGAGTCCTCGGCATGGAAAAAAAGCGCAATCATCCTCTCGATGTACGCGCTCGGCGTCGTCGTGGCCTTCGGACTCGCGTGGATCTTCAAGCGCACGCTCCTCCGCAGCGAAACCCCGATGCTCTTGCTCGAAATGCCGCCCTACCGCGTCCCCGCGCTCCGCGATGTCCTCCTCCGGATGTTCGACCGCGCCAAAGTATTCCTCCAACGTGCCGGCACCGTCATCCTCGCCCTCTCCATCCTCATCTGGACCGCCACCACCTACCCAAAAGCACCCGAGGATGCCCCAAAATCCGAAGCGCTCGCGCACAGCGTCGCCGGTCGGCTCGGAAAAGCCATCGAACCCGCCCTCAAACCCCTCGGCTTCGATTGGAAAATCGGGATTGGCCTCGTCAGTTCACTCGCCGCTCGGGAGGTGTTCGTCGGAACCATGGCCATCGTTTACAACGTTGAAAGCGCTGACGATAACACCGAGCTCCTCGTCACCGACATGCGCAAAGAAACGCATCCGGACGGCACTCCCGTATACACCCCGCTGGTCTGTATCGGACTCATGGTGTTTTACGTTCTCGCCATGCAGTGCATCAGCACCCTCGCCATTGTCCGCAGAGAAACCAACTCATGGTCGTGGCCAGCCTTCCAGTTCATCTACATGACCGCCTTCGCCTACGCCGCCGCGTGGTTCGTTCAGCTCATCGGAAAACCCCTCGGTTTGCATTGAGCCATCGTTGCCTCTTCAGCACATCCATCCGCCCTCATTCGGAGCGGCTCCTTCTACTTCCTCGGATTTCGCAAGTAGTAGAACCGTCCATCTTCAGCTCCCCCAAGGAAATCCGGAACGCCGTCCCCATTGAAATCCACAACGGTCGGACTGACGTCGTGCCCCTCAATGTTCTGCCCAGCAATCGGCCCCTCGTCTCGAAAGATCCACTTTCCATCCCGATAATCCGTTTGGCGCAACAAATTAGCGCTCGAGGAGTTCAGCAAAATATCGAGACGCCCGTCCCCATCCCAATCAACCACGCAAAATTTTCTCCTCCCACTTTTGCCAGCGAGGCCCTTCGCCAGACGTAACGGATCCCCCTTTTCATCGCAAAAAACCCGCTGGGGATGCTGCAATACCACCTCTCCATTCCGAACCGCCCTCTCGAACAACGCCAAATACCCCTCCTGATCCAACATCACCAAATCCGTCAACCCATCCCGGTTCCAATCCACCGCAAACGGCGTCGTGCGCCACTGAGTCAGTAGCGCCCGCCCCGTCGGCTTCATCCAACCGAAAGACAAGGTCGGCTGAAGCCCCTTCCACGCCACCTCCACCGGCATCGGCGGCCCGGGCAACGGTTCCCGTCGTGTACCCACGTTCTTGATC
>JACCED010351397.1_pt1 | contig 11923 bp, 9 predicted proteins | sample 7455021 | NCBI WGS metagenome assembly JACCED01 (sample SAMN15323456, study PRJNA562643) | freshwater metagenome | isolation source: river surface water | place: USA:Blue River Watershed | collected 2017-08-19
AAAAAGTGCACCTCAACCTTGCCGAAATACTGGCGCATAATGTCTAAACTTTCTACACCAAGGATGTGTTCGACTTCCCACTCCGTTCGCAGATGGGGCGTACGCCTACGGTACCAGTGGATTAGCGGGTTGTGGCGAAGCGCCTCAACACATATCATTTCGCCATCCGGCTTGAGAACGCGCGCGAGTTCGGACAGGGCTTTGTCCAACTCGACGTGATGTAGCGCCCCGTACTCCACACCCAGGTCGAATGTATTGTCCGCAAAGGTCATATTCTCCCCGTCCATGGTGACGAACCGGCAGTGATCAGCTACGCCGAACTTCTCTGCATTTTTGTTGGAGTTGGCTACACCCTCCGGCGAGATATCAATGCCAGTGCAGTCGGCACCTGCGGTAGCAGCGTACACACCGTTTTCGCCATTGCCGCAAGCAAAGTCCAGAATTTTTTTGCCAGGCGCACAGCGCTGATCTAACCACTTATGCTTGTAGGCCTCACTTGTTACAGTGACTGCATAATACTTCATGTTAGAGAAGTAATAGTCGAACTTTTCCTTGTCCTTGATCATTTCATCTAGGTTATCAACTTGTGCAGCGGCATGCGTATCGGCAATCCGCTCGAAGCCTTGCAACACTTCGCGCCGCTTGCGGGAATGCTCAATTTCCTTTAACTTGCGGTCTTCAAAAACACCAAGTTGTTCATCCATTTTAAGAATCCTTTGTTATTAGAGTTAAAAAAAGTTCAAAATAACGACGCCCAAGGACAGAAATCGAATAATTTTTATTCGAATATGACAATCCATTTGTTCTGTACATTTCAAATACTTCAGTATCACGCTGCTTATATAATTGTATAATGGCATCACACAAGGACCGAGCATCACCCGCAGGAATACAGAGACCAGATCCTGATTCTGCAATTGGATTATTTGTAGTCAAAGGCCCGCAGTAAATAATAGGCTTTCCAGACAACATATAATTAACTATCTTATTAGGATTAATTCCAAATTTAAACAATTCTGAATTTGGCACAGTAGCCAAAAGAGCATCGGCCTCTCTCTGAAGAGGCAAGATAAATTCCTTGGAGACTCTACCATGGAAATATATATTTGACAATGATTTACTCTTTGCTAAATTTTCATAGTGGGAATAAAATTCACCACCACCAAATAAATGTATAGCAATTCCCTTGACATCGGAATCATGCAAATAAGTTGCAGCATCAACAATCGTTTGAATATCATGAAATCGACCAAATCCACCAATATAAACTAGATTAAAAGTAGTGAAAGATTGAAGATAATTTGTTTTAATATGAATATCATCAATAGGGACTGGGTTTGGGATCCAACAGACTTTAGCGTTATCTCGCAATCCACGTTGTCTTACATGGCTTTCAACATGAGGAAGAGCAGTTACAACAGCATCAGAATGTGAAAGAATATATCTTTCTAGAAACAACATTACCTTGTGAGCAAAACCACCACGCTTTATACCACCTAGTGAAACTAAAGCCTCTGGCCATAGATCACGAATCTCATAAATAAACTTAGATTTCCTAAGCTTAGCAACCAATACTCCCGCAAATGCTGATGTAATAGGAACAGATGTTCCGATTATAATATCTGGACTTTGCCGCTGAAAAAGACCACCAAAAAGAAGCCCCCAAAAATTAACTATCATATTTAAAAATCTAAAAATACCGTTATCATAGTAAGCTGGAGTGTTAATCCAATTTATTAAAACCTTATCACAAAATTGACGCTTAAAAAGACCGTATAATCGAATACGCTGGATCTTTCTGAAATGACAAAAGCTGTTACAGTAAAATGAAACGTTCAAATTAGAATTGAAACTGAGACTTTGAGAAAACAAATGCGTTCGATTAGACTCACCCAAAGGTTGGTCGTAGGAACCGAAGAACCATATATTAGTCATAAAATTAAAAGATAAGTGAGTCGACATTGAGGAATTCAATAGATAGATTTTCACAAAAAAGCCTATCTACATCAGAATCCCCAACATAAATTGGACTAATAAATTCATGTAAATCACGAAATGCATAAAATGATGCAGGTGACGGTTTAGGAACAATTGAATTTGCGTAAATTACATTACACCGATGATCAGGCAAGTATAAATCAATAGAAGCAATTTTATTCATTTGCTGCTGAACATTACCATTTGTAATTATTCTAAGGATAAATGAATCTTCTACTGATTCAACCAACTCAACATACCATTTATATGGATTAATTAGAGGATAGACACGATAATTTCTTAAAATGAGCAAACAATCATCCAAACTGAGATCAATACCTGGGAAATTCTGAAATAATTTGTCGAATATTCTTGTAGGTCCAACTGAATATAAGGTAAAAATTAGAAAATCGTAAACAATATTCGGGTCAAATTTTTTCTGTCTGAGTGCAATCAATTTATAGGAACCAGATAAAAAGTCTTTTTCATCATATATAGTATTGTCAAGATCAAATATAACTGTTCGGCCAGAGTGAATTTGGTCAACTAGATAACGAAGTGTCATAGAAAACTTCACTGTAGTATCTACAAAAACTCACTCCATCCCTTTTTAGTAAAGGAACAGATTTTTTACCTGCTGCATTATAAATAGATCTCAAAGGAAGATTAACTCCTAACCCCAATGCGGAAACACTTGTCCCTTGGATCCTTGGATTACACTCAAGCAATCTATATTCACCACTTGAAGACTCTTTAACTTGAAAACCAATTGGACCCTCTAAACCAGGTAATGTTTTGACAATATCACAAATATACTTTTCGACATCATTATTAATAATGAAAGTACCAGATACAGAAATACCTGAATTAATTGTAGATCTTCGACGAATAAGAAGATCGAGCACACTTCCATCTTTAACAATAGAATCAATAGTAAGCTCAGGACCAGGCAGATATTCCGATACAACCAATTTAGGCAATTTTTGATTTGACATTGCTATAAGTAAATCATTAAGATTTGCAACCAAACTACTTGGTTTATAATTGAATAACAAATCAAAACGATTTACATTTTCATTGATCACTCTAACGCCACGACTGCCATTTCCTATACATGGTTTCATTACAACCGGTGAATTTGGGTAATTTAAATCATGGATTGCCAATATAAATTCATCGAGACAGGAAACGACACGAAAATCCGGCACTGCAATTCCGTTGTCAATCAAGTGTTGGTACAATCTTCCTTTATCATTTGCTATGTTTAAATCGGATAGACTTGAAACAATTGGGTAAATATCATTAGATATAAATAATTCTTTATGAAGTGAAAATTTAGGTAGCTCACTTGTAACCAACGGAAAAATAAAATTGACACTATTCTGCAAGCAGATATCAATAACACTTGAAATAAAATTATCATCACTGGAACGTGGCACCAAGTGAAACGTATCAGGCGATAAAAAACGACCAGAAGCTTCTGGATTAGCGTCACAAACATACAGAATTATAGACGGATCTTCTTTTATAGCTTTAATGATTCCAGGACCGCCAGGAGCACCAGCTCCTGTCATTAATATTTTCATAGCAATCTCCAACGTACAACTTCAAAACTTTCCGCAAATTTTGCGCCTATCTGGACTCCCCGGCTTTTTGCCAAAGATCTAATAAAGTCAGGACTCATGTAATCACGAGTTGCTTGTGATTTATATTCTTCTAGTGCCTTAATTTTGATGGAAATATGTCGCTCATCCAAGTCAACAAATGCAGCAGAGTTAAATGTTAAATTATTCCATATCAACTCATAACCAAGAATAGTAGAGTGCTTAAAAGCCCGCAATCCTTCGCGAGCTATAGTTTCGTGATCCTGATGTATATCATTAAGTGATGGCATTAAAATTAAGTCAGGATTTATTCTATTTCTGATCGCAATTAAATCTTCTAAGATTTCTTGCCGAACATAATTAAGTTTACGCACTTTATAATCATAAATGTAAACTTGATTGAATGGTATGCCTAATACTTGAGTCGCTAGCTTAACCTCTTCGCGCAAAATATCTAACGAAAATCCTTTCTTCACAGATTCTTGTGCGCTAGAAAATGCAAAATAATGAACATTAGCTCCTAACTCAATTAACTTGGCAATGGTTCCTCCAGCTCCTAGCTCTCCATCATCAGTGTGGGGGGCAAGAACAAAGACTGTTTTAAATGAGCTTAAAGAAGAAGACATAAATTTATTAAGTTAATATCATTTTGGGAGTGGAATTAATGCGATGAATAGTACTATAATAATCCAATCCGACCGCGTCTAAATACCATTTAATGTTTGGATACCTAGGACGATTTTCATCTTCTACTAAAGCCAACGCTCTTTCTCTTGATATTTCCCCTTCACGTATCTGATTGCTCCTAAAAGTGTCATGCTCTGTGAAACCTGCTATTGTATAATAGATATAATTGTATAATGCGGCCGTACCATCGCCAATTCGCCATGTTGTATTTGTATCGGGCGCCTTTTCCCAATCATATTCTTTTATTAGAGTGTTATCAATTGTCTGTTCATCCCATTTGTAATAGTCAAATATATGGAAATAATCAGTTTTACGAAAGAAACTCCTGTAATATTCGCCCGATATTGTATCCCATAATGAAGTATTGAAATATGCTGGACTTTTTAACATTTCCTTAAAACGAAGCCACTGATAACGAATTTGCTTCACAGCATTACTTGAATAAACCATTTTCTCATCAAAGTCAGGTGGTACACCCAGAAATCCCGATTTGAAATGAGTTTGTTCAAGTGGGTTTACGCCCCACAAATTTAGGGTGATTCCAGTCTGCTTCTTTACAGTTTCAATATATCTGAAGAAATGTTTGTCACCAGCTGTCAAAATACTTACCATACCTAATGAAGGATTATTCAACCATGCACGTAAATTATTCGCGATATTTCTACGTTTTATTCCTATATCATCTGCGATTATAATGTTTTCCACATTGAGGCGAGAACACATTCTACTAATGTTTCTGCGGCCTAAATCTGTTACCATACCCCAATCATATGTATAAGTTACTGGTTTAAGATTTAATTCTTTAGAGATTAAATGAAGAGCATAGCAGCTATCACGGCCGCCTGAAAATGGGACAATACAATCATCTGCACCAGATTTACGATATGGTTCCACAAGCTTGAAGAGTTCCTCTAATTTTCTTGGTTTATTTCTCGGTACATAATGATTGCAATAATTACAAACTCCGTTTTCATCAAAAATTATAAATGGCATTGTGTGAGGCAGTATACAACGCGTACAGCGCTTGAGATCATAGCGCTTGTACTCTAAAAGACGTTCCTCTTCTACATTGCTTCCTAAAGGTAATATAAATTTTTTTATTGAATTTTTTGTCTCGATAATATTTGTTTTGTTTTCGCCAGCTGGTATATCTATGATTTTAGGAACATCGCGTACTTGCTCGATATTTTCACAATTTAACTGTTCAAGCGGAAATTTTTCAGATGAAAAAAAGTAACGGTCTTCGTAATTACCAACGTACAAACTACCATTATTTGAAAATAAACAGAGTTTACCGAGTTTGGGAAAGACTACTGCGCAAGCGACTATCCCATCACACAAAGAAATGACACGACTCGCAAATTCCTTCAAATCACTTGGCTTAATAACCACAGTATCTGCTATAGCAGCAATAATTTCCGTGTCGATTTCTAAACTTCTCTTGATATTAAGCTCATTCCAAATACTCAGATCGTTTACTACAATACCGTTATGAATAACTATGGCTGAATCGCGAACAACAGGCTGGTTATCCGAAAGACCATTTGTAATTAATCGACTATGACCCATCAGAAAATTGATACCATCCAAAGAAGTATCTTTTAGCAATTTAGTTATGCGCAGATCAGCTCGCTTGATATGATAACCATCGCTTTTCCAATAGCATAAGCCGCTAGAATCTTTTCCTCTCTGCTCTGCATGTCTAGCCAATACACCTATTTCATTTTTATTTATTCTACTATTAGCTATGATGCCAAATATTCCACACATAATTTTCTAGCTTTCTATTTCAATAAAGTTCTTTTTATAAAAGGATATCAATTTTTCTTTTTGACGATCCCACTTAAATTCATCAATGTTAACAAATTCATATTCATATGAATTATTTTCGATTTCTGAAATTCTTTCGAGCACTGATTCTAAATTTACTTCGCAAAAAAGACCACATTTATTATTTGTGACAAATTCTTTGATGTCAGGGAAGTTTGATGCAAGCACAGGCACTTCTGCAAAAAAATATTCAAATAACTTATTAGGTAGGCAATAATAATCACTTAATGAAACATTTTCTACAAGACATAATCCAAAATCTGCCGCACGAATAATTTCCACCACTTCAGAATGAATTACCGCAGGATGAACATGTATATTTTTGAATTCTTTAGATGTCTTAACCAGCATTTCGTAATATGCACCATAACCCATAAATACTATATGCGATCTTACTAATGAATTTTTAAATGCTTCAATTATTAAATCAATCCCTCTACCTTTTTCAAGAATGCCCACGTATATAAAAATTTTAGATTCACGCTGAATGTTGTATTTCTCTCTTAAATAATTTTTATTTTTTACCTTCCCAGTTTTAATTACTGGCGAATTATAAATTACTTCGGACTTTTTATATCCGATATTATAATTGTACCAAAACTTTATCGAAGGGCTTACGACAATTATGCCATCTATGTATTTCCACACTATTTTTTCAAAATATCGGACTAAATAACCGGTGATTTTGTTTAGCCCATTACGATCAGATTCAAGTTCGTGTGCGTCATAGATCAATTTTGCACCATTTATTTTTTTTAAAATTACTCCTGCTAGAAGCACAACAGTATCATGTACATGAATTACATTTGGTTTTAATTTAATTGCTATCGGTACAATTCTCAATGATAGCTCCACGACAGACAAAGCATGTTTCACAAATTTAGGTTTTATATTTAATTTGCGTGCCCATGTATTAACTTCGATAATATTTACATTGCAATCACTTTTTTCTCCATTATTAGATTTATTAGCATTACTTCCAATTGCGCTTACTCTAAAGCCATTTTCTGCGAGTGCACTTATTTCTTTTAAAATACGAGAATCAGTTTTTACATGTGTGTGTGTAATGTGCAATATATTCATGATTTAATTTAATGTGAAATTTATTTCATATAACAGTTATTATGCCGTTCGTATCTTTGTTTGTTAATTCACAATATTTGGTTTAATTAAAAATGAATTCAATCCACGTTTATCTTTTGTTTATTTTTATATATAATTTTTGTCAAGATGGATTTTAGCTTAACTTATTTCGCAGACTTCCCTGTCAAGTAGACAGTTCAAAACTAGAGACATCCTGTCTAAACACCCTTGGTCTGTATGTCGCTGGCGGCACAACCCCAACTGACTCGTAGGGCTAATTCTCGTTGTAGTCCATCAACCAGTCATCGGCCGCAGCCTGTACTTCCGAGATCGAATTGAACAGATTAGCTACAGCACCTCGGCTCGGAAAGTCTTGTTGAATCGTTCGATGAACGCATTCTGATTGGGCTTGCCAGGCTAGATGAACAGCAGTCGACCGCAATAATACCTCTCGGCCCTACCCGTAAAGCACTGAGATGACATCTCTGAGCCGTTGTCCAGACGAATAGCCTGAGGCTTGACGTAGACCTCGATCAACTGCTCCATCATCCTAACCAGTCTTCCCGATGGAATGGATGTTCAATACTTGATCCGCAGGGCTTCGCGGTTGCCTTCATCGATCACGTTCAGGGATCTGAACGATCTGCCGTGGTACATCGTATCGCGCATGAAGTCCAGTTCCCACACAAAGTTGAGTTATTCCTCAACCCCCAATGGCTGGCTCTCTCGCGTCACCATTCGCTTCTTGGCCTTGCGCTACCGGTTCAGTTTCATTGCCAGTAGATCGGGTGCACTTTCTTGTAATTCCAACCATGCCCATCGCTATGCAGCCGATGAAAGCATTTCCAAAAACCCGAGCGACTGCGCTTGCCGAAAATTTTATTGAGCACCGCTATCACTGGCTCATCTTTGGCCGCCCAATCCACAGTTGGTTTGTATAACGCCGACTGCGAGAGTCCCAGGCTCTTAAGCCTTGCTGCGGGAGAGTCGGTGCTCAGGCACTATGGACTCCACCGCCGCATGCTTTGCTGTCGGCGTGACAACTTTCGCGACAAGACATCCTTGATCGCAACATTCTCCAGAGCCAGATCCGCGCACATCCGTTTGAGACGGCTGTTTTCGGCTTCCAGTTCCTTGATGCGCTTGAGCTCGTTTGCCTACATGCCAGCGTACTTGCTCTTTCATTGGTGATAGGTAGCATTGCTGATCCTGTGCTTGCGACAGACCTCTGCTACTGCCAATCCGGCTTCACCTTCGCCCAGGATCGCCATGATCTGGCTATCCGTGAATTTCGACTTCCTCATCGCTCTTTCCTTTAAAACAGCGGAAGTCTCCATTTTCTAATTGTCTAATGTTCAGGGAAGTCTACGATTTTGTACCGTTAAAATTTTCGAGCAATCTAATAAGTATAATATAAATATCACCATTATCAATCCGTGTGTAACGAGCGAAGTAGTCAAATCAGAACTTGTAATTAATATCATAACCGGCACAATTGTAATCGATGTAATAGCATTAAATGGAATACCTGATTTCATAAAGCTATCTATCAATCTAAAAACGAACGACACTATTATTGAGTATATGATTACCCCTAGCAAACCCGCATGCATGTAGCCGGTTGCAAAAAATGAACTATTAGCACTTCCCGTACCCCCTATATAATATCCAATAATTTTCGCAGGCGTATCACTTAGCTCATAATTATTAAATAAATTCCCCAAACTTTGAGCCCAATAAACAAAACCAGCAGAGCTGAAGTATTCATAATATTTGAATGTTAAATAGACAGGGACAAAAAAGAGTCTTCTTACCAATAAATCAATTAAAATAATTTCATTCAATAAATGATATGATAGATATGGAATTAGCATCATTGCTGTAAAAGCAATAATTATTCTATTAGTAGCGTGCACCCTTAATGACAAGTAGAATGCAAATATTACCGCAAAGGGATAAAATAGAATAGCTTTATGACTACTAATTCCATATAAAATTACTGCAGAAATTATTAATATTATTACCCTTAATATAGATTTTCTCCAGATCGAAATCACCAATAAACATGGAATAATAGTATTGTATACCCAGTTATTCAAATAAGCCCATGCGCCTTTGTCTATTAAATCCGATACCTCTTCTCGATAATCATACACTGCATTTACATCCAAATTAAAATGCGAAATCGCTCCTGCACTAAACATACCCAGTAACACAATGCCAACAAAACACCATAAAATTATATCTAGCATCATTTTATTTATATGAATTCTTCTGATTTTTATCACGTTTCCATGCCTGAATACACTAATTAAAGAAAATCCTACTAATACTATGTAGAAATGTATAGCACTAGATTCTGTCAACGCATAGTATACAGTTAACGGTATAATATATACTAAGCCAGTTATAAGCATAAATAGATCAGAAGGCTTATTTATTGTTTTCGGAATTGCAATTATTATTATAATGTAAGCTAGCCATGATTCTATCATCCTAAGCGCTGATCCATGTTGAGTAAATCCCTCGTATGCAAATTCTGTGGCTATTATTGTTGAATATACATGCTCACAAAATATCCTGTAAAGGCACAATAATACAATTGTATAAAATTTCGATATTTTTTTATTCTCCATAATTTATTGATAATTTTGGCGATACCATACGGCAAAATTTATCCATCGCCACATCTGCCAAGAAAATTTTATTTTTTTATCTTCCATCATTATTATATTACTTAATATTTTCTTTTGATTTAGCCATGGGATATTCATATCTTCATTAAATAAATATTTCATTTTACTGGATAAGGCCATTGCCCAATTTTCTTCAGGGGTTTCAAAGCCGACCTTGTCTTTTCGATTCAATATTTCACTAGGAACAATTCCCTCCATAGCCTTTCTAAAGACATATTTGGTCTCACCAGTGTTTGAAATCAAATAGTTTTCTGGTAAAGATAATGATAAGTTCACCATATCTAATGTTAGGAATGGCACCCTACTTTCTAACCCAAAGGCCATCGAAGTACGATCGCCATGCTTCAAAAGCCGGCCGACACCTCGTTTTGTGAGACTCAGAGCTAATTCGTCAATCACCCTACGACCATTACTTCTTGTTGCAGGCCTAACTCGCGGCTTTATTAGGCTTATATCTTTTTCTAGTAATGGTTCTTGAATAATCCAATTAGGTGTCGCAGATTTACCATTAATCCTTCTTAAAAATTCATAAAGCTTACCATCTGTTAATTCAGATACTAGATATTTCATTGCCATCGTGCGGCTTCTACCTGGCCAAGATGCCCAGTTTCCCCAAAATTGCCATGCATCCAAAATTTGTCTTTTCTCAAGCAAACTGCGTATTCTTTGTCCTGGGTATCCTATATAACCTGCTAGTATCTCGTCAGCCCCTTGCCCATCGAGTAATACTTTTATGCCGCTCTCTCTAGCCTTCTGAAAGACCCGATATTGTGCATATGTGCTTGTACTACCGATAGGCTCTCCTAGCACCTTAATGAATCGCTCTAGATCTTGAGTTAACTGCTCACTAGTTGCACGCACCTTGTATGCTATTGCACCAACGTGTGAATTTACTCTATCAGCCCAGTATTCTTCATTAATATTTTTTCCTTCTGCAATATAGCTAAAGGTATGAATTGGCATCTCAGGCGCTACATGACGCATAGCACATACTACAGCCGATGAATCTATACCCCCTGATAGTGCAGCACCTATCGGAACATCACTTCTTAAATGAAATTTAATATCTTTGAGAAATTGTTCGCGCACGAGTTCTACTGCATCTCCAAAAGTATATGATTTTTGCTCTAATGTATTTGGAAACCACCATTGTTTCTGCTCAGTAATCTGTCCAGAATGAGTGTTTACTTCAATCAAATGGCCAGGCTCTAGGTGATGAACACCTTCATAGAAGGTGTCCTTATTAGTGTCGTAATCTCCATGCACCAAATAGTCATATGATCGTTGCCAGTTTAGACTTGGTTTTCTTGGTAATAATTCAATTAGGGCCGATACTTCTGAAGCAAAAACAAACAGTCCTTCTGTTGAACTGACGTATAATGGTTTAATCCCGAAGGCATCTCGCACACAAGTCAGTTTTCCGGATGTTTTATCTAATACTGCAAATGCAAACATACCGACTAAACGAGACAGGCAATTAACATTCCAGTGAATCCATGCTTTCAACAATACTTCAGTATCCGAATCCGTTTTGAAATTATAACCAATATGCTGTAATTCACTCCGTAGTTCTCGGTAGTTATAGATTTCGCCATTAAAAACTATGGCCCAACGTCTATCCTGCGTATGCATCGGTTGGTGCCCTGCTACACTTAGGTCAATGATTGACAAGCGTGTATGACCAAAGGATACTACCGCCCCACCGATAGGATAAAACTCATAACCATCATCGTCAGGGCCTCGGTGTTTGATTTTTTTGATTGCATCTGGCAATTTATTTATTGCATGCTCTGAATTCGGCCACCAGCCCCCCAAAATTCCACACATTTCTTAATCCAATTTTTCTGTAAGCCTGCTCTCTACTAGATAGTAAAGAAGCAGGGCATAAACGAAGTAGCCAATCAATTGAGAAGCGGTCATCAACATGCAATATTCTTCTAATGTTAGCGTTATTTGAGTAGCCCAATAATAAGTTCCAACTAACAATCCGAAGGCTGCTGTATCGTAAAACAACTTCCACTCTTGCGCTTGTAGAATGGCTAATAC